>Ga0209645_1000256_pt1 | contig 28720 bp, 41 predicted proteins | sample ETNvirenome_6_30_FD_184070 | JGI IMG/M metagenome (GOLD analysis project Ga0209645, IMG submission 184070) | Marine viral communities from the Pacific Ocean - ETNP_6_30 (SPAdes) (version 2) | ecosystem: Environmental > Aquatic > Marine > Oceanic | place: Pacific Ocean | collected 2013-06-19
TGAAAAAATTCCCTAAAGCAGCAAAAGATCCAAACTCACGTCTACGTCAGGCTAGAAGGAGATGGAAATGTTAAAGAAAAAGAAAACAATTAAAAAAGTTATTAAAGGTTTAAAGAAAGCCTCTAAAACACATGCTGGTCAAGCTAAAATGCTAAAGGGAGTTATCAATGGCAAGAAAAGATCCTAAAGTAGGAACAGGTAAAAAACCCAAGGGTTCAGGTAGGAGACTTTATACAGATGAGAATCCTAAAGACACTGTTGGAATTAAGTTTGCGACCCCTACGGACGCTCGTAACACGGTTGCAAAAGTCAAACGAATCAACAAACCTTTTGCAAGAAAAATCCAAATTCTTACAGTTGGGGAGCAAAGAGCGAAAGTCATGGGTAAGAGCCAGGTGGCTAGCATATTTAAGAAAGGAAAAGATGCGATCAGAAAAACGAAGAAAGTTTAATGGTAAATCGTATAGAGTATCTAACTTAAAAGAAGGACCGTATAAGAAAAAACTTGTTAAAAGTTTGATGTCTGCAAGAAGAGATGTAGGCACAGCTTTAAAAAAGAAGGATAAAAAAATGGAAAGAAACGCACGAAATCGTGTACATAAATTTAAAAAGAAACTAGGAGAAAGATAATGTCGGATAAATTAAAAGCTCTTAAAAAAAGATACGAAGCACAAATTGCAGAGGCTACTGCAACGTTAAATATTTATGTTAAGAACTCAGTGGGTATAGGTGAACATCCACAACATTTAGATGAGATGGATAAACTTCTACAGGTCATCATAGATGCAGAAGAAAAGATAAAAGTAATTGAAAGATATGTGGACTAATCTTTGTGTAGATGACTTTTTTAATGATCCAGATAAGGTTGTTAAATTAGCTAGTAATCTTGAATATAATAAAGACGGTTATTCACCAGGAGTAAGATCTAGTAATATGGCAGATATAGATAAAAATTTTTTTAATTCTTGTTGCAATAAAATATTATCTTTATTCTATCCTAACGAGTACAGAGGATTATTATTCTCAGCCACGGCTTTTTTTCACAAGGTTGATCCTAATACAATTGATTCTTGGGTTCATCAGGATAAAGATTCTGTTTTAACCGCTATTGTTTATTTAAATAAAAATTTAAAAGCAGGCACGTCTTTAATGAAAAAGAAACAATTTACTAAAAATTTACAATTAGATTATACAAATATAAAATACGATTATTTCAAATCAGATAAACAAAAAGATAAAAAAGTATTAGAGGCACAAAAAAAGCATTTAAAAGAGTTTGATGAGACAGTTATATATTATAACGAATATAATAGATTAATTGCATTTGATGCACTACAGCATCACATGGCTCATGAAAACAAAGAAGATGAAACAAGATTAACTTATATAACTTTTTTTAAAAAAGTAGACCACATTCACGATCGCTTTTTTACACCAATAGAAAAATCAAAAACAATATGAAATACGATATAGTAGATAATTTTTTAAGTAGAGAAAATTTTAAAATGATAGAGAAAGAGTTGTTTAGACCAACGTTTCCTTGGTTCTATAATTCATCTATCGCAGATCCTACAGATGATGACATGCCTTATTTTACACATCATTTTTATTTAAATGATGAGTTTAATAGTGATTATCGTCAGTTGTTACTACCTATTCTAAGTAAAATGAAAATTAAAACTTTGATGCGTGCCAAAGCTAATATGTATTTAAAAACAAATAAAGTTATCAAACATGGTCTTCACGTAGATAGACCTTTCAAACACAAAGGATGTATATTTTACATTAATACCAATAATGGTTTTACTGTTCTAGAAGATGGCACAGAGATAAAAAGCGTTGCAAACAGAGCTTTATTCTTTGATTCAAGTAAAAAACATAGTAGCACCTCTTGCACAGATCAAAATATAAGAGTAAACATTAATATAAATTATTTTTAATTATGACAGAAGATATAGATCCTATACTAGTTGTTACGAAAGTTCAGAAACTTTTGAAAGAAGAATATCAAGCCATCGGTGATACTATGTTGAGCGGAGGGGTTGACAATATGGAAAAGTATAAATATATGATGGGACAGGCACATGCCTACGCAAAAATAAGTCAGGAAATCTCTAACCTGCTAAAACCAAAGGAGCAAAAAAATGAGCAAGAAAGACCAAATATCATCCGATTCGGAAAACCAGATACCGAAAACTAAACTAGCTTTAGAGGAAAAATATAAAAAAGAAAACGACAAAGAAGTCGAAGGCTACGAACGTTTAAAAACAAAAGAATCAGAAAAATTACCAAAACCAACTGGCTGGCGAATGTTAGTATTACCATTTAAGATGCCAGAGAAAACCAGAGGTGGTTTATATTTAGGCCAAGACACTTTAGAAAGACAACAAGTAGCTTCTACTTGCGGTCTTGTTTTAGCAATGGGACCACATTGTTATGACAAAGAAAAGTTTCCAGAAGGACCTTGGTGTAAAAAAGGCGATTGGGTTATCTTTGCAAGATATGCAGGAAGCCGAATCCAAATCGATGGCGGGGAGGTCAGATTGCTAAATGACGATGAAGTTTTAGCAACCATCGAAAAACCCGAAGACATACTTCATCACTTTTAACAACATAGGAGAATACTATGCAAGAAGCAGAACAAAAAATGGTAGATATAGATACTTCTGGTCCAGGACAAGAAGTAGCCATTAAAGAAGAAGAAAAACAGGAAGAGGTTGTTGAACAACAAACGACCGAGCCTGAAGTAAAAGAAGAACAGAAAGAAGAACAGAAAGAAGAGCACCTAGAAGGAAAAGCAGGTGGAACACAACCTGATGCTCCGGCAGAAGAGCCAAAGAAAGAAGATAAGAAAGATTCAGAATTAGAAGATTACTCACAAGGAGTACAAAGAAGAATTGCAAAACTAACTAAGAAATGGAGAGAAGCTGAAAGACAAAAAGATGAAGCTTTGAAATATGCTGAGTCAGTTATTGCAGAACAAAAAACGTTAAAGACTAAAGTTTCTAAATTAGAACCTGGTTTTTTAACAGCAACAGAACAGAGTATTAATTCAGGACTAGAAGCAGCGAAAGCTAAACTTGCTACAGCAAGAGAAGCTGGAGATCTTCAGTCTGAAATTGATGCTCAAACAGCTATATCTGAGTTAGGATATAGAAAAGCTAAATTTCTTGAAGCTAAAGACGCTCAAGAAAGAATGGCTAAACAACAAGTAACAAAAAAACCTTCTCTACAAGAAGCTATTAAACCAAAAGAAGTTAAACCTGATCCAAGAGCGGAAGCTTGGGCAGAGAAAAATCCTTGGTTTGGTACAGATAGTGCAATGACATACACTGCCATGGACTATCATAGAAAACTAACTGAAGAGGAAGGTTTTGACACAGCAAGTGACGAATATTATGCAGAAATTGATAAAAGAATGAGACTTGATTTCCCGCATAAATATGCTAATAATAGCGATACGGCTGAAACACAAACGACCAAGCCGGTACAACAAGTAGCGTCAGCGACGCGAAGTACAAAGTCTGGTCGCAAAACCGTGAGACTCACATCATCACAGGTAGCAATCGCTAAAAAATTAGGTGTGCCACTTGAAGAATATGCGAAACAATTAAAAATCACGAAGGAGGTATAAGCATATGAGTAACGAAAATGAAAAAAGAACTTCCCGTGCGAGTCAAACTAGAGATAAGGAATCTCGAAAAAAAGTTTGGGCTCCACCATCACCTTTAGATGCACCCCCTGCGCCAACAGGATTTAGACACAGATGGCTAAGAGCAGAATCATTAGGATTCAATGACTCTAAAAACATAACAGGTCGAATGAGATCTGGTTATGAATTAGTTAGAGCCGATGAATATCCAGATTCAGACTTTCCAGTTGTGGAAGATGGCAAATACAAGGGGATGATCGGAGTTGGTGGCCTTGTGCTGGCAAGGGTGCCGGACGAGATCGCAGAGCAAAGACAAGCATATTATGCGAGACAGCATAATGAGAAGGTCCAAGCGGTAGACAACGATCTTATGAAGGAACAGCACCAAAGTATGCCAATCAATATCGATAGGCAGACTCGTGTAACTTTCGGTGGTTCAAAGAAGAGTTAATTTTTTAACGATTTCTAAACCCCCGGATAAACTAATGTCTTAAGGAGGACAACAACTATGGCAAACAAAGACGCAGCGTTCGGTCTAAGACCGATCGGTAAAGTTGGTCAGAATAGAGACAACCAAGGTTTATCTGAGTACAGTATTGCGGCAAGCGCAACTGCTATATATTTCCAAGACCCCATCAAACAAACGTCTGATGGTACTATTGGAGTAGCAGCGGCAGGTGATACTTTATTAGGTTCACTAACTGGTGTGTTTTTTACTGACGCAACATCAAGTAAGCCTACGTTCGCCAACCATTTAGATGCCTCAAACACGGCAACTGATATAGTTGGTTTCGTAGCAGACGATCCTTATGAAAGGTTCGAAGTACAGTCGAACAATTCAAGTTCATCAGATCAAACTGATGTATTCTTGAACGCGGATATCGTGTATGCAGCTGGTGATTCAGCTAATTACGTGTCAGCGGTAGAATTGAACGACTCAACATTAACAACTAGTTCTGCACAATTGCAAGTTATCGGAGTTTCAAAAGACCCTGATAATAATGAGTTAGGTTCAGCAAACGTAAATTTCGTAGCTGTAATCAACGAGCATGCGTACAGATCTACAACAGGCGTATAATTTAGGAGGATAATTATGGCGATATCTAGAGGACAACTAGTCAAAGAACTAGAGCCAGGTTTGAATGCTTTATTTGGCCTGGAATATAAACGTTATGAGAATCAGCATGCTGAAATATATACTACAGAGTCTTCAGACAGAGCGTTTGAAGAAGAAGTAATGTTATCAGGTTTTGCTCAAGCTCAAGTTAAACCGGAAGGTTCAGGTGTAACTTTTGACAATGCTCAAGAGACTTACACTGCAAGATACACTCACGAAACAGTGGCTCTTGCTTTCGCAATAACTGAAGAAGCTATTGAGGACAACTTGTATGACAGACTTGCTAGTAGATATACAAAAGCATTAGCTAGATCTATGGCGAACACAAAACAAGTGAAAGCTGTTAATCCATTAATTAATGGATTACCAAGTGTAAGTACTGGAAAATTCACATCAGGCGATGGTGCGAACTTATTTAGTACATCTCACCCAACAATTGCTGGTAACGTAAAAAATACGTTAACAACACAAGCTGACTTGAATGAAACATCATTAGAGCAGTCATTAATCGACATTGCTGCACTTACAGACGAAAGAGGTCTAAAAGTAGCTGCAAGAGGATTAAAAATGATTGTACCTAGTGAACTTCAATTCACTGCTGAGAGATTGATGAAGTCTCAAGGTAGAACTTCAACAGCTGATAATGATATCAACGCAATCGCATCTATGGGAATGGTTCCTCAAGGTTACAGAGTGAACAATTTCTTAACTGATACAGACGCGTTCTACATCATTACAGATGTACCGAATGGTATGAAGTATTTTGATAGATCTCCTATCAAAACAGCTATGGAAGGTGACTTTGACACTGGCAACGTAAGATACAAAGCGAGAGAAAGATACTCATTTGGAGTATCTGATTTCAGAGGTATCTTCGGCGTAGAAGGTGCGTAATCACTTATAAAACAAAATTAAGAGGGGGCTTTCGGGCCCCCTTTTTTTATGATATAACCTAAAAACCCATGAAAACTTTTCGTATAAAAATAAGAGCATACGGCTATTATGCTGACTTCACTATTGTGTCAGAAGACAACGATAAAGCCTTTGAAAATGCACTAGTTGACAAACTAGGACAAAATGATATTGTATGGGAAGAAGATGGATTTACAAGTAAATCCAAAATGTGGTTAACCTATGAGGAGGTTATAAATGGCACACGTTCAAGAACTCTACACGAAGAAGAGAGGACTAGAACTTGAATGGTCGCAGCACTACAATCAAGAGAAAAGATATACTCTTGATATGGTGAGGATTGATGACAGAATTAAACAGGTCATTAGTCAAATTAAATTGGCGGAAGCAGACGCTGCTCGTCACGTCAATAAAATAGAAGATGCTGCACCTGACGTATCTGTAGCTACGTAAACAAAAGCTACATCGCTGAAAACGTAACTTCACTACAGGATCTCTTGCACTTCTTAAAAATCTATTATATAAAATCCCTACTATACAATTAATTAGAATGCTGACGCGTATAGTCGACGGCCTAGAGACAGTATTCGGAAAACTAGGAGGATATAATTATGGCAAGTACTACATTTAACGGACCAGTGCGTTCAGAAGGTGGCTTTCAAATGGCTACTAAAAACGCAACTACTGGTGCAGTTACAACTAGAATGAGTTCAGGTATGCCTGACTTAACTGGTTTATTATTAGCAGACACAGCAACAGCTTCGAACATCTCTATCGCTGATGGAGTTATCGCAGTTGTTAACTACACGGGAGCGGCAGCTTGTGCAGTAGCACTACCTGCAGCAACTAGAGGTGCGATCGCTGTTTATGTTCAATCTAAAGACACAGCCGGTGGAACAGCTACATTAACTTTTAATGCAGCAGGATCTGACGTTTGGGCAACTGGTTCATTAATAGAATCAAGAAACTCAAATGAAGTAACTTTTGATACTTCAGCAGCAGGTGAAACACAATTAGTTTTCACTCCAGCTGACGCAGCAACTAATGTTCTAACAACTGGAGGCAAAATTGCTTTCATGTGTTTTGAAGATGGTGTATGGCACATTGCAACTGAATTCACTGGTGCAGCAGCAGCTGTTACTGGTGCGTTTGCATTTGCAGCGTAACAATTATGTGGGTGAGAAACTTCGAGACTTTTTGATCTTGATACTCACCCACACCAATAAGGAGATAAAAAATGGCAGCTAAAGGCGACGTAAAAGCAGTACAAATAACAGCTACGGGAAGTGTGTTTGCCGGTAGAACAAGATTAAGAGGGATTATTCTTTCTAATACCACTACTCAAACAACAACAGGCTCGATAACTTTGCAAGATGAAGACGGCACTCAGTTTACATCTGAGGTACCACCAGGTGATGTTTTTTCATTTAACTTACCTGAAGATGGTATTTTGTTTAAAGGTTTGATGACTTGTAATGCAATAACAAGTGCGAAGTGTACTGTATTGATAGATAAGTAGGAGGTTAGATGGCTAACACTACTTCTGGGACAACAACTTTTGAAAAAACTTTTTCTATCGATGATATCATAACAGAGTCATTTGAAAGATTAGGACGTTTTGATTACAGTGGTAATGATCTTGCCACTGCAAGGAGATCTTTAAATATTTTATTTCAAGAGTGGGCCAACAGAGGTTTGCACTATTGGGAGATAGCAAACAATAATATTACATTAGTTGCGAACCAAGCAGTTTATACTATGTTCAGATCTGCAGCAGATGGAACATCTGATGCTACAGCTGTCTTTGGTGTTGATGATATATTAGAGGCAGTATACAGAAATTCTTCTAATGTTGATTTTCCATTAACTAAAATTAACAGATCAGCTTATCAAGCTCTTTCTAATAAAACTAATACTGGAACACCCACACAATATTATGTGCAAAGATTTATAGATAGAGTTACAATTACACTTTATTTAACACCTGGATCTTCAGAAGCAGGTAATTTTTTAAATTATTATTATGTAAAAAGAATCCAAGATGCAGGGGCGTATACAAACGCAGCTGATGTTCCTTATAGATTTGTACCTTGTATGTGTGCAGGTTTAAGTTATTATTTAGCTCAAAAATTTGCTCCACAAAGAACACAAGAAATGAAATTAATTTATGAAGATGAACTTAATCGTGCGTTAGAAGAAGATGGATCTTCATCTAGTTCGTACATAACACCAAAGAATTATTATCCAAATGTCTAATTTATCAAAAGGAAAATATGCACAATTTATATCTGATCGTTCTGGTCAAGCATTTCCATATAGTGAAATGGTTATTGAATGGAACGGGGCTAGAGTGCATGTATCTGAGTTTGAACCTAAACACCCACAGTTAGAGCCTAAACCTATACAGCCAGACAGCCAAGGTTTAAGAAACGCTAGACCTCAAACTTTTACAATTAATTCTGGAGGTGGTGGAGGTATAGTTGCTAATTTAACTTTACCAGGTGATTTTGCATTTGGTTCAAATAATATGACACCTGAAAATGGATCTGTTGCAAATAATAGAAGACAAGCTAATATGCTGTTAGGAGAAGTAGGAGTGGATATAACATGACGTATGCTGAATTAGTACAAAAGATTAGAGATTATACAGAAGTAGGATCTTCAGTTTTAACTGATAGTATAATTAATGATTTTATATTAGACGCTGAATTTAGAATTTTAAGAGATGTAGATTCTGATAATAATAGAAGATATGTTACAGCTACTATGATATCTGGGCAAAGATTTATAGATACTCCTGATGATTTATTAGTTGTAAGATCTGCTCAAATTATAGATTCTGATGGTGTTGGTCAGGCTGATAATAGAGATTTTTTAAAGTATAGAGACACTAGTTTTATGTCAGAATTTAACCCTACTGGAGCTACTGGGGTTCCTAAATATTATGGTATGTGGGATCAGGACACTATCGTGGTGGCTCCCACGCCTAACGCAACATATACAATTCAGCTAAATTATATCTTGAAACCTGCTGGATTATCGTCTACAAATACTACTACATATTTGAGTCTGCAATTTCCCAACGGACTTTTGTATGCAAGCCTCATCGAGGCGTTTAGCTTCTTGAAAGGCCCAAATGATCTCTTGCAATTATACGAAGGAAAGTATAAACAAGCGATAGAAGGCTTCTCAATTGAACAAATGGGAAGAAGAAGACGAGATGAATACCAAAGTGGTGTCAATCGTTTAGGAAAACAATAGGAGATAACACATGGCAATTACGCAAGCAATTTGTAATTCTTTCAAAAAAGAACTTTTGGAAGGTGATCACAATTTTAAACAATCTGGTGGTGATGTATTTAAGTTAGCTCTGTATACTTCTTCTGCAACTCTAAACTCTGCAACTACAGTATTTACAACTACTAACCAAGTAACGGCTAGTGGTCAGTACGCATCTGGCGGTGGTAAGTTAGCAAACGCAGGAACATCTGTTGCATCAGGTGTTGCTATCGTTGACTTCGCTGATAGATCTTTTACTGGAGTTACAATTACAGCTAGAGGTGCCTTAATCTATAATACGTCTGCAACAGTAACAAACGCAGCCGTTGCAGTTTTAGATTTTGGAGGAAACAAGACAGCTACCTCTGGTACATTTACAATTCAATTCCCGGCGTTTACAACCGCAGCAGCTATTCTAAGGATATCTGGATAATAGGAGGTAGATTCCTATGTCCAATACTTGGGGTCAGCAAACTTGGGGTTTTAACCAATGGAACGATCTATCCAATAGTACACCTGCTGTAAGTGGAATATCACTTTCGGCAAATATTGGTTCTGTAACTCTTACTGGTGAAATAAATTCTGGTTGGGGACGACAAGGTTGGAATGAAAATGGTTATGGTATTCAAGGTACCTTAATACCTTCATCTTTTAGTTTATCTGCAAATTTAGGAAGCGTTAGTGTAACAGCCGAAGTTAATGTTGGTTGGGGCTCTGATGCATGGGGTGTTGAAAACTGGGGTCAATCAGGAAATGCCTTTGTTGTTCTTGGTCAAGGTTTATCTGCAGCTGTTAATGTAGGAAATGTTTTTGGAACAGCTAACGTAACATTAACTGGCATAGGTGCCACAATGGCAACAGGAAGCGCAACTGCTTTCTCTTTAGTTGTAGTTCCTGTAACTGGAAACGCTTTAACAACTGTATTATCTTTTGATCCTGAAAACCTTCCTGTAACAGGATCTGCTGCAACTGTTTCTCTTGGAACAGCCATAGGTGATGCAAATACTATTGCAGAAGTTTCTCGAATATCTACGTTAGGTTGGGGTTACAAAACAACTTGGGGACAAGGTGTTTGGGGTAATCAAACAGGCGATACATTATCGATGAGCATGGATGAAGGAACAGTTGATCCTTCACCTGATGCTACAGTAACTGGTCAAGGAATGACCGCTGCTTTATCTGTGGGAACGGTAATCGCAGGAGACGCAAATACTTTACCTTTAACGGGTATAGCTATGAATGTTTCTTTAGGAACTGCTGTATTAGACGCAAATACTATACCTACAATTACAGGATTTGGATTAACAAATAACTTAGGAAGTGTAACTTTAACTGGTACTGCTACCGTAGATTTAACTGGAATTGGCTTGACAACAGCTGCTGGAAGCCTTAAAACTAGGATCTGGAACGAAGTAAATACCGGCACAACCGTAACTTGGTCAGAGGTTGACACCGCAGCTTAAAAATAATAAAAAACGAATAAGAGGATATAAAAATTATGGCAAACTCTACATCTGCTAATTTAAAATTAACCGTCCAAGCTACTGGTGAAAACTCAGGAACGTGGGGACAAATTACAAACACAAACTTATTAATCGTAGAACAAGCTATTGCTGGATACGAATCTGTAACTGTTAACGCAACAACAGGCGTAACATTAGCATTTACAAATGGTGCAGTTTCAAATGGTAAAAATCAGGTTGTTAAACTAGCAGGAACAATTACAGGTGCTATTAACGTAATAATTCCAGACTCTATTGAAAAAACTTATATTATACACAACGGAACTTCTGGATCACACACAGTAACTGTTAAAACGACTTCTGGTTCAGGTGTTACTTTTGCAGCTGATGATAAAGGACATAAAGTTCTTTACTCAGATGGAACAAACGTTGTAGACACAGCATTAACTGATTTATCTTCAGACGTTTCACCTCAATTATCTGCAAACTTAGATACTAACTCTCACAATATCTTAATCGATGATGCACACTTTATCGGAGATGATTCTGGTAATGAACAATTAATATTCCAAAAAGCAGGTTCAGCTGTAAACAATTTAGAAATTACAAACGCAGCTTCTGGTAGTCACCCATCTATCGCATCAGTTGGAGATGACACAAACATAAATTTCAACATTATTCCTAAAGGAACAGGTGTTGTTCAATCAGATGGAACAGCAGTAAACGTAGCAGGTAAACAAACTATTTTCGTTCCTGCAGTTGCTATGTATCCTAGAACAACAACAGGATGTGCTGACTTAGCTCAAACAGAGTTAACAGTAGGAAGACCTGAATTAAAATCATTAGACTTTGATGCATCAACTGATGAGTTTGCACAATTTGCAATTACGTTTCCAAAATCTTGGAACGAAGGTACAATTACTTATCAACCTTACTTTACTGCAAATACAACAAACACTGGAACAGCTATCTTCGGATTACAAGGTGTAGCTATATCTGACAACGATGCAATCGACACAGCATTTGGGACTGCTCAAACATCTTCGAAAGCACATAGTGGAACTATAAATGATCTTGATGTTGGACCTGAAAGTAGTGCAATTACTATTGCAGGAACTCCAGCTGCCGGAGATGAAGTTTTCTTTCAAATTTTTAGAGACGCAGACAACGGTAGTGATACATTAAATCGAGATGCAAAACTTCTAGGTATAAAAGTATTCTTTACTACTGATGCTGCTAACGACGCATAATAGGAGTAAAAATGTTTGGATTTAGATTATTAGGTTTAGGAGGCGGAGCCGGTAAACCCGTTATTGATGCCACTGGTGGAACTATAACTCAATCAGGTGGATTTAAAATTCACACTTTCAACTCACCCGGAACATTTTCTGTAACAAAAGCACCTGCAGGACAAACTGTAGAATTTATGGTAGTTGCGGGAGGTGCTGGAGGCGGAGGAAGAACTAGCCCGGGCGAAAAAGGCGGGGGCGGCGGAGGGGCCGGAGGATATAGAACAAATGTACCTTCTGCTACTGGAGCCGGACATGCTATTTCCGTAGCTGATTTTCCGATTAGTGTTGGAGGCGCAGGTAGTGCTGGAAGCTCTTCGAGAGGTGGAAATGGAGGAGGATCTTCCTTCTCAACTTTCTCGTCATCAGGCGGTGGCGGCGGAGGAATGGGAGCTGGCGGACAAGCTGGTGGACCTCACCAAGGAAAATCTGGAGGATCTGGCGGTGGCGCTACAAAAGGCGGAACTGGAGGATCAGGAAATACAGGTGGGTTCTCTCCACCAGAAGGAAATAACGGAGGTCCAGTTTGTGGATCTAATTCACCACCATGTGAAGGTGGCGGTGGCGGCGGAGGCGCAGCCCAAGCCGGAGGATCAAATCAAAGTGGTAACGGTGGAAACGGACAACCAAATGATATTACAGGATCAGCAACTTTTTATGCTGGCGGTGGAACTGGTGCAGGTTCGGGCGCAAGTCCGGGCGGAACCGGAGGCCAGGGCGGAGGCGGAGGCCAAGGTCAAGCTGGGTCTACAAACACTGGAGGCGGTGGTTGTGGATGTGTAGGTTCTAATACTGGAAGTGCAGGAGGATCGGGTGTGGTAATCATTCGATATGAAGAATAATGGCTCATTTTGCTAAACTAGATTCAAACAATGTTGTTTTAGATGTACTAACTTGTGCTGATGAAAACGCTCCAACAGAGGAAGCAGGTATCGCTTATTTACAAAGCGTGCATGGTTGGTCAAATTGGAAACAAACTTCTTATAATACATTAGGAAATGTACACGCTTTAGGTGGTACACCTTTTAGAAAAAATTATGCTTATATTGGTGGAACTTATGATCCATCTAGAGATGCATTTATACAGGAAAAACCTGAAGGACACGATAGTTGGGTTTTAAATGAAACAACTTGCCTATGGGAAGCTCCTGTAGCACACCCTGAAAGTGGAGGTCCTTATATGTGGGATGAAGCACAAAAAGCTTGGGTTGTAAATCCTGATTTAACTTAGTATAATCTAAGTATGAAAGCGATACATAAACAAATTCTTAAAGAACAATTTTGTTTTTCTGGAGCAATACCAAAAGAATCTTTAATTGATTTAGATAGAGTTAAAGAACATATAGAAAAAGATTTTGAAGAATTAGGTTTTTTTAGAAAGTATATATTTAAAGAAAATACTTTAGGTATGAAAAACTTTACTAAAGATTATACATGGATGCATGAATACATTATTAATGGATTAAGAGCTTATCACAATCTTGACGTAATGTGTTTAGGTCATGATAATATTCGTTTAAAGAAAGGTGATTTTGTACAACTTCAAGAAGACGACCATGATTTGGTTTGTATGTTTTTTGTTGACTGTTCTGAAACAGGATGTTGTGAAGATTGTCCGCCAGCCACAGTAGAACTTATGGTGCCTACAAATGAACAGCCTGATAGACAATGGAATGAAAGAGTTTGTAAAAATTATTTTTTTGTATTCAATGGTGAAATACCTCATCAAATAACTGAGAATGAAGGTGAAAAGCCAATGTATATATCTGTATTTAAATTTAAAATTTTATGAAACATGAGTGGTATGCGTGGGGTCCTTACCTTGCAAAATTTAAAGTAGAAAATAAATTAATAAAAGAACTTAACAAAAGAGCAAAGACTTTAACAAGAGATGCAAGATTTACTCTAGCGGGTCATCTTGATAATGAAAAGTTTTATGAAGATAAAGACAAAGAATGGTTTATGGAAACTTTCAAACCTTATTTTCAATCTTATTTAGAAGAATCTGTAAAAAGACAATCATTAGCCAAACCAATAAATAAAGTTAAATTAATAGATCTTTGGATTAATTTTATGAAACGATATGAATATAATCCTCCACACTTTCATGATGGAGATCTTTCTTTTGTTATTTATACAAAAGTTCCACAAAAATTAATAAATGAAAAATATATAGGGACATCAGGTAAACCAGGATCTATTATTTTTCAATTTGGAGAACAAGGTAGTAGAGTGGGTGGTTACATAACACAACGAACTTTTATGCCAGAAGAAGGAGATATGTTTATATTTCCTGCTGGTTTATATCACCACGTCACACCTTATAAGACCAACGTTGAAAGAATATCTGTATCTGGTAATATAGACATAGAATGAACGTAAAGTATAGTTATTGGTATTTTCCTGCTGCATTATCACTTACATGGTGTGATGATGTAATTAATTTTGCAAAGCAACAAGAATTTAAGAAAGGTATAACTAAAGAATATTCTGACAAAAAATTAAGTAAGAAGAATATGAAAAATTTAAAAAAATTAAGAGACTCTGATATTTCTTGGTTAGATCAAAACTGGATATATAAAGAAATATATCCTTACATGATAGAAGCAAACCACTCAGCAGGTTGGAATCATGACACAGATTGGAATGAAGTTTGTCAATTTACAACATATGATAAGAATCAACATTATGATTGGCATTGTGATGCTAATAATGTTCCTTACGATGAGTCTATTAATAATCCAAACCTTGTAGGAAAAATTAGAAAACTATCTATGACTTGTACTTTATCAGATCCTTCTGAATATGAAGGTGGTCTTTTAGAATTTAGCATGGATGGTCATCCTGAAAGGAATGAGATTAGAGAGTGTAAAGAAATACTACCAAAAGGATCTGTGGTGGTATTTCCAAGTTTTGTTTGGCACAGGGTTAAACCTGTAACCAAAGGTAAAAGATATAGTTTAGTTATGTGGAGCGCAGGTAAACCATATGTATAAATGGAAGAAAGATGGTTTTGAAGTTGTAAGAAAAGCTATACCAAAAGAGTTAGCTGTTTTTTTAACTAACTACATGAAACTAAAAAGAGAAGTACATAGTATCATGAGAAAGCAAAGATACCTTTCTACATTAGATCAAAGCTGGGGAACTTTTGGAGATCCACAAATTCCAAACTCGTATGCAACTTATGGAGATCTAGCTATGGAAACTTTAATGTTAAAGTGTCAACCTATTTTAGAAAAAGTTACTAAAATAGAATTAGTTCCTACATACGCATATGCACGTATTTATCAAAAAGGTGATGAGCTTAAAAGACATAAAGATAGAATGAGTTGTGAGATATCTACAACTGTTAATTTAGGAGGATCGCAGTGGCCTATTTATATAGACCCTAATCCTAAAGGTGGCACAATTAATGTAAAAGAAAAAACATATACAAAAGGAAAAAACAAAGGTGTTGCAATAAATTTAGAACCTGGTGACATATTAATTTATCAAGGTATTAGAAACGAACATTGGAGAGAACCTTTACAAGAAAACGATTGCATACAAGTTTTTTTACATTATAATACTGCGAAATCTAAAAACAATAATATGTATGACGGTAGGCCTTGTTTAGCTTTACCAGATTGGTTTAAGGGAAAATGAAAGAGAATACTTTATTTAGCATTTTATGTTGGTCACACGAGATGAACAATCATGTCGTTAGAAAAGAAAAAATAAAAAAATTATTAGATAAATATCCAGAAAAAAGAAATGAAACATATTCTTTCTCTTCTAATAGAGGACTTGTTGATCAAGAATTTATCAGTGAGTTTTCAAAACTAATATTACCCGAGCTTGAAGAATTTTGTAAATACACAGAAGTCAATATAAAGATAACAGACGTATGGAGTGTAACTTATAAAAAAGGAGATCATCATCCTGTACACAATCATGGATCTTTAGGTTTAACAGGAATATTATATTTAGATTTTCCAAAAGGATCATCACAAACGTTTTATGTACAACCTTGGAATAATTTTGTAACAGACACTACAGCTTATGTGCCTACTAGCAGTAGTGAAGGTGATATGGTTATAACTCCTAAATTTTTATCTCATTTTAGTCCACCACAAAAAACAAACAAACCAAAAAGAATCATATCTTGGGATATGGATATCGTAGAATGATATGGCCATCTGTAGTTGTAGATAATTTCTTTGACGACTATCATAAAATAAAATCTTACGGTAATACTTTAAAATACAAAAAAGACCCTAGATCTCTTTGGCCTGGTGAGAGAACAGACTTACTTCACACCATAGATCCAGACTTTTTTAGTTGGAGCACTAATAAAATACTATCTTTAATATATCCTATGAAAGAAAATATACAGTGGACTGCTAGACAATACTTTCAAAAGATAGATGGCAATAAATATAAAAGCCATGGTTGGATACATAGAGATCATGAGAATACAGAACTAACTGCTATCATCTATTTAAGTGAACACAAACACTGTGGCACATCTTTATATAAACAGAAAAATTTTAATAAAGAAAGATGGTCAGATAAAAAACATGAATACTACAAAACGCTGGATATAAAATATGACACTTACAGAGAAATGGTGTCTGATGACTTTAATAAATCTGTTGTATTTGAATCTATTCCAAATAGATTAGTGATGTTTGATGGAGCTCAATATCACGCAGCAGATGGATTTGAAGACTTTAGTGTCAAAGAACCAAGGATGACTCTCATAACTTTCTTTGAAAGTATACATTCTTTAGGCTTGAAATACCCTCTGACTGAAAGTAAAAGGGTATAGATTTTAAAGACATAACCCTATATAGTGAGCTATTATGTTACAAAAGCTAAACTTTAGACCAGGTTTTAATAAACAAGCAACAGCATCCGGAGCAGAATCTCAATGGATAGATGGTGACTTCGTTAGATTTAGATATGGTCTTCCAGAAAAAATAGGTGGTTGGCAACAATTATCTTTGGATGATAAAACTTTACCTGGTGTAGCCAGAGCTGTACATAACTTTACAAGTTTAGCAGGAGAAGCTTATACAGCTATTGGGACATCACAAGGATTGTTTTTATATTATGATGAATCTTTCTTTGATATTAGCCCACTAGACACAGCGTTAACTAGTTGCACATTTACAACGACAAATGGTTCAGCAACAATCACTATTAATAAAACATCACATGGTTTACAAGCTGGTAGATACATCACCTTATCAAGCGTGGGTTCTTTACCTGGTGGTGGAGCAACATCTTTTACAGCTGGTGTTTTAGAAAAATCTTATGAGATCTTAACTGTTGCTACTAATAGCTTTACCATTTTAGCTTCAGCAACAGAGACAGGCACAGGCATGTCCGCACAAGGATCTACTAGTGTTAATCCTTACGCGATCATTGGACCTACAATTCAAACCATTGGGTATGGCTGGGGTACAGACGCCTACAGTGCAGGCACATGGGGCACAGAGAGTTCTGTTTCTGATGTGACTTTAGATCCAGGTAATTGGTCGTTAAGTAATTTTGGTCAAGTCTTAGTTGCAACTATACACAACGGTAAAACGTTTACTTGGAACGCTGGAGCATCAAGTGCAAGATCTGTTAGAGCAGCGAGTAACACTTCTGGATTTTCAGTTACAAATAATCCAACACAATCTGTAATGACAATTGTATCAGACAGAGACAGACATTTATTTCACATGGGAACAGAAACAACAATTGGAACAGGATCAACTCAAGATCCTATGTTTGTAAGATTCTCTAATCAAGAAGATTTAAACACATACACACCCACAGCCACTAACACAGCAGGAACTTTTAGATTAGACGATGGTAACGAAATCGTAACTGCTGTTCAGGGTAAAGATTATATTTTAATCTTAACAGATACAGCTGCATACGTTGTTCAGTTTGTAGGACCTCCTTTTACTTTTTCTGTAAAACAGGTTGGAACTAATTGTGGATGTATAAGTCAACACGGAGCAGTCTACGCTCAAGGCGCTGTTTATTGGATGGGAAAAGCTGGTGGATTTTATGTGTATGATGGTACGGTAAAATCATTACCATGTTTAGTAGAGGACTTTGTGTTTACCACAGATGGAGATAATCTTGGAATAAATTTTGGTTCTTCAAAAACAGTATACGCAGGTCACAACAGTTTATACACAGAAGTAAATTGGTTTTATCCAAAATCAGAGTCAGTGCAAATAGATAGATGTGTAACGTATAATTATGCTGAGGGTGTTTGGACAACAAGCTCTTTAGATAGAACCACTTACATTGATGCAGGCATCAGGGATAATCCATATGCCACTGACTACGTAGATAATAGAACACCTGACTTTCCAATACAAGGAATTACAAATACGTATGGAGCTACTTTTTTATACTCACATGAAAATGGAACGGATCAAGTTAATGCTGATGGAACAACGTCTATAGATTCTTTTATAAGATCTGGAGACTACGATATCACAAACACTCGAGACATTGCAGATCTTAGAGGAGATGGTCAATTCTTTATGTCTGTAAGAAGATTCATACCTGATTTTAAAGTGTTGCAAGGTAATTCAAAGATTACTTTATTTATAAATGATTATCCAAACAACACGGCAACCTCATCACCTTTAGGTCCTTTTACTGTAACAAGCACCACAGATAAAATTGATACCAGAGCTAGAGGTAGATTAGTTTCCATAAAGATTGCTAACGATTCTACTGGAGAATCTTGGCGATATGGTACGATGAGATTAGACGCAAGACCGGACGGAAGAAGATAATGGCAAAGATAACTGTATATATACCAGAACCAAAAGATGAATATGAGGTAGATAACCAAAGACAGATACTCGCCTCTCTTGACAATATAAAAAATCAACTTAATTTTAGTTTTCAAACAGATTTAAAAAACGAACAGGATGCATTTAATTATTTCTTATCATGACCATACAATATAAAAACGCTATTAAAATATTAAACACAACAAACATGACAACAGTTCTGTCTATTAATACTAGTTCTGTTGCCATTGTTAAATCTGTGTATGTATCTAATAACAGCACAGGTGCTGTATTATGTAATGCAGATCTTAGAGATTCATCAGCTACATCTGATGTTGAGTTTTTTAGAGACGATATAGCAGGAACAACAACTGTTAATGCCTCTCCTCAAGGCTTGAACTTAGAGGCTGGAGATGCTATAAAAGCTAAAGCAGAAACTGCTAATAAATTAGAAGTTGTTGTCAGTTATGCTCTAATAGACAGATCACAAGAAAATGGATAAAGATATACCTAGAATAAATTGTACTACGATAACAACTTGGCGTAATACAAAAACAGGAGAGATATATAAAGAAGCTAGAACTGGTAAAGATATCGTTGAGGATGTTACTGTGCAAGTATCACCCAAAGGTATGGAGGTTCTTCAGAAAGTATTGAATCAAAAGAATGACAAACCAAAGTCCTAGAGGCGGAACTGAAATACAGTTAGAGTATCTTAATAAATACTGTGACAAACAATTATTAGATCAAGTACAGATCACAACATCTGTACCTGAGAAGATACCTTTACATTCAACCAAATTAAATATTCTTTGGCAAAAGAACTCATGGAATCAACCTAATATATATCCTTGGTTTAAGAACAAAGATAATCATAAGAAGTATGACTGGTATGTTTTTAACAGTCATTGGAATTGTCAAAACTTTAGAAATATGTTTGGTTTAGATACACATAGATGTATCGTAATTAAAAATGGTATAGAGAAAATAGAAGGTGCGCCATCACACAAACAAAAGAAACCTATAAAATTATTGTATCACTCTACACCTTGGAGAGGATTATCTGTTTTACTAGGTGCTATGCAACTTGTAAAAAACCCACTAATAACTTTAGATGTATACTCTAGCACTGAAATATATGGAGCTGATTTTAAAAAACAAAATGACGGTGCATATGTAGAGTTATATGAACAAGCAAAAAAATTACCTAATGTATCTTACGTAGGATACAAGCCTCATGAATATATTATACAAAATTTAAAAAATTATAATATGTTTGTGTACCCAAGCATTTGGGAAGAGACATCTTGCATATCTTTAATCGAAGCCATGTCAGCTGGTTTGTATTGTATTACAACTAACTACGGAGCTTTATTTGAAACAGGTGCAGAGTTTCCAATGTATATACCTTATGATTCTAATCACAGAAGACTAGCAATTAAATTTGGTCAGGCTATAGAGATGGCTGCAGAAACTTTATCTGAACCACCTATTATACAACATCTTAAGTTTCAAAAATCATATACAGATATTTATTATAGCTGGGCTAAACAAGCATCTTCTTGGAATAGATTTTTAAAAGGAGCTATAGGTGTCAGAAAAAAGTAATCTAATTTGGTTTAACGATAACGACAAGACCCAAGAAGTTCATGTGGGTCCAGGAAAACCTAAAAGAAAAATAATGATATGTACACCCGTGCATAGCGAAGTTAGTATTCATTATTGTCAATCAGTTTTAATGTTTCAACAAGAGTGTATGTTGAGAAACATTTTAGTCAGTTTTACTTTGTTAAAATCATCACTGGTTCAACAAGGTAGAAATCTCTGTGTGGCCGATTTCCTCAATCATAAAGATGGTTACACAGACCTATTATTCATCGATTCTGATATAGACTTTCAAGCAAAGACTATATTTAAAATGTTAGAATACGATAAAGATGTTATTGCTTGTCCGTATCCTTTAAAGAGTCTTAATTGGGCTAATCTTTGGGAAAGAATGAAAATACAAAAGTTTGAAGACCAAGATGATATGATGAAAGGTGGATACACTTTTCCTGTTAAGATGGATAACCCTGGAAAGATAGTTGTTGAAAATGGTATCTGTGAAGTAACTCACGCACCTACTGGATGTATGTTAATAAAAAGATCTGTTATAGAAAAGATGATAGATCATTATCCTGAATTAGAGATTAATCAACCTACCTTCTTAAATGGCAGTGAAGTTAAAAAGAAGAACTTTTATAATCTATTTGAATGCATACACGATCCAAAGACTAAACAATATTTTGGTGAAGATTTTGGTTTCTGTAAGAGATGGACTGAAATGGGTGGTAAAATCTTTATTTACATAATGGATTACATTACTCATACCGGAGAATATCAATATTGTGGTCGTTTTTGGGACGAACTCATGCATGTCAAAAAAGTTGACGATACTGATAAAACCAAGTAAAGTAAGCCTTTTCAGGATAGCAAAGCCTGCTAACAACAATTTAATTTAAATTATGGCAATATCTAGAGGACAGATGAAAAGACAATTATATATGAGCGGTGGCATTATGGACGTAGTGCCTAGAGAGCGAGCTTTATTAGGTGGTATTAAAAAAGCTGTTAAGAAAGTCGCTAAAGGGGTAAAGGACTTTGCATCATCTGATCTTGGTAAAGCCGCATTAATAGGTGCAGCTGCATTTGGTATACCAGGAACAACCATGGGTGGCTTATTTGGAAGAGCTAGTTTTGGTGGACAAGCATTTGGTTTATTAGGTAAACCAGGTATCGCTGCCACACTTGGATTTGGCACTGCTGGTTTAAATCCTGCGGCGCAAAAAGCAATACTTGGAGAGACAACCAAAGCTGGTTTGAGTAAAGGAGCTATAGCAAAATTAGGTATAGGAGCAGCATCTGTATTAGCTGGTTTGTCTGCAGAAGAGAGAGAAGAAATAGAAGCAGCACCTGCATCAGATAGAGGACCTATCGTTGCAGAAAAATTAAGACAGTCATTAATAAGACTAGGAGTTAAAGGAGAAGAGCTAGATAGAAGAGTAGCAGAAGGAGTATCAGAATATTTTGCTGGAACTGGTGCGTACGCTGTAGGTGGTAGAGTAGGTTTTCAACAAGGAACACCCACTGGTTTAGGATCACTTGGCGGAGCAGGTATGTTTGATGAAGAGACGGTTGTAATAATATCACAAGACGAAGATGGTAATCCAAAATTAATACGGGTGCCAAAGTCACAAATAATAATGGAAATGAAAACACCTAGAGATTTACTTGGCGGAGAAAGTATGGATGATGAAGAAATAGATATACCTATGGAAAGAGAAAAAGAAGCCGCAGGTGGTAAGATGGATACAGCTAGCGATAACGCCATGCAAGCAGGAGGTATTGAAGGACTGCCTGTAAGAGAAAATCAAAAAGGTGTTAAGGAGCTAGATCTTAGAAAAACAGGTGGATTTATACCACCTGTTGGTATAAAAGAAAAAGCGGATGACATCCCAGCGATGTTGTCTAACAACGAATTCGTATTTACCGCCGATGCCGTAAGAGCAGCAGGTGACGGTGACGTCAATAAAGGCGCACAAAGAATGTATGATACGATGAAAAAATTAGAAAATAAGGTGGTTAGAGTATAATGGCTGAACAGATAGTAAGACAAACACCCGCAGAATTTATTGAAGCACCGGCAAAAGCTTATATTCAAGAATTAGAAACAGCTGTTGGTGGTTTAAAAGATTTAGATTTATCCAGGCTATATGGACCACAATTTCTTGCTCAACCTGGAGCACTTCAAACACAAGCCGAGCAACTGGCTTCAGGGCTTGGTGGTTTTCAACCTTTCTTAACAGCTGCACAAGCATCAACTGGACCACAAGCTTTTCAACAGTTTATGTCTCCATATCAGCAAGATGTTATTGATACGACACTTGCAGAGTTTGATAGACAAACAGCTGCAGGTATACCTGGAATAGCGGCTCAAGCTATCGGCGCTGGAGCATTTGGTGGAGGCAGAGAAGGAGTTGTAAGATCTGAGTTTGCTTCTAACCAAGCTAGAAACAGAGCAGCTTTACAAGCACAATTATTACAACAAGGTTTTGGTCAAGCACAACAATTAGCTGCACAAAACTTTCAACAACAATTAGGTTTAGCTCAAGCACAACCTTCTTTATTAGGTCAACAGATTTCAGCATTAGGTGCATTAGGCTCACAGCAACAACAACGAGAACAATCAGAATTAGCAGCTAGACAACAGTTGGCACAAAGACAAGCTTTCCAACCGTTAGAGGCAGCGCAAACATTAGGACAAGGTATCATGGGATTAATATCAGGATACCCAGCATCGACTACAACGACACAACTTCCTGCACAAGCAGGTCCTTCCGGATTAGCTACAGGCTTAGGAGTTGCATCAACATTGGCTGGTATATACGGAGCATTAAACCCTAGACCTTTGTTTCCAAAGTAGGGAGATGAATGAGTAAAATATATAAAAGACCAATGTTTAGAAAAGGTGGTGAAGTCATGGAAGGAATCATGACTGGAATCAAACCTAGAAAAAAATTTGATGAAGGAACTAAACCATCACTAGAAAAACTTCAAGGTCAATTATCTTTAGTAGATCAATTAGCAGGTGGAACTGGAGTATCACCTGTATCTCAATTATTAATATCAGGTGGTTTAAATTTATTAGGTGGTGTGGGTGCTGGTGGCACAAAATTACAAGAATTAGCTGCAGCTTTTAAACAACCTTCAGAGCAATTATTTAAAAACATGGCTGGTGAGAGAGCACAAAAAAGAGCTTTAGCTGCTTCATTAGTTGCTAAGATGGATAATAAAAAATTAGATGCTCAAAGAAAAGCAGCTTTTCTAGTAAAAAGAAAACCTGGAGAATCAGAAGCAGATTACAACTCTAGATTAAGAGCTAAGACAGCTGAACTAATTAAACAAAAAGAATTTGGTGTAGAGGAAAGATTTAAAACAAAAATGAAAGCAGAAGAAATTAAACAAATAACTGCTAACACTGGTTTACAGGGAGGTGATGCTGAAAGATTTTACGAGTTTAAAAGAAGTGAAAAGTTAAAGCAACTTGAGAAAGAGTTTCCAGATAAAAATTTTAAAACAAAAATTTCACCAACTAAAGAAGGTAAATATAAAACAAAAAATAAAGCAGCGGGTATTTATTACGATGCAGTGAATGATAGAGCTGTTATTATAGATGCCGCTGGAGCTGTTCAAGTTAGATAGGAGGTTAAATGTCATCACAAATTAGAGAGTTTAGCCAATTCTACGTTGACGATTCAGAGAGAGATAATGAAACAAGTGCTCTCACCGCAGCCACTGCCGGTGTTTTATCAGGTATTATAAAAATTCCAGAGGGTGTAGCTTCTCTAGCAGCTGAATTAGTTGATTATGGTTTTGATACAGACATGGCTGTTAAAGTTGAAAAAGCATTTGATACCATTAATATTTTTGAAGATGTAGCTGATGATAGAGCTATAGGAAAACTTACCGAAGCAATAATTCAGATTGCTGTGCCAGGCACCATAGGATTCAAAGCAGCAACTAAAATAGCAGACAAAGCAATTAAAGCAAAGAAAGCTGGTAATTATGCCAACTTAAAATCTCCAAATGTATTGAAAGCTTTAAACACAACCAACTCTATAAATAAAAGTGCAAAGAGAACTAAATTTGTAGCAGGAGTAGCAGGTGGAGCTGCTGGTGAAACATTAGTAGCAGACGTAGAAGACATAGGAAGTTTAGGTGATGCATTTGAAGCAGGACCTACAGAGCTATCAGAAGTAACAGATGAGGGAGGTAGAGAGGATGCAGGTAGAAAATTATTTAATAGAATAAAATTTGGTGGTGAGTCTTTGTTTATAACGCCATTTGTCTATGGAGTAGGTAGCGGTATAAAAGCTGCTGCAACTAGAGGTAAAAATATAGAGTTTAGTAATTCTAAATTAGATAAATTTTTTAACAAAGTATTTTCTGCTTTTAGAGCTAGAGGGGCTAAACCACAAAAAGTATTTGAAGAAAAAATGGCAGAAAAGGGAGCTACTATGGCTGATACAAATCAAGCTATGGAGTTAGTAAAAAATATAGATAGAGAAGTAGATAAAATATTTCCAACATTAAAAACTACATTTGATAAATCTACAGGTAAAGAAAAAGCCATAATTTTAAAAGATATAAATGATACTTTATTTTCTGGAAGATTAGATGAAGCTCTACCAGACGCAGCTGCGAACAAATTAACTGACGTGCTACAGAAAAAAAATTTAAACGAAGAAGGTATTAGAAACATATTTACAAATATAAAAACAGCTAGATCGGTATTTACTGATTTAATTAATAAAAGTTCAAACGCACCAAAAGATGTGGCTGAATTAAAAAATTTAATAGGTGAAAGAGCAAAAGAATATTTAGGCGACACTTACAAAATATTTGAGGACAGATCTTCAATACCTTTTTTAAGATATAAACCAACAGATGAAGCTACACAAAATGTAAAAGAATTATTTAAAAGATATCATCGATTTGCAAACAGAAGAAATCCTAATTTTAATCCTGTAAAAGATCAACTAACTGATTTTGAAGCAGACACATTAGTTAATAATATTTATAAAAGTGCGATAGCACAAAAAACACCAGGTAGATTACCTTTTTTTAAATATATTAATTTAACACCAGGGGCTGATGATGTAACAACAAAAAAATATTTTAAACAAGTTGTTACTAGAGATATTGGAGATCAATCGGTAGATCAAGTTGTTGGATCAGGTAGTAAAGTATTTAGAGAATTTTTTGGTAAAATGGAGGACCCAAGGTTTTCTATATATAATGGTATGACTAAATTATCAGGTGTAGCAAGAAAGAATGAATTGTTACAAAATTTAGCAACTAACGATGCAGTTGTTAAAGCTGCAGTTAGAGAAGGAACAGAAGCGGGTAACAGAGGATTCTTTTTTACAGCTGACGAAGTAAAAAATTTAACAGCAGAAAGAGCTCTTCCTAATCAAGAGATAGTAAAACTTGATGATTATTTATCTCCTTTCTTCAAAGACGATTATGCTGTTAATCCATTACAAGGACTATATACATCTAAATCTATTGCAGCAGCTCTAGGAGATTCACAAAAAGCTTTTAAATTTTTATTTGATGCTGACAGTGAGAACGTTGCTATTAAAGGTTTTAATTTTTTATACAGAAATTTATTACTTGCACCTAAAGCAGGAGCACAGATAGCAAAAACAATTTTATCACCGGTAACGCATTTTAGAAACTTCTTCTCTGCAACAGGGTTTTCTGCAGCAAATGGTGTATTAGTAGATGCTGTAACTAATCCAAAAATGGTAGGTAAAGCATTTAAAGATGCTTTTGGCCCTTTACAAACACTAACCCCTGTAAAAAGATTAGCAGGAAGAATAGTTGGTAAAGAATTTGATGAGGCAGCTGCCAATACAAGATATAGAGAACTATTAAGATTAGGAGTTGTTAATTCACAAGTTCAATTAGGTGATATTAAGAATCTATTAAAAGATGTTAGATTTGGTGAAAATATACAATTAGACAAGCCTTTATCTTCTATGGCAAGTAAATTATTTGGTCTTGGTAAAAGGGGCACATTAAAATTTGTAAAAGGTGCAGAAGATTTATACACAGCAGAAGATGACTTTTTTAAAATAGCTAATTTTGCAATTGAAAGAAACAGATTAAAAAATGCTTTTGCAAAAGCAGGTAAAGAAGTTACAGAAGAATTTTTAGATCAAGAAGCTGCTAACATCGTTAGAAACACTGTACCAAACTACGCGTACGTATCAGATACAGTTAGAGCGTTAAGACGTTTACCATTAGGGACGTTCATGTCTTTTCCATCTGAAATATTAAGAACAACCACAAATATTGCACAAAGATCTATTAGAGAAATAAAAGATCCGGTGTTAAGGGATATAGGACTTAAAAGATTATTTGGTTTAACAACTGTGTTAGCCGTTGCACCATATGGAATACAAAAAGGTTTTCAAGCGTTGTACGATGTAACTAATGACGAATTAGAAGCGTTAAAAAGATTTTTACCAGAGTGGTCAAAAAATTCTACTATCTTACCTATTAGAGATGAAGATACAGGTGAATTAAAATATGTAGATTTTAGTCACGGTAATGCTTACGACACTGCAATTAGACCAATACAAACTTTGTTAAATAACATTCAACAAGGTATTACAAACGAAGAAGTGTTAATGAAAGGCGTAGTGAGTGGTATGGCAGAAGCTGCGGGAGAACTTGCGTCACCATTTATATCTGAAGCAATTTACACTCAAGCTGTAGCAGATTTATTTTTAAGAGAAGGTAGAACTAGAGACGGTAAACAAATATTTACAGATACGCAATTTAAAACTGAACCAGGCACTGCAATAAAAAATAGTATTGACCACGTTGCAGAATCATTAATACCTTTTTCGTATCCAACACTTACAAGAATTTATCAAGCGGCTGCAGATAAACCATCTGAACGAGGAGAGTTTTTTGAACTTCCTGATGAGCTTACAGGTTTTGCAGGATACAGAGTGGTAAAAGTAGATCCTGTCAAATCTATGGGATTTAAATTAGCTGGTTATCAAAAAGGAATTAGAGAGGCTAGAAGACTATTTACTGGAGGAGAAGAATCATTATTAAAAGGAGGACCTAAAACGGCAAATGATGTTATTAGAAGATACATTGCTGCTAACAAAGCTAGATTCTTAGTTCAACAAGAATTAAAAAGAGATATCATAGGAGCTGAACTTTTAGGATCTGACGACTTTGATTTAAGAAAAGAATTTAATGAGAGACAACTAAGAACAGTATACAACAATTTAAGTAATGACATATTTGATCCTTATGAAGTTTCCGATAATATTCAAAGAGAATTTAGAGACATTGCAGAGAGAACAGGTATTTCAAACCCTTTTGAAGATGCTAGATCTGAAATATTTGAGATTCTTCAAGATCTTAGAAATCTGTCATTTGATGATAATTTTGATGATGAAATTAATATAGAGGATTATTTACAGGATGAGAGCGAGCCAGTAGCACAAGTTCCTTTGCCTGAAACACCTATGCCTAGCAATCAAGTATTACAGACTGCTCAAGTTTTAAATCCAAATGTCCTGGAATCTGGCTTGACTACGGCTGAACAAGCTTTATTATCAGAAGAAGAAAAACTTATAAGACTTAGATTGAGAGGTTTAGCCTAATGGCAACTATATATGACATCATAGAAGAGAATAACAGAATTGCAAAAATGCAAGCAGACTTAGCTGATTTTGGAAAACCTTTTTCAGAACAAAAATTAGAACTAAGTATTCCAAAAGGTGGAGATATATTTACAAGTAGATTTGATAATTTTCAACCCCGCTTTATGAATCCTGATATAGTTGAAGATGATGATATTGATTCTACTTATGACGAAAGCGATGCTTATTTTACACCACGAAACGATGGCATTTTAGATCTTCTTAAAGCAGGTGGCAGCAACTTTTTAGATTTCATACAAGGTGGAGGATTCATAGGTGGTATAGGTAGAGGTATAAGAAGTTTAGGAAACTTTCTTGGTGATAGCTTTAAAAGAAGCAGTTTTTATAATCCTAGAACAGCAAGCGGTAATAGATTATTTGCACCGGGCTCAAGAGCTGGTGATGCAGTTGGTTTAGGTTTTAGAAGAGATGCAAACAGATTTGCAAATATGATAAATAGATTATCTCAAGGTAAAAATATTAGTCGATCAAACTTAAGTAAAATTATGGGGCCAACTAGACTTAATCTTCCAGGTGTTAATGTAGATGAGATGGCTAGATCAATTCAAGAATCTTCTGAAACAGGTTATGGTGGATTTGGTAGTGCATCAGCTGCAGCTGAAGCAGCAGCCGCAAGCGGTGGTAGAGATTATAGTTCATCACCTGGTGCTATGGCTGGTGATATGGAGTATGACGAAGAATAATGGCAAACGGTAAAACACCAAAGACAACTGGCGAGCATTTAGTATCTTTGTATGGATATGTGCAAGGTTTTAAAAGACAGATAGACCATTTACATCAAGACGTAGGAAAGTTAGAAAAGAAAACAGACACAGTTATTTATTGGATAATAGGTGGTGCATTTACCACAATACTAACACTTGTTGGTTTATTTAATTTATTTTTAAAATAGCCCTAATACTTTCAAAACAATATAACAATACA
>Ga0209645_1000257_pt1 | contig 28675 bp, 27 predicted proteins | sample ETNvirenome_6_30_FD_184070 | JGI IMG/M metagenome (GOLD analysis project Ga0209645, IMG submission 184070) | Marine viral communities from the Pacific Ocean - ETNP_6_30 (SPAdes) (version 2) | ecosystem: Environmental > Aquatic > Marine > Oceanic | place: Pacific Ocean | collected 2013-06-19
AACAGGTACAGTCCTAGCTTTTCTAGGATTTGTTACATCTAGTGATTGGGTGACAATTTCAGTGGTATACATTGGCTCTCAGGGCGTTGTTGACACTGTAGTTGCCTTAAAGAATGCAGGCTAAGATGACTTGGCTTGGCGTGAAAACCTTCCTATTAAAAGCATGGGCATGGCTAAAAACTCATTGGTACGTGCCTGTGCTTTTTATTATCGCTGCCTTTCTTACGCTTTTCACAAAGGGCGATGCCATTGATCCTATCTTGGATCTAATGGATAGAAACCGCAAGAACTATGAAGATAGAGTTAGAGTTCTTGAAGAAAATCGTGAAAACGAAACAAGAAGGTCAGAATTAGTCAGGACTAAATTTGATGAAACGATACGACAGATTGAGCGACAACATGATGAGTCTAGTAGTTCACTTGATAGAGAAAAGCGTAAAAGGGTTAAGGAGCTTGTGGAAAACTTTCATCAAGATCCTCGATCCCTCTCAGAAGCCCTAGAGAGAGAATTTGGGTTCAAAAATGTTGAGTAGAATCCTAGTATTAGTAGTATTTTTTAGTTTAATTTCACAACCTTTATTCGCACAAGAAGAAGAGCCGCAGTTTACTCAGCTAGAGGAGGGTGAGCCGGCCCCATTTGCTGGCACACTATTCAATCCAACTGCGACTGCTCAACTTATAGCTGACCGTGAGTTTCGACTTACCGACTGTGATTTGCGAGTAAATTATGAAATTAATCTCTTAACGGCTCGTCATGAGTTAGAATATAATTTGTTACAAGTTCGCTACGATTCACTTGAAGAGCGTAGCACCGCATTGGCAACTTTAAGAAATCAGGAGATTGCCGACCTTCAGGAAATGGTGCGCAAGCACCCAAACCGACACAACCATTGGTTTTTTGCGGGTGGTTTTATTGCGGGTGCTGTTACTTCAATTGCAATCTTTTTTGCAGCAAGAGAGATAACACAGGGGTCACAGTGAGTAAGAGAGACTGGAACAAGATAGCAAAAATAGAACAGGCCATTAGTAAAAAGTATGGCGATGATGCAATCCAAAACCCAAAAGCAAATTGGAATGACGATAAAGAAAAAGAGTATCTTAACCAAATAAACAAATTGACAGAAAAAGAATATAGCCTACTTGATAAAGACCAGAAAGTAGAGGTTAATGGTGTTTTAGTGGCCAAGAAACTACTTAGTAAAGAGTCTAATCGCACTTGTCCCACTTGTGGTGTTTACTCTTTCGATATTCATGATGATGTTTACATGAACAAATACGATTGTTGTTACAAATGCTACATAAAATGGGTAGAAGATCGAGAAGAAAGATGGCAATCTGGATGGAGACCAAATAATGGCAACAACACTTGAGATTATCCGAGGAATTTCACAAGCAGCGGCAAATATAGGATACGACGGAGCCCATGAGGGCATTCATGGCGACGGTGAACCCAGAAGCGCGGGACTTCGAAGGGAAGAGGGCCACATGATTAACGACCGTCGAGTGATTGATGGGTTTGGTGTTAAGTTTATGGGTAACGTACTCTGTATCACTTATTCTAGTGAATTGCAGCTTAAAGAAGTGTACGCCAATGGTTTTGAGAGCGAAATAGAGCAAAGAATAGCTGAAGTTGCAAAGTTCTTAAAAAAGGAGTACAAGGCTGTTACCGGATCCACCCTATCCTTAACAAAGATGGGGGATGCTGATATGATTGTTCAAAACAGATCAAAGGTTTGGACTTGGGTTCAAGCACAATGCATGTTTAAAATTGGAGGCCTTCAAGAGGTTGTAGAAGTTACCGAAGAAGAGAAAGATTTAAGAGACAAATTCAAAGACTTTCTAAGCTTAGGAAACAACAATTAAAAATGAAGAATGGCTTATCAACTTACCAAGAAAGAAATTTATAGAGAAGTCTTAAAGTGTGGTAAGGACCCCGTTTACTTCATAAACAATTATGCAAGAATATCACACCCGCAGAAGGGCTTGATACCATTCAAAACATATGACTTCCAGTCAGAGCTACTAAAAGACTTTAATAATTACAGATTTAATATAATCTTAAAGGCCAGGCAGCTAGGAATCTCGACTATTACAGCGGGATATGTTGTCTGGCTTATGCTTTTCCATCGAGACAAAAATATACTTGTCATAGCAACTAAATTTGGCACTGCTTCAAATCTAGTTAAAAAGGTTAAGCATATACTAAAAAATGTCCCAGAGTTCTTACAAATCTCCGAAATAACAATTGACAATAGATCCTCGTTTGAATTGTCAAACGGTTCGCAAATCAAGGCCTCATCAACGTCAGGAGACGCTGGCCGTTCGGAAGCACTATCCTTATTGGTTATCGATGAGGCAGCGCACGTTGAAGGATTAAAAGAGCTATGGACAGGTCTATATCCAACACTATCAACTGGTGGCCGTTGCATTGCCTTGTCTACTCCAAATGGTGTAGGCAATTGGTTTCATAAGACATACACAGAAGCCGAGCAGGGTATAAATGATTTTTACCCGACTAACCTTCCGTGGCAAGTGCACCCAGAGAGGGACCAAGAGTGGTTTGAAAAAGAGACAAGAAACATGTCTCGTAGACAAATTGCACAAGAGCTTGAGTGTAACTTTAACACGTCAGGTGAAACAGTAATACATCCCGATGATATAAAAAGAATATTTAATACAGTAAAAGATCCTAAGCATAGAACAGGGTTTGATAGAAATTATTGGATCTGGGAAGAATACAAAGATGACTGCTCTTACATGCTTGTCGCAGATGTAGCTCGTGGCGATGGAAAAGATTATTCTGTATTTCATATTATAAAGCTTGAGACCATGGAGGTTATAGCTGAATATCAAGGGAAGCCGGCCCCGGACGTATACGCCACCATGTTGTACTCAGCCGGCAAAGAATATGGGAATTGTTTGCTTGTAGTTGAAAATAATTCTGTTGGGTTCGCTGTTTTAGATAAGCTAAAAGACCTTGAGTATCCCAACATTTATTATTCAGTTAAATCAACGCATGAATATGTGAGTCAAATTGAGGCTGAGTCTATGTCCAACTCTGTAGCTGGATTTACTACTTCTCAAAAGACACGGCCACTAATCGTAGCTAAATTAGAAGAATTCATTAGAAATAAACTAATTACTCTATACTCTTTGCGGACAGCTAATGAGTTTAAAACATTTGTTTGGAACAGTGGGCGCCCGCAGGCAATGAGGAGTTATAACGACGATCTAATAATGGCTCTAGCAATCGCATGTTGGGTCAGAGACACAGCACTAGAAACAAACAAGAGAGATATAGAATATCAGAAAGCATTCTTAGGATCCATGATTTTTTCAAATACCAAGATAAACACAACAATCCCAGGTATGCACGGATACCAGAAAAAGTATGATTTTGAGTCTGATATAAAAAATAAAGATAATGGACAACAGGCTGACAAAGATCTTGTTTGGCTATTCAAAGGGTAAAATAAAATGGCAGATTATAAGAACAATCCAAGAAATTCACAAAACAGGTTATTTAAGCAGCTAACCAGAGTCTTCTCTGGTCCAATGATTAGATATCGTAGCCAAACTGGTAGACAAATAAAAAGGCGAGATATGGATAAATACTCTGCTCGCTTTAAGTCAGCAAGTGGGCAGCAGTTTAAAAAGTCTGAGTACCATGCATATGAGAAAATGCAGGCCAACTCTTATGTAAATCAAAATAGATCCGAGAGATACACAGATTTTGATCAAATGGAGTACATGCCAGAGATAGCTTCGGCCCTTGATATTTATGCAGATGAAATGTCAACATCATCTGAGCTAACTCCTCTACTTAACATACGATGCCATAATGAAGAGATAAAGGCAGTTTTGCAGACTTTGTATCACAATGTTTTAAATATTGATTTCAATCTATTTGGTTGGTGTAGATCAATGTGTAAATTTGGTGACTACTTCCTATACCTTGATATTGATGAAGATCAAGGAGTTAGATCTGCTATTGGGCTCCCCTCCATGGAAATTGAAAGATTAGAGGGGGAGGATAAAACAAATCCAAACTATGTCCAATACCAGTGGAACACTGCTGGAATGACTTTTGAAAACTGGCAAGTCGCCCACTTTAGAATCTTAGGAAATGATAAATACGCCCCATATGGCACATCCGTTTTGGAGCCAGCTCGTCGCATTTGGCGACAGCTCACTCTTTTAGAGGATGCAATGATGGCCTATAGAATTGTTCGATCTCCAGAGCGACGTGTTTTTTATATTGATGTTGGAAACATAAATTCAACAGATGTTGAACAATACATGCAAAAAGTCATGACTCAAATGAAAAGAAACCAACTTGTTGATGCAGATACTGGTCGCGTTGATTTACGCTATAACCCCATGTCGGTTGAGGAAGATTTCTTTATTCCTGTTCGAGGTGGAACCTCATCTAGAATTGAAACGCTAGCTGGTGGGTCTTTTACTGGGGATATTGATGACGTAAAATACTTACGCGACAAGCTATTTTCTGCCCTTAAGATACCGCAGTCATACCTGACTCAGGGTGAACAAGGGACTGAGGATAAAACAACATTAGCGCAAAAAGACATTAGATTTGCCAGAACTATCCAAAGGCTACAAAGGTCAATTGTTTCAGAACTAGAGAAGATTGGAATTATACACCTTTATACCCTTGGCTTTAGAGGCGATGATATTATCTCGTTTGACTTATCACTTAATAATCCCTCTAAGCTTGCTGAGCTTCAAGAGCTAGAGTATTGGAAAACAAAGTTTGACGTTGCAGGCTCTGCGACTGAAGGCTTCTTTAGTCGTCGCTGGATCGCTGAGCATCTATTCCACCTTTCCGAGGATGAATTCCTTCGCAATAGTAGAGAGCTTGTTTACGATAAGAAGTACGACGCAGTTCTGCAGGCGCAATTTGAGGCCGCCACTGCTGAGGCCGCACAGACGCCTGGTGGAACGCAGGATCCGCTTGATCAGGGTGCTGACAACCTGGGTGACGAACTGGGTGCAGAAGCTCCTGATACTGGCGCTGCAGAGCCGGCTGCTGAGCCCACTCCCGCGCCGGAAGAAGGTGAGATTCCCCTAATAACGCCAGAGACAGAGGCAGCTGGTAAAAGAGATGTCTCTAAGGCAATGAGGCAAGACGGCATGACAACCACTTCAAAGTCTAAGGGGAAATGGTATCTACCCGTGTCTAATGATTCAAGAAAAGACAGCGGCCCTAGGCTTCGCAGCTACAAAGCAAAGTGGGGAAATGAAAAGACTAAAGCAACAATGAGAAATATCGCTCCTGGCGCCCAAGAGTTGTTGGGACTAGGAAAAGGTATTTATGAGAATATGGATTCTACTTATGATATGGAAGAGAAAAAAATTATTGAATCCCATTATGAGATTAGAAGACTAGTAGAGACTCTGGAGCAAAACAAAGATGTTAACGAAGACAAGGCACAATAAAAAAAGAAACACCGCTTTTCTCTATGAAGCTCTCGTTAGAGAGCTTACTAAGAGTATCGTATCTAAAGATGGAGAAAGAAAGCAAACAATTCTTTCAATCATGAAAGAGCACTTTGCAGCTGGAACCACCCTCAGAAAAGAACTAGACCTTTTCAAGGATCTTTATGAAAATACATCTATGCATCCGTACACCTGTGAAAAATTAATTCAAGAGGTAAAAAGAACACATGCTAGCTTAGATAAGAACGAAATATTTAAAGAACAGACCTCTTTAATAAATAAAATTAATAAATCTTTATCAAGAGATGTTTACACAAATTTTGTTCCAAACTATAAAAATTTGGCCACTATAGCCCAAATCTTAAACCCAGACGTATCAGCCAAGAGTAGGGTTCTATTGGAGAGCAATCTAGTAAAAGTTTTGTCCTCTGATCCAGACACGGTTAGAAAAGAGATGGTTCCGATAGATAATCTTGTTTATTCAACTTTTGTTAAAAAGTTTAACGAACAATACGGAGATGACCTATTGGAGGAGCAAAAGGAACTACTAAGCAGGTATATTGCATCTTTTCATGACAATGCTATCGAGCTAAGTATTTTTCTAAACGAGGAGATATCAAGCCTAAAAAGATCTCTAATAACTGCGAACGAGAGAGCGCTAGAGATTAATAATGTCACACTACAAGAAAATATCAAAAAAGTCTTAGAGATTTTAGGACAATCATCGAAGTCTGAAATAACCATTGACACCATAAGTCAGGTCCTAAAAATCCAAAGCCTCGTAAAGGAACTTGAAACCCATGGCAATTAGGGTAAAAATAGGAAACATTGATGCTAAGGATCAGACAGCTAAAGAGCTGGCTAGGACTCCTGACATTAAATTGAAACTTGATATAAGAAAAACTCTAGATAAAAATTTAATAATTTCTGACCATCCTGACATTACTATTGTGGTTATGCCATCAAAAAACAAAATCTTGACTTTAGCTAAGGATTTAAACAGTGGCGTTGTTTACGGGGCTCAGGATAGGTTATTTAAATATTTAATTGACAAAGGCGTTGTAGACTGCACTTCTGTTCAAGGGGGCACAGTTTATGCTTCAATGGAAGCTGTTATTCCCGTTGCTGACGACATTCCTACAATTAAGATAGCAATTATAAACATTGCTAAATGGCTTGAAACAGAAAAGCCATCAGTTGATTTCTTAGACGATTATGAGGAAACGTATGTTTTGGATCTAACCGATCCAGATGCCGTACATTCAACCGAGCTTGGACAGGTGCCACACGCAGCACAGAAGGGATCTATAAGACCGTCACTAACTAGAGGGCCCTATGGTTTGTCCTTGTACAACTACTATGGATACTAGAGGGTAAAGTGAATCTAGTATATTTTATTCTATGTGCTTTTGGGTTGACCAATATTTTAGTCTATGGATCTATCTTCAACAAAATAAGACCTAAGCACCACTTCTTTCACTGCCCTATGTGTATTGGCTTTTGGGTTGGTGTTTTTTTGTTGGTGACTAACCGTTTAACAGAACTATTTACGTTTGAGCATAGTTTGTACAATGCTTTTGTATTAGGGTGCTTAAGCTCTGGTACATCATATATTCTTGCCATGTTAGTTGGTGATAAAGGAGTAAGAAGTGAGGTTCACAAACCTGAAGTGGGGACTACAACCAGTCCGCCGCTGCTGTAAAGGATCAAAACTCATGCGGGTGGCGCCCGCAATATAGGTGAAAAAGATGGCTAAACAATTATTAAGAGAATACTACGAACTTTGTGATGGTGGGATTTGCCAAGACCTTTTAACAGAGTCCGAAAAGAATATGGTCCGCGAAGGCCACATGATCCTTACAGGCATTTGCCAAAGGGCCATGGTTGAAAATGGAAATCGTCGAATCTATAGTGAACGAATTCTCGCAAGAGAAGTTGAAAAGTATCAATCCCTAATTGATCAAAAGAGATCTCTTGGTGAACTTGACCACCCTGACAGCTCAGTTGTTAGTCTTGAGAAGGTATCTCATATGATTATTTCCCTTTGGATGGAGGGTAATGATGTGTATGCAAAATTACTAGTGCTACCGACACCAGCGGGCAATATTTTAAAAGCCCTTGTTAACAGTGGATGCTCAATTGGTATTTCATCTCGTGGGATGGGCTCCGTCAGAGAACAAGGTGGCCAGACAATTGTTGAAGATGACTTTCAACTAATTTGCTTTGACATGGTTTCTGAGGCCTCCACTCCTGGTGCCTACATGGAGCAAAAGCATGAGGGAGTGTCATCTTTGAGAGAAGGCAGCAATAAGCTAAATCAACTATTTAATGAAATCCTAGGTGGCTAATATGTCTAAGTGGTCGTCCTTTATAAATGAAAAATCTCAATTTGATAGCTGGAGATCTTTCCTAGCAGAACAAAAGGAATTTTACGCTGCCGGGATCGATAGCACGGCCATGGAAGATTCTCTCGTAAACTTTTTAAAAAATATTAAAGAGCTTACCCCTCAACAAATTGATACTATCATTACCTTTCTCAAAGAAAAGGCAAAAGAAGAAAAGGTTCTACTTGAGGTAGAGTTGGGAGACCCAGGCGGCCCTAATAAAACTTTCTCAACTCAAACAACAAAAGAACTAATGAGCTTAATTGCGAAGCTTGACAACCCAGCACCAACGCCGGCTACTATAAATAAAGTTATTCGAACAATTAATACGTGGGCTAAAACAAATCAAGTAAAGTTTGACAGGCCCCCCTCACCTGCATCTAAGCCCGCCCCAGCAGCCACGCCTGCTGCCACTCCTGCTGATAAGGCAGAGCCAGAGACAGGGCCAACTGCCCCTGCAGCAGACAAGGCAACTGAGCCAGAAAAGAAAGAACCTTTAGACAAGGATGCGATTCTTGGCGACCTAGAAGGTAGGATGAATCGCACATTCAAAGTGAATGTGGGACCAGGCCGGTACCGACCAACTAAAATGAAATCAGTTCCAGGGAAGCTACACGATGTTATTCTTAAATCTGTTGAAAAGAAGCTAGATGCTGGTGAAAAGAAAATATCAATAAGCGATATTTTTAAAGATTTAGGTTCAAAAGTAAAGCTTACCGATGATGAGACAAAGATAGCCGACACCACGGATAAAAAGGGGCTAGAGAAAGCCGGTGATAATCAATTAAGAAGACTCTCAAAGGCCCTAAAGGAGGTTCTAAAGGAGGCCGGTATTAATATTGTGGATGATAGAAAAAAAATCGATGCAGATAGCCTTTCTGTTATTCAAGCATTGTCTGCTTACCGAGACTCCCTCGCAGAACTAGAAGTAGGCATAACAAACAGAACTATTGATAAGAAATCAGTTCGGGCCAAAGGCGAGCCCATTAAAGTTGCAGGGGCCACCCCAACAGCTAACAAAGCCAAGGCTAGAAAAGAAATAGTTGATAAATTACGGGCCTCTAATTCAGAGGACGATATAAGAGCAGCATTAGACTTGCCAGAAGATATGAGCATTGATCAGTACCTCAGAAAAATTGAGAGACAAAGAGGCACTAAAACAATTCGAAATGCGGTCGTAAATGCAAGGCTGAGGTTAAAGGCCGCAGCTGCACCACCAGAGGTGCCTGCAAATCCAGTCACCGTAGTAAAGACACAAAGAGATTCTCCAAAGGCTGATGTTCGTGTTTCAAAAACAGCGACTCGTAGTGTTGTTAAGAGGCTAGCGGACAAGCCCGTCGTATCTAAAGAAGAGGAGGCATTCCTAGACAGGGCCACAGTGCCAGCAGCTGATTTGTCTCCGGAGCAAGAAAACAATTTACAACAAAAAATGGAACGTCGCCCAAAGGATGTTGAGATTGTAATGGATGAGTTTACCTTTGATACTGCGATTAAAAGATTGAGACAAATTTATAAGCGACCCGGCGACGATTCGGAAGAAGCTAAAAAAGAATTTGAGAATGAAGTAAAAAAAGTTATCTCTTTTTATCAGGAGACTGGGAGCCGGACAAAAACAATAGACAAGGCACTAGAGATTCTCGGAAAATATGGTGGCGTTAACATGGAGTCTGTGATGAATATTATCACCAAAGCAACTAAAATTGAAAAAGATGACAGCGCCCCAGGCCTGGCAGGCTTAGCTTCTAGGTTGGCCAGCCTAAGACGTGAATTAGAAATGGGAAGATTAGGTACATCGGATAATGACGATAGCACCGAGGATGGTGATGGCCGAGAAATACCAGCGCTGGAGCCAGGAAGAAGGTCAGTTAAAGACTATGTAAATGAAAGTCGCGAAGATAAATTTAACAAACTACTGAAAGCATTCATAAAATAGGATTTTAGATGAAGAAACAAGAATTAAAAAAGCTTTTAAAGCCACTTATTAAAGAATGCATTAAAGAGGTAATCCTCGAAGAAGGTGTCCTCTCTAATGTTGTGTCTGAGGTTGTTCAAGGTCTTGGCGCACCAAGAATCGTAGAGGCCAAGGCGGCTCCGGTTCAACAGCGGTCTTCCATTGAAGATATGCAAAGAGCGGCAGAGCAAAAAAGAGCACAACTAAACGAACAGAAAAACAAACTCCTTTCAGCGATTGATAAAAACGCTTATGGGGGAATAGACTTGTTTGAGGGAACAGAACCCCTTTCGGCTGGAGGGTCGGCCTCTTCTGGCCCACAAGCGCAAGGCCCCCTTTCAGATATGGACCCAAGTGATCCGGGGGTAGATATTAGTGGGATTATGGGAATAGCAGGCGGAAGATGGGCCGCACACATGAAATAACGGAAGTAACATGACAATCAATGCAAAAGTAACACCAAAGCACAAGCACGAATCTTCGGATAGATTAATTAGAAGATTCATCAAGAAGACAAAAAAAATTAAACTAATGGACGAGTTAAGAGAACGAAGATATTACGTAAAACCTTCTGAGATAAAAAGATCAGAAAAAAGACGAAGAATTGCAGAAAATGCAAAACGTGTTCGTCAAGAAAAAGCTATTTTGCTTGAAGAGTCTAATTATAGTAATAAGCGTCCCAAAAACAGGAGATAAAAATGGCAGATCCCTCAGATACGATGTCAGTAATGGCAAATTACACAGTTGGCCTAAATAATGTTGGCTCATATCAAGTGGCTGGAAGGCCATATATATCAGGTTCTGATGCACACCCTGGAGGAATTGAAAAAGTCTATGAGTTCCCCATGGTCACAAATCACATAAGAGTTACAAACTTTTCTCTTCCTGGAGGGAAGGGTATAGCAGATGAGCCAGACGTTGAGGAGATTCGTGTTCACTTCAATGCAACTGGCTCTTCATCTGGTGTTATCGGGGCAGCACACTATCAGATTCTTTCTGGATCAATTAGGGAGCTTGAGATGAACGTGAAGTGCAGAAGAGTGTACATTTCTGCACCAGACGCAGGAAGCAATAGAAGTTACAGAATTGTTGCTAGTCTCACGCAAATACCATGCCATAGAATGTATGATCTAACAGGCTCTGGATTGACGGATTCAGTATAGGAGTTTAGAATGCCAGATTATGGTTGGGCATATATTAATCTAGATGTCCTGAAGACAATCGCTGGTCCTACTGGGTCTATACAAATAAAAGTAGATGACACTACTTTATCTGGATCGCAGTATCTTGCGTTTGCAACAGCATCAAATAAAGTTGGAATTGGATTAGACTTCCCCACCACAATGCCAACCCACCAGTTGCATGTTTCTGCTAGTGCTGGTGAAGAGGTTGCGGCTAACTTTACCGGTGACATACTTGTTTCTGGCTCTGCTTTTATCTCTGGAACTTTGCGAGTTGAGAGCCTAGAGGCAAACACGGTAATATCTTCTAGCAATCTAATAGTAAATGATTCAGTTATTGGCCTGGGATTTGGCGATGGTACTGGACAAACAGGGTCAGTTGGCGACCGAGGCTTTATATTTGGATTAGCTGGCAATCTAAATCAGGCCATAATTTGGGATCAAACCTCTGGCAGCTTTGTGATGGGCAAGGTCGGAGCACAGGGGCCAGAAAAAGATGCCTTTGATATTACAACTGCTGACCTAGGAGAACTAAGACTCGCACAAGTGTCCGCTTCAGCTGGCATTAGCGGTTCTGTAGGAGAATTCCAGAGAATAAGCCTTAATGGGTTGCAACTAAATGGTGTGGCTATCACCGCCCCCGTAAATAAGACGGGAACTCCAGCTGATAATCAAATTGCCATTTTTACAAACTCCAATACAATTGAGGGGGATAGTAAATTAACATTTGACGGCACAACATTAAAAGTATTAGGCCCCATATCAGGATCCGGAGATCTTGACATCGTTGGGGCTGCTGTGATAGAGGGGGCACTTAGTGTTTCCGGATCTTCTATATTAGGAGACGCAGCGTCAGATGTTACAAAGGTTGTTGGTCACCTGTCTGCCTCTTCTGATGTAAAAATTGCTGGCACAACTACAATAGCTGCTGCTCTCAACGTTTCTGGCACAACAAGCTTTGGCTCTAGTCTTACTGGGTCTGGAGACCTAACAATGGGCGGCGATACCAAAGTTGGTAATAGCGCATTTTTTGTAAAAGCATCAACTAAGAGGGTTGGAATTGGAACAGTTTCTCCAAATGCCACTTTTGAAATAAGTGGTTCTGGGGTTCATACTGATGGCATGCCAAAACCCATGTTTCAAATTCTACATGCTGGCGCAGAGACCGGTGGTGTTTCAGACGGCAAGCCACTCCTCTTCGTAACTGGAGCAGTGCCTGATGGTTTTGAAGGTAGAGTGGGTATTAACACAAACAATCCACAAGCCTCACTTCATGTTGCTGGCACAAACAACACATCCTTGCTGGCAAACAACGAGGGTAAGGTCATGGTTGGAGGCAACTATACTGCACCATCCTCATTTACGGTTCGTTCTAGCTTAACTACTGGGCAAATAGCTGAATTTCAAAATAATCGTCTCAACCCCGATGATGGAAAGCACGGCCCATTTAATATATTCTTCGTTTCAGGCTCGTCTGATGGCGGGGGATTCTTTGGCAGCCACCACTCTGGAAGTAATCTACATATTTCTGGAACCGCACATATAAATTCTCTTACCGCTTCACAGCTGTCTCTTGCGTCAACTTTGTCCGGAACGGTTGCAGGCGCTGGGAGTTACTTGGGTGTCGACACCACAGGCAGGGTCGTAGTTTCAACGCTTCAGCACGCCGCTGGCGGAGGCAGCACAAATCCTGCTGGCTCAAACACGCAAATTCAGTTTAATGATGGTGGTTCTTTTGGCGCTTCTGCAAACCTCACGTTTGACGGAACAGACCTAAGTGTTTCTAATAAAATCATCCATGTTGGTGATACAGATACATTTATTCACTTTACAGCTGACGATATAAACTTCCAAGCAGGTGGCGTTAATTTTCTTGACCTCACCGAGGACACTCAAAACGAAGTAACTATTAATGAAACCGGCGTTGATATCGACTTTAGAGTTGAATCTAATAATAGTTCACATTTGTTGTTTACCGAAGGAAGCTCGGATAGGGTAGGTATTCGCGCTACTGTGCCTCAAGCTGTTTTCCATATCTCTGGATCTGGTAACCATGGAATAAAAGAAGAGGATCTTTTCCGAATTGACGCTGATGCGGGCGAAGGAATTCTATTTGTTTCTGGATCCGGCGAAGTTGGCATAGGCACTACTGCTCCGGGATCAACGCTAGAAATAAGTGGTTCTGGACTTGGTATGACTAACCCAGTGGTTGCAGTCTTCCACCCTGGTGCTGAGACTGGTGGAGCTTCAGATGGTAAGCCAATTTTTGTAATTACTGGTTCAACGCCTGATGGCTTTGAGGGCCGAATAGGAATTAATACGGATGATCCAAAAGCATCACTACATGTCGCTGGCACAGGAAATACGTCTTTGTTGGCAACAAACGAAGGCAAGGTTTTAGTCGGTGGTGATTATACTGCAGCGGCATCTTTCACTGTTAGGTCTAGTCTTAACACTGGGCAGATAGCTGAGTTCCAAAATAACAGGCTAAATCCTGATGACGGCAAGCATGGGCCATTTAACATATTCTTTGTTTCTGGCTCGTCCGATGGTGGCGGGTATTTCGGAAGCCATCATTCTGGTAGTAACATGCACCTATCAGGGACCGCGTTTACAACTCATATTTCAGCTTCTATGGATGTTAGCGCATCAGTTGGCAACTTTGGAACACTTAATATTAATAGTGTTGCAATTACGCAAGGAACTGTTGACGGAACCACGATCGGCGGAACAACCCCAGATGTGGTCAACCAGACTGCCGGAACTGTTAAATATCGTTCTAAAAACAATGGAGACAGCCCATATAGCGTTGTTGCAAGCGATTATATAATTGGAGTTAATACAACAGCCGGCGCAGTTGAGATTGATCTGCAGGCTGCAGCAACTGCTGGTACTGGTAGAATGTTAATTATTAAGGATGTGGGCGGCCTTGCTGGAACCAACAACATCACAATCGACCCTAATGGATCAGAATTAATAGATGGCCAAGCAACACTTGTGATCGCTGCAAACTCCGGATCAGTTATGTTGTTCTGCGATGGATCAAACTACTTTATAGCAGGAACTAGATAATGACAATACTGACTGGCTCATTGACCAGTCTGCAGCTAAGTGGCAGCGCTCTGGTTCAAAGAAAAAACACAGGTGCAGAAGTCCTTATGGACTTGGACTTTACCAAACTGCCAACACAGACACTTACTAGCGGACAATACAACAGTATTGGTGGGATTAGCACTTATGTGCTTACAGGCGGTAGCCCATTTTTCAAAGTAGTAAATGGAGAAGGTGTCTCATATAGCGATGATGGCACCGGATATGCCTTCTTATACTATTACTATTATACCACATTCACCGGATCAGTCGTAAATGTGGCAGACAGAATTAGAGCAGTGGCAGAATTTAGCGGCACCAGATCTGATGCAAGTCCGAGCACTAACCCAGATTACGTTGTGCTTGGGTTTGGAAATGATGTTGATGTTCAGAAACAGCAGCTTATCACCTGTCGCGGACCTTGGTCAAATCAAAAATTTAATTATCTAAGCATGTGGACCTTGAATGGTTACGCTTCCAACACTCAGGTCAATACGGAAATTGGAGCCAAGACACTAGCCCAGGGCGGATTTACGGGATCAATACGACTAGAGCTTGATGGTATGCAGGGAAGTTTCTACACAGCTGCCGATAGAGAATCCTCGCCTGGAGGGCTTACTAGCTTTCCGCAGCCTGGTGATATAACACCCCAGGCACGCACGCGAATGCTTTCAAATTCTGGAATGCCAAAGTTGATAAGCACTTACGCTGCCCCCTTCACTGGTAGTCTTTCTTATATTATTGTGGGCTTTGACGCCAACCAGGCCGGAACATTCTCTGGGTCTTTGCAGCGCATGACCATATTTAAATATGGAGCAGACTAATGCAAACAAAAGACGTAAGAATACAAACAGTAGGAACTGGCATTGGTGATCCAACCTGGCTTGTTGCCTTCTTGCAAATCCTAATATCCTTGGAGGATTTTGACAATATCAGCACTGATAGTGCGCGTATTGCTCTGATTGATCAAATCATTGCTGCTATAAACGAGGTGAGGGAATAGTATGAGTCTCGCGTTAACAGGAAGTAGCTGGGTTCTACAAGATAATCAGGGGGCTTCCGAAGTGGTGTTGGATGTTGACTTTACGCAGATGTCCAATACTACTCTTAATAATGGCACTACCACCCTGACATTGCCCAATGGAGAAACATTAGATTGCCATGCGTTTACACCGGGTTCAAATACTGTCCAACAACTCGCCGTGGTTAATGGACAAGGACTTTCTTTTAGGGCGAAGCACGATGGAACTGTCAGGTATGCACGAGTGTATTTTAATATAACTGGCTCTATTAATGAAGGCAAGTCAGCCACAGATCCCGGCAGATATAATGCTAGAGATAGAATTAGAGTTATAGCGCAGATTAGTGGCACAACTATAACTGACCATGGTTCTATTAGCTTTGGAGTATCAAATGGCATACTAGACTCTGGCGACAGCGCTGCTGGCTCGTTTGCCGGAACGCCACAAACTGTGGACTATATAATATCTGCGATTGGATCCGTAGCAGCAAACGCAAACAAGCTTACTCCCGTTGCTCTTAGTCTCATTGGTGGGACATTTACAAATGTCAACTATACGACCGATACTAGAGCTGTTACAGCCGGGCAGACAGAGATGACCCTAGAAGCTGATGTGCGCCAAGGAGAAGGGTGGTATAGATTTAAAACAGGAAGTGCCCCCCTGGGAGACTATGCCACCAGCCTGCCTGTTCCTGGTGATTTGACAACCTTCGGGCACGCACGTCTAAAACCTTCTGCTGCAGTTGTGATTACAAGTGATAACAGTCCCTTTACAGGATCTGTTATGGGCGTCTTTACTGTTAGTTCCGGTGGTACCACTAACGGAGAATTCTCAGGTTCTATTTCCAGATTAGCTATTTTGAGATATGGAGCAGTTAAGTAATGGATATTAAGAGCACGAACATTGTTTTTGTAGGCACGTCAATGGAGTCTCCAACGGTTGAAACTGCGCAACAAGAAATAGAGATTTCTCTTGAAGATGTAGACAGCATAACAACTGACGCCCAAAAACTTGCCTTGTGGCAACAGATTTCTGATGCAATTACTGCCGCACGCGGTAGTTAGTATTATGGGACGTGGCAGCAGAAGCAGGTTTAAATACTATTTGCCTGAGATACCTGTTGAACAATTTGAGACGTTTGGCATAACAATGCCAGCGGCAGGCCACTATGCTGAAAAATATGAATATGTGCCTCCAACTGCCGCTGATGGGCTGTTAACTGAGGCCGAATTCGAGGATAAATATAAAGTTGATGAGGCTTCAAAACTTCGTTCATATTCGACTGATATAACTTTGGCCCCAACGGAACACTTTGTCGGCGTAGACACTAGCACTGCAGCTGTCACAATTACACTACCAACAGCAGCGAGCATTAGCTCAGGAAAACAATTGGTCATAAAAGATGAAGGCGGGTCGGCTGGCATAAACAACGTAATAATAAGAACTTCAGACGGTGCCTTGATAGACGGCCAGGGGTCAGTAAAATTGCAATCAAACTATGCCGCTGTCAACCTCTACTACAATGGTAGCGGTTGGCATATCTATTAACATAAATTTAACAAAAATATTTAAATCTATTCACTGTAACCACGTCTATATACCATTGCCAGGTCTGGGGCTCGCCTTAGACCTTTTTTTGAACTCATAGGAGGGTTTTTTTAATGGCTTATAAGACTATTATCGGTACGATGAAGACTGCCGGTACTCTTGATATCTCCTCTGGTGATATTGATCTCGCAGCAGGTTCTGTTGACAACGCAGACCTCGCTGGCTCTATTGCTAACTCCAAGCTAGCAAATAGCTCCGTCACGGTTACTGCCGGGGACGGTCTCTCTGGTGGTGGCTCCGTTGCTCTCGGCGCTTCCGTCTCCGTTGCTGTTGACCTCAACGAGCTAACCGCCGTTGCAGTTGACGTTGCCAACGATAGCATCGCTCTAATTGATGCTTCTGATAACGGCTCCAAGAAGGAGAGCATCGCTGATCTCGTCACCGCCATGGCTGGTAACGGTCTCGCTGCTTCCGCTGGTGTCCTCGCCGTTGGCGTTGACGACAGCTCCATTGAGCTTAATTCCGACGCTCTTCGTGTCAAGGCTGCCGGTATCACCGACGCCATGCTCAACGATGACGTTGCTGCTGGTCTTGCTGGTGACGGTCTAGAGGCTTCCTCTGGCGTTATGGCTATCAAGCTTGAGTCCAACGCTGGTCTCGCCATCGACGGTGACAAGCTTCAGATCACTGGTTCTGCTTTTGCTGCTGGTGTAGTCGCCCCTGCTGCTGATCAGTTTATGTTCATCGACGCCGATGGTTCTGTTAAGAGAGAGGCTTTTGCCGACTATGCCCAGGGCATCGCCGGTAACGGTCTTGCCGCTTCCGCTGGCGCCCTAGCCCTTGACCTTAGTGAGCTAAGTGACGCTGGTACTCTTGATCCTGCTAATGACTTGTTCGCCGTTGTTGACGCTAGCGACAGTGATGCTACCAAGGCTGGCTCAATTGTAGAGCTTGCCAAGGCTATGGCTGGTGTTGGCCTAAGCCGCACTGACGGTGTTCTTGCTCTCGACCTCAATGAGGTTTCTGGCGAGGTCATGGACGTTGCTAACGACAAGATCCCCTTTGTTGATGCTACCGATGGTGGTACTCACGTTGAGTCTGTTGCCGACCTCATGGCTCTCGTCGCTGGTGACGGTCTAGAGGCCTCTTCTGGTGTTCTTGCTATTAAGCTTGAGTCCAATGCTGGTCTAGCCATTGATGGCGATAAGCTTCAGATCTCTGGTTCTGCCTTCGCTGACGGCACCGTTGCGGTTGCCGCTGACCAGTTCATGTTCGTTGACGCTGATGGTTCTGTCAAGAGAGAGACCTTTGCTGACTACGCTGCTGCCGTTGCTGGCGATGGCCTCGCTGCTTCCAGTGGTGTTCTTGCTGTTGGTGTTGATGACAGCTCCATTGAGCTTAACTCTGACGCCCTCCGCGTGAAGGCCTCTGGTGTCACCAACGCAATGCTCGCAGGTTCCATCGCGAATGCCAAGCTTGCAAATAGCTCAGTCAGCGTTGCTGGTCAAACCATCGCCCTTGGTGGATCTGCCACTGCCCTAACCGGCCTAACCGACCTCGACGTTGGTTCCGCTGGTAACTTTACTTTCTTCGACACCGTTGGTGCCAACACACTAACCCTCGGTGCCACCAATTCAACCGTTAAGATTGCTGGCGATCTTGAGGTTGGTGGTACTCTAAACACTGTTAGCACCACCGAGCTACTAGTTGAGGACCTAACCATTCAGGTTGCCCGTGGCGCTGCGAACTCTTCCGCCGCCGATGGTGCCGGCCTTAAGATTGACGGTTCCGACAAGTCAATTGTTTGGGGTCACTCCGAGCAAGCGTTCGTAGTTGACGCCGACTTGTATACCAAGGCTGGACTAACTGCCAAGCTTGATTCCATCAGCTCTGACACCACACTAACCCAGAACCACTTCCTCGTGAAGGTTGACACTTCTGGTGGTGCCGTCACCGTGACCCTACCCAGCAGCATGCCTACTGGTAAGGTCTTCGTCATCAAGCAGGCCGGTCACGCCAGTAACGCTGTTACTATCGCGACTGCCGGTTCTGAGACCATTGACGGAGCTGCTACGATTTCACTAGCTTCCGCCTATGGTGCTGCGAACCTTATGTACGATGGCTCCAACTACCTAATCTGGTAATTTAAGCTATCACCTAGCTTGGGGGGGCGTCCAAATGGGCGCCCTTCCTTTTTTTGGACTTTAAAGGGCTAAAGCACTATTTACCTTTGACACAAATACATTTTGTTCACCATTGGTTTATTAGGAGATTATAAATGTCATCAATGCTGGAGAAAGCTATCGTCGATGCAACAGCGTTACGAGAGGCGGCACTTAAGAACGCAGAAGCTTCTATTATAGAGAAGTACGCCCCAGAAATCAAGAATGCAGTTGAGACTCTTCTTGAGCAAGAACTTGGTGCTGCGATGACCATGGACGACGTACAACAAGAAACAGAGGCGTCTGAGGATGAGGGCGACGAAGTTGATGCCCCTGCTGCCTTTTTAGAAGGTCTAGGCGGAAACCCCGATGATGGAGAAGACGTTGAGCTAGAGCTTACACTAGAGGCCCTTACAGAGATGGCCAAAGAACTCACAACAGAAGAAGAAGATGAAACCCTAGAGGAAGGCGAAGAGGAAATCCTTGAAGAGGACGAGGAAACTCTAGAGGAAGATGTGCCAATGCATGATCCTAAGATTCATGGGCCTATTGAAACACATGATGGCCCTGGGCCCTATAGCATAACCACTAAGGGCAAAATGGTACAGGTACAAAAAGAATCCACTGAATCTGATGATGTCATTCTCGATCTTGACGAAGATGACATTGCAAAACTGGTCGAAGAACTCGTTGTTGATATCACACCTCAAAAGAGCGGATGGGCTGGCACACCAGAATCCGAGATGCAGTATAACATTGAGCTAGAACTAGCTAGCAGAGCTGCAACTGAGGCCCGTGAAGAGAACGAGGCATTAAAGAAAGCTGTTGAAGAGCTTTCTGAATCCAAAGAACATCTTGAGAAAACTAATAGTGTTCTCAAGGAAGCTGTTTTGAAGATGAAAGGCGCATTTGACGAGATGAGTGTTTCAAACGCAAAACTATTATATACGAATCGTATTTTGAGTAGCCCCTCCTTGAATGAGCGACAAAAAGAAAAAATTGTTGAAGCTATCTCCAAAGCCGGTTCGGTAAATGAAGCGAAGGTCATTTACGAGACACTTCAAAGCACAGGGGGCTCAGCGGGTAAAAAACCGATGCCAAAATCCCTAAGCGAAGCGATTCAAAGATCTTCATCTACTGTTCTCCCCAGACGCCAAGTGTCTGAGAGAACTGCCGATACTGCTATTGACAGATTGCAAATTCTTGCAGGTATTAAACATAAATAAATTAATAAGGAGGTGATACTTTTATGTCTGTTTTACAAAAATTAACTGAGGGTATCGTTAACCGTGACATGAAAAAGGAAGGCGCTGCTCTTCTCTCCAAGTGGGAAAAGACTGGTCTCCTCGAAGGTCTCGAAAGCGATAACAAAAAGAATGGCATGGCTCGTCTATTAGAGAACCAGGCCAAAGAGCTTCTACGTGAGGCTGCCAGCACAATGGCTGCTGGTGACGTTGAGGGCTTTGCTGCTGTAGCATTCCCCATCGTTCGTCGCGTATTCGGTGGACTCATTGCTAACGACCTAGTGTCCGTGCAGCCCATGAGCCTACCTTCTGGTCTAATCTTCTTCCTAGATTTCACTTTTGGTGGAACCGAAGGAAACCCAAATTCTATTCTAGATAACCCCACTAGCACTTCGCTATACGGTGGTGGCAGAGTTGGTTCTGCGATCACGGGCGGTGTTGATCTAACCGGAGCTAATGCAGAGCGTGGTTTCTACGCCCTAAACAACGGTTACGCTTCACCAACTGGTTCCTTTGCGATTACAGCACTGTCAGGCTTCCGTAACATGGAAGTTGTTTGTTCCGGTACAATTCAAGACAATGGTGTTCCTAAATTCGATGGCCAAACCCCACTCGATTCACAGAGCAACTCCAGCTATCAACGCGAGGATATTCTTGAGTTTGACCCCGACTTGAGCAGTGGCTCTGCATTCGTTGTTGCTAGAGTTCCTACTTCTGATCTTAAGACATCAAATGGCTCTAAGTTGAACTTTGATAACTTGGTTGCCCTTGAGACCGTTAACGGAAAGTCTGCTGCTGATGACAATGGTGATCTAGGTCTACAACGTCGTCTAACACGTTTTGACCCCACCGTAACCAGTAACTCAGAGACTGGTAACATCATCATGGTGTTCCAAGCTACCGCTTCTGTGGCAGCTAGTGTGTTGTCTGGTGCTCTTGCTGCAGAGGCAACTCTCCAAGGCCCAATCGTTGACAACTTTGCTAACTCTGACTCAACTGGTGGTGTACAAGGCGCTGCTGATTGGGGCCTAGAGGCCAATGTTGAGATCCCTGAGATCAACATCAAGGTCGACAGCATTGCTGTTACCGCAGTGACCAAGAAGCTCAAGGCCAAGTGGACCCCTGAGCTTGGTCAAGACCTTAACGCCTATCACAACCTAGACGCTGAGGTTGAGCTTACAAGCATTCTCTCCGAGCAAATTGCTCTAGAGATTGATCGTGAGATCCTAGAGGACCTAATCAGAGGTGCCCAAGCTGGCAAGCTCTACTGGTCACGTTCACCTGGTATGTTCTTGAACCGCGAGACCGGTGCTGAGGTTGGTGCTGCTTCTGCTGCCCCCGACTTCACAGGTACCGTCAGCGAGTGGTACGAGACCCTACTAGAGACAATTAATGATGTCTCTGCTCGCATCCACCGTAAGACTCTACGTGGTGGCGCCAACTTCATCGTCTGCGGACCTGAAGTTGCCGGCATCCTTGAGTTCACCGCTGGATTCAGAGCTGCTGTCACCGTTGATGCAGATCGCGGAACAGCTGGTGCTGTAAGAGTTGGACAAGTTTCCAAGAAGCTAGATGTCTATGTTGACCCCTACTTCCCACGTCAAGTTGTCCTAGTTGGCCGTAGAGGCGGAAGCTTCCTAGAGAGCGGATATGTTTACGCTCCCTATGTGCCGCTACAAGTCACGCCTACCATCTTCGGTATCGAGGACTTCGTGCCCCGTAAGGGCGTGATGACCCGCTACGCGAAGAAGATGGTCCGTCCTGATATGTACGGTCTAGTTATCTGCCGTGGCCTAATTGGTGAGGCTGGCTCCACAGGGGCCTAATCGCTGATTAGATAAAACATAAACATACCCCTGGTTTCTTTCGGGAGACCAGGGGTTTTGTTTTTCACGAAGCTAATTATCACCGAGCGCAAGCTCATACCATATGTTTTTAGACATGATTATAAAAGGAGGGTTTTAAACAATGGGTACAAAAAGAGTAGGCTTGGCAAGAACCAAGTCATTACTAGAAAACTTAAAGAGAGAGATTCAGCTCAATCAAGCTACGCTTGTTGGGCAAAAGGCGAAGGTTTTGACCATGAGTGATGGTCTTGTTTTGTCAGCGGACGACAGTGGAGCTTACTGCCTCTTTGCAGCTGCTGCTGCCACTGCTGTTACGTTGCCAGCACCACAAGTTGGTCTAACATTTACTTTCTTCACAACTGTTACAGCAACTGCTGATCACGTTATTAAAACAGCTACCCTTAACACGGATGGATTCTTGGGTGGTGTAATTTCAAACTCCACAACGCTCACAAAGGCAGATGCTTTTAGTGCGGATGCTGATGGCTCTAATGACTTCATTACGCTAAACGGAAGCACGACTGGTGGTCTTGCTGGCTCAAGAATCACCGTTGTCTGCATTGATGGAGAAAACTGGGCTGTAAGTGGACAACTAGTTTGCAGTGGTGATCCTGCAACCCCGTTCGGTGACGCTCAAATTTAGTCCTTAATAAGTTTGTCACTCACGCTATTAAGCCCTGTCTTTTCGGAGACAGGGCTTTTTAGTTTATTATATTAAGTTAACACTTAAAAAACATTGTTTGTATAATAAGACATGGACACTTTTATAAAAGAATATCATAACGCATTTTCAAATCAACTCTGTGATACCTTAATACAAATATTGGAAAATAACATTGCATCTGGCGATGCTCATGCTGGGTTACTAGGAAATGATAAATCAAACATTGCTAAAAAAGATAGCGTAGACTTAGACCTACTACCAGGGAAAACAGATGGGACCAACCAGCAACTTTTTGAAAATTTCGATACATTATTATATGGGCCAGCAACAAATTACGTAAATTCTTATATTATTAGCCCAAAAGGACAGCAGAATTATTTACTGGAGGAGCATGTAAGACAAGCTTTTACTTTATTACAGCCGCCAAAACTTAAAAGATACAGCTGTCCAGATCAAGGTTATCATGCTTGGCACCAAGACTACGGACTGCTTCCAATCCAAGCTAGAAGAGTTCTCGTCGCAATGGTATATTTAAATGATGTCTCCGAGGGCGGCGAGACATGCTTCTTTCATCAAAACTTAAGGATTAAACCAGAGAAGGGAAAGATGGTCATTTTCCCTCCATACTTCACTCACATGCATAAAGGCATGGCTCCAAAATCTAATGATAAATACATTTGTAATTTTTACTTAGGATTTAATCCAAAAATGTGACATGCCCTCGCAAAATACATTTTCTACGATAAAAGACTATTTATACACAAAGGAGGACCCCATGGGTAAGAAAAGAAGATATAGAATATTTGCACATAAGTTTGGTAGAAAATATGGCCTAAAGTATGGTCTCAATAAAGACACCAAGCAACAAGAGGAGGTAGTTGCCGAAACAGTCTTAAAATCAGAGCCCGTTGTGTTGGCCGCACCAGAGCCCAGCATTGAGCCTGCTATCAAGGCGCAGCCAGTTGCTGAGATCACGAAAGAAGACCCAGCAGTAAAGTCTGTTAAGAAAACAACTAGAAGGCCTAAAGAGGCCGCCGAAGTTTCCTCAACTGCTCCTAAGAAAACTAGAAGAAAAAGAACAACCAGAGCAAAAACAGAAAGCTAGAAGCCCTTTATAGTTATCCCAACTAATTACCTAGAGGAGATTTCTAAGCATGTCTGTGCCTACCTTAACGCCAAAACAAAATACGAGCCCAGTGGTTCTTCCTGCTAGTGGGAGCGAGGTTGACGTTGCCGCTGCAGTCCCAATGGGCATGTATACTGGATCCCTAGATTTTTTATCTGGGGCAGCTTCACAAGTTAAGTATACGTATAGGAAATTGGGTGGGGATGTTCTTGATATTGAACTAACTGCCAAAAATGTTTACGCCAACTTCGAAGAGGCTGTTTTAGAGTATTCGTATTTGGTAAACACACATCAAGGCAAAAACATACTCTCAACTGTTTTGGGTGGCACCACTGGTTCATTCGACCACAGGGGGGAGATGAAATCCGGAGCGCTTTCCTCAAGCTTGGGAGCAAGGCGCATTGAGCTTGCTTATCCTGAATTAAGGTTTGAATACGCTAGGCGTGTTGGCAATGCAGCTGCTTTCGACGCTGGTCTTGGAGGGACAGTTAGGGAATACTCTGCTTCATTCAGCATAACCAACAAGCAACAAGATTATGACCTGCAGGCAATTGTTGAAGCAAACGCTGCAGCGGATAGCAGTCTTCCTTATGCATCAATTGACACTAGCAAGAGAATCCTAATTAATAGAGTGTTCTATAAGACCCCACGATCAATGTGGAGATTTTATGGGTATTATGGAGGGTTAAATGTTGTTGGAAACTTGGCCACTTACGGACAGTACGCAGATGATTCTACTTTTGAAGTTATTCCAACTTGGCAAAATAAATTACAAGCCATGAACTTTGAGGACATGATTTATACAAGAACCTCACACTTCTCTTATGAAATTAGAGACAATAGGCTTAGAATATTCCCGCAGCCAGTTACAGGCGAGATACAACAAATGTGGTTTACATTCCAAGTCCTCGATGATGCATGGGATGTTGATGAGTCAAGAAAAGATGGTGTTGAGGGAATAAATAACTTAAACACCATCCCGTTTGCCAACATCCCCTATGAAAACATAAACTCAGTTGGCAAGCAGTGGATTCGTAGATTTGCCCTAGCCTTATCAAAAGAGACCCTTGGCCAGATTAGGGGCAAGTTTGGAACCATACCAATCCCTGGTGAAAATCTGACGTTGAATGCTTCTGATCTGTTGTCGCAAGCCCAGTCAGAACAGAACGCACTAAGGGAAGAACTGAAGACAGTTCTAGACGAAATGGTTTATACAGCGCTTGCTGAGAAGGATGCTGCGATGGCCGGTAATATAAGCACTGTCAAGCAGCAAGCTCCTTTGCCAATTTTCCAAGGATAGGGGGAATAATGTATGTCAGACAAGAAGTGGAAGCAGCCTGATAGTCCGCCACCTCCTTTGTTTGTTGGTAAAAAGGAGAGGGACTTAATAAAGCAAGTTAATGACGAGCTTATAGAAAGAGTTGTTGGTCAAGCGATATTGTATTACCCAATAGATGTAGAGAGAACTAACTTTCATCCAATCTACGGGGAAGCAATTGAAAAAAACTTCCTCCCTCCAATTAGAGTGTATGCCCTCGTTGAATGGAACGCCTATGGCACAGAATATTCTCAAAACATTGGTGTTGACCAAAGAGTTGAGATAACAGTCCACTTCCATGAAAGAAGACTTCAAGAAGACCAAGACCTATATGTTCGAGCAGGCGACTTCGTTTTATATGGCGGTGTTTACTATGAACTAGTTGACTGGGCCGAGCCTAGAAAAATATATGGCCAAGTTGACCATAGCATAGAAATATCAGCAAAATGTGTAAGAGCGCGTCCGGGAGTATTTAATGGAACCTAGAATCAAGAAAATTATGCCCTCAACTCTTGAGACTATAGATAGGGCTTTTTATGAGTGGGTAGACGAAACACTTAATATTTTCTCCTCAACAAATTCTGGCTTTAAAAAAGTGCCCCTAACTTGGGTTTCTGCCGAAAGATCTTTTCAAGTTAAAAGAGACAAGGACTTGCGGGATGACTATGGAGTTTTAAAGCTGCCAATCATAACAATTGAAAGAACCTCAATTGTTAAAGACCCAAGCAGAAAAGGCATCTACCAGGCACACATTCCTCCGAAGAATGATGCTAAGGGTGGCGCCATTACCTTATCAACTAGGATAAATCAAACCAAAACTGGTGATTTTGCTAACGCAGATTCTTACAAAAAGGTTCCAAATTTTGGTGTGGGCGGCCCGTTAGCTGGGCAGCAAAATTTTAAATTTAATAATAAAAAGGTTGTTTATCAAACCTTATCAATACCAGTCCCAACTTATGTAAATGTAACTTACTCTATTGTTTTAAAGGGCGAATATTTCCAACAGATAAATGAAATGTTGACCCCCTTTCTAGTCAGAACTGGCCAGATAAACAATTTTTTCATAGAGTACGATGGGCATAAGTTTGAGGGCTTTTTGCCACAAGACTTCTCACAAAATAACAACGTTGCAAACCTTGGAGATGATGAGAGAGTTTTTGAAACCAAAATGGACGTTAGAATTTTAGGCTACTTATTGGGGGCTGGTGTCAACGAGGAGCGCCCCAAGATAGCGGTTAGGGAAAACTTTGTTGACATTAAGTTTCCCAGAGAACACGTCATGTTAGGCGATATACCAACCTCTATCTCTGGTGCCTTTTATCGTGAGTAATTTTGGACTTTGCGTTCAAGAGTTACTATTTACTACGAGAACCCCAAGTAATAATTACTACGGTGCATATTTTTGAGCAAGGAGAAATTAAATAATGGCAAGTGGAGCTAGAAGATTTAAGTTCATTTCCCCTGGTGTATTTACAAACGAAATTGATCGTTCGCAGTTGCCAGCAGAACCAACAGCCATGGGCCCAGTCATCATTGGGCGTACTGAGAGAGGCCCTGGCATGGTGCCCACAAAGGTGTCTTCTTTTGAAGAATTCACAAGAGTCTTTGGTGCCCCTGTTCCTGGAGCAGACTCCGGTGATAACTGGAGAGAGGGAGATTTTGATGGTCCCACTTACGGCGCATATGCTGCTCAAGCTTGGCTAAACTCTGGACAGGCTCCAGTTACGATGGTTCGACTCCTTGGTGCTCAACACGAGGACAATGATGGCACATCTGTCGCAATGGCTGGGTGGAAGCCAACTGGCGCTCCAACTGCCCACATGATAGATAATGGTGGAGCTTACGGTCTATTCTTAGCTGATGACGTAGCCCTTACAACAGGTTCCTTGGCTGCTGTTTGGTATACCAACCAAGGGACCTCGATTAGATTAACTGGATCATACCAAGCTGCTGATGTTACCGGGCGTGCAGAAGGCGCCGGAACTGGTAAGGTTTTCCAATCCAACGGGGCACATGCAGAGTTTGTTGCTGAGATTTTTACAGGTGGCACAGTAACGGGCTTTGGGGATCTAAAAGAAAAGATTTGCTTCAACTTCAACCCTGACAGCGAGAAATTTATTCGCAAAGTGTTCAACACAAACCCATCTCAAACAAATTCTGATGTTGTATCCACTAGCAATAACCCAAACTATTATACTTACTGGCTTGGCCCAACATTCGAAGGATTCTTGAGAGATGGATTTACTGGTACAGCCCAAGTAACTGGCTCAACTTCTGTTAGTTCTGAAGCTGGTAGCGTTAACGGTGTGTTATTGGGACTAGTATCAGGAGCAGTTGAATATTACGATAATAATAGAAGTTTTCAAAACGCCGAGACTCCCTACTTCCGCTCACAGGACACTGGAGACGCTGCTAGCTTTGATATGAGCAGGACCTCCAACTTGTTCAAGCTAGTTGCTCTTGAATATGGAGAATGGGCCAACAGAAACATTAAGGTCTCTATCGAAAACTTAAGAGCCGCTGATTACCCTGATGTTGATCCATATGGAAGCTTCTCAGTTGTCCTAAGAGCAGTCAGGGATCGAGATGAGGATGTTAGAGTCTTAGAAAGATTTGATAACCTCAATCTAAATCCAAATTCCGTTAATTATATCGCAAGAAGAATTGGAGATTCTTTCCAACAGTGGAGTGATTCTGATAGAAGATTGCGTCAATACGGTGATTATCCTAATAATTCAGATTATGTTCGTGTTGTTGTAGACGACGCGGTAGCTGATGGCGCAATTAATCCAGAACTAATTCCATTTGGGTATCTTGGACCCCCAAGATTTAATGGCTTTACAGCTAAATCAGGTAGTGATCTTCCTGTTCAGCTAGGTAACGAGGGTGCTCCCTCCATAACAGTTGTTAAGGGAGGCGCTGATATTGCATTTAGTGGTTCACAAGACGCTGCTAATCTTGTTGGCGGTGTTTCAGCTGCCCAAAAGATTGGCTTTGTATTCCCCAGCATGAGAGTCAGAGTTAGTGCGAGTGATGGAGGACTAAACGACCCCACAGACGCATACTTCGGAATTCAAACAACAAGGGACAAAGATAGCAATAGGTTTGACTTTAGCTATATTGATCTAACCAGGCCTTTAACTCCTGATGTCAACACTTTCACAGTTGGTGCGAGAACTGAGTCCTCGTTTATCTTTACAATGGACGATGTGGTATCAGGCACAACCGGATTTCACTATGACTCAGGTTCCAGGGCAAGAGGTGAATCTTTGTCTGCCCAATCAGGCAAGACTTATAAGGACCTGTTGGATGCCGGATACGATAGATATACAGCGCCAATGCACGGTGGGTTTGATGGCCTTGACATTACAGAGAAGGAGCCATTTAGAAACACTGTCCTTACTGACAAAACACAAGAAACAAGCTACGCTTTTAATAGCATCCAAAGAGCAATTGATACAGTAGCCGATCCAGAGTTTGTTGAGACAAACATTATGACTGTGCCTGGAATCACAAACTCTGTTCTTACAAAACGATTAATTGATACTTGTGAAAACAGAGGTGATGCACTAGCAATCATTGATATTGAAAACGACTTTGTTCCTTTCACTGAAAACACTGCTGACTTGACCGCAAGGCTTCCAAACGTAAGCAACGCGATCACAAGCTTAAAGTCTAGAA
>Ga0209645_1000258_pt1 | contig 28459 bp, 31 predicted proteins | sample ETNvirenome_6_30_FD_184070 | JGI IMG/M metagenome (GOLD analysis project Ga0209645, IMG submission 184070) | Marine viral communities from the Pacific Ocean - ETNP_6_30 (SPAdes) (version 2) | ecosystem: Environmental > Aquatic > Marine > Oceanic | place: Pacific Ocean | collected 2013-06-19
ATGTTGGCGACATACTGGATTTAGCTCGTAACCCCGAACAACATTGGTCGTTTGAGGAATCTATGGGAAGAAGGGCAAGACAAAATGCAAAGAATCGTATTTTGGGCAAACAATAGTGAAATGTTAAAGTCAATTGTCCTTCGTATATCATCCAATGGGTAATCTCGGAGAGTCGTTTGACACCGCTTGGAATCTGGTTAAGGAAGAACCAGATGAATCAACAGATGCTTGGGATGATGTTCATTATAGAGGTAAAGATAATTGTGATAGCTGTGGTTCATACAGGGATCCCAATAGCGATTATTGCAGGGAATGTTTTGACGGAGCTACGCCAAGAAATAGAGAAAATCCACATCTTCTTGATGGAAAATTAGATGATGTTATGTTATCATCAAGTGATGCTTACTCATTATGGGATGAAGGCTACGAACCTAACTATGACTTAGTGATACAATCCGCAATAGAGCTTCTTGAGAACATGGGCTACAAAGTTACCCCACCCAATAATGAAGGGATGGGAGATAATTCAGAATTAGAAAACGACCATGATTTACTACGGCTTTTAATTTCACAACAAAAGTATGAAGAGGAACAGGATAATCTTGACTAACAAGGAAATGAGGCGAAAAGAATGAGTAGTTTTGAAGATGCGTGGAAATTAGTCAAGGAAGATGACGATGATTGCGAGTGCATAACCACCGATATGAGTGGCAATTGCACCCATTGTCTAAGAACACCTGAAGAACAGGCCAAAAGGGATGGGAGAGCTTTGCGATACGAAGATTCTAAAGAATACAAAAAGGACATGAAGAAGGCGATGACTGATGAAGAAATGGTCTATGTGAAGATGCCCAAGTCTATGCTTCCAGTGATAGAGATGCTAACTCAAAACCCAGAAATGTGGTTGCACACAGGTACAGACATAGGGGGCGATTTCGCAGGTCTTTCAAGAAACAGGCCAAGCGAAAAAGAGCTTTTTCATGACGATTGGGAAATGCAAGACGATGAAAGAGCATCCCTTAGTAGCATGGATCAATACTCAGATGATTTCCCTTATGATTTGAATTACAGATTGGGATATGACCGAATCGGTGAAGGAAATTACGGTGAAAGCGGATTTAGCTATGACCATGACCGACACGGACAAAGAGGAAGGGTTGAAAGAATGAATATGCTTGCATTATTACAAAGATTGGCCGAAGGCGAATATGAAGATATGAGGAATATATTTTGAGGCGATTAAGATGAGTAGTTTTGAGAAGGCATGGTCTGTAGCTAAGAATGAGAGATTCGGAGAGAAGTTTAACGAAAAGCTGCGAAGGATGAAGGAAGGTGCAAGAGGCGTTCCAGAGAAGTTTAGCGACTTAAGATCCACGACACCAGAAAGAGATAACTTTGATGTTATGGCTGAGATACTTGGAACGGATTCGGATGGAGTCGTAGATGAGTATGAAAGGCTCAAGGATATGTTTGACCATGAACCGCCTTCACATTCAGCCCCCAATGCTCTTGGTTCAAAGGGTCTGATTGATAGAGCAAGAAAAGCTGGAAAAGGCCCTGTAAAGAAATCAGAAGAAGCCATGTTCGTAGATGATGTAAGAGAGTTAGTCATGCAAGGCTATGAAGTCATGGATGCTGTAAGGCAGGTATCACGCATTCTCGGACTCAATGGTTCTAAATTGATGCGAGCTTATGTGGAGGCGTACCGATGACCGCATTTGACAAGGCATGGAAAATTGCCAAAGAGGAAACAGCGAAATGCACCCAATGTGACAAAGAAATCACAGAAGGTTTTCTTGATCAATCGGCAGGTTGGTTTTGTTCAGAAAAATGTTTGAACAAATATAGCCCCGGATTCATTGATTCACAAGAACATAAGGATGCCTTTGAGAGTGGAGATACGGTTTGGACTACAGTAGAGTGATTAAGGTGGCTAAAGATTCTTTTGAAAAAGCATGGGATGTTGTGAAAGCACGGCCAATTCCCCCTAATGTGGAAGCATGGTTGAATGATTATTTTTCACACGAAGATTCAGATGACCAAATGTTCTTCGCTAACCCTAAAACGGGGCAAATTGGCGAGGACATACCATACTCTAAATGGAGAGAATTAAATCCCGAAAGCGACATATCCGACCATTGGTATCGTTCTTATGCTTGCGATTGTAATATGAGTGGGGCAGATAAACGAGAGAACTTGGAAAGATTATTTTTGGATGCTTTAGCTGAAAATCCGAATGCCGATTTAGAAGAATTGTATAACGATTACATGAATGAAGCTCAATGGGAAGGCGGTGGTCAAGGTCGCTCAAAAAAATGGGCAAAGTCGGTGAGGGAAGCTACTGATGACGAACCCGCTTTCGGAAGATGTGGTCATTGTGGCGGGCAAGCTTCTTTAGATCCAAAAACAGGACTTTGGGGGCAATTCTTTTGACGGTATTCGACAAGGCTTGGGGTGTCGTGAAAGCAGTATGCCCCGAATGTGGCGAGGATAGGCCACCTTACGATTATTCGCATGGGCAAAAGATGTGCGACTTTTGTTATGAGAGCGATTACCATCAAGGTACGAGGGATGTAAAATGACCGCATTCGACAAGGCTTGGGAAGTAGTCAAATTAGACGCATATGAAATGGCAGTAGCCGAAAGGTTTAGTGATCCCCGTGACTTTATGACTGATGAACGCATGAGAGCCAAACTCATGGGAATGCCATTTGAAAAGGTGCGTTCAGGGGCTAATCATCCAATGGGCGATCTTGACTATCGTTATTTGGATAAACCAAGTCAGTTAGAACATATGGCAGATGATGAACTTAAAGCGATTTATGATCAGATGGTGCGGTTAAAACTGATGGGTGATTCTGAAGGCACACCTATGCAAATCGTTAGCCCAAATGATCACTATGCCGATTTGCCTGAAGGCACACCTATGTACCCTTGCGCAGTCGAGGTGTGCGATGAACTTATACCGTATGAAGGGAATGCTGTGTGTGATAGGTGCAGCGAAATAGCCGGAAATCATGGGCCGGGTGCATCTAAATCAAGTCCTGAACACGATGAACGAATCTGTGATTATGGCGATTGCATGAAACCAGCTGTGGGTGTTAGTGGTGGGGAAGGATCAGCGAGCTGGCTTTGCGATGAACATTGGGATGAGTGGTTCTAAGTCCTATCAATAGCGTTGTTCGGATTGAAAAGGAACATATACGCATAGGGGTGCGTCATTGTCATGGCTGACAGCTCCGAGCCGGATATGTTAGTCGAATTGTTGGCATTTACGATAGTGCTACCATTAACCATGATACTGTGGCCTATGTTCAAGATTATTGATTTTACCGTAGCTCTAACCAGAAAGTTAGGGTTTTAGTTAGGTGCGAGAGGAAGCAAAGAAAGAATGTATGAATTGCAGCCATACTTTTAGGGGAGTCAAGAACGATAGACGAGTCAGCTTCCTCTCGCAATTTTATTACTACTACAATTCATTATGAATAATGCGGTAATCTTTTGATGAATGGTAATACACATTGTTAGCATGAGTGGTAGCGTTAGCCCTTTTGAAGAGGGTTGGTCTATCACTAAGGAATCCGATGAAAAACCGGATAGGTTTGATTTTAATGCAGAATACGATCCTACTGGATTAGTCCCAGAGGGCTATGCAGAAAAGCATCCAAACGAGTATTGGGAAGAAGCTCACGGCAAAGGTTCTAATCCCCGTGATTGGGAAGAAATGTCAGAAGAAGAAAGAGATGCGTATGATGAAAGGTACTTCTCTAACCCCATGCCTTATCCTCGACCTTTGGGTTTGCTACCACATTCCGAGATAAACAGATACCGTGATTTGTTGGATGAGTTTAGAACGCAGTTTTCAAGGTTTGAGCATAATCCCAATCTTTCTGAAGATGAACGCATGGAATTAGCTGTGTCGCTGTTTGACCCTGCAAACGAAGCTGCGAATCTTAGTGAGGACTTTGCTGAGGCGATAGCCAATGAAATAACATACAGATCTCAAGAGCAGACTGTTGATCACATGAGAAGGGGCGATTTACATTCAGGGGGTTGGAAAAATGACGGCACACCTTTCAAGCCAAGAGGCGATTCAAAACACCTGCCTTTCTCCCAACAATTCCAAGATATTCATACAGGCGAACCGATGACCATTCGCTCTTTGCTACTGAAAGCTCTTGGCGATCCCGATGAAATGCTACATTGGAGTGAAAGGTTTGGTGGTAAAGCCCCTTACAGTAAAAACGATAGAAGTGTTTTCAATTGGGTAGGTTCGAATAAGGATAAATTAAATCAATATCTTGATGAAAATAGAGTAGATTGGATAACAGACGAACCTCAACCAATAGCTCCATTAAGCGACCTTACTGATTTGACGGGCAAAAAACAGAAGCTGTTAGCTGAGGATTTGATTGGTGGTGGCTTTTCATTTACATCAAAGATGCCCGGAGGGTCGTTGGCCTTCCCAGCTCATACTTGTGATGTAGGAATGAGATTAGCTGGAATAAAAACGGCAGGTTGCCATGCTTGTTATGCAACAAAAGGCAGGTATCCATTGAATAACAAACAAATCCAAATGTATGATAATCTTCACGCTTTAACCAGAAATGATCCAAGATATGCCTCAGCATTATCTGATAGAATAAAGGCGCAAATGATGTTTGAAGGAGAACCTTATTGGAGATGGATGGATAGTGGCGATTTACAAAGAGGCAAAGGAGAAACAAAAAAGAACTTTGGAGCTAAGCATTTTGCCCAATTGATAGACATAGCAAGAAATCTTCCTCAAGGTAAGTTTTGGCTACCTACTCGTCAAATGGGGGGTGTCAAACAAGTTATGGATGAAAGAGGAATTGATGCCCTGCCTGATAATCTAAAGACTCGATTATCTGTTCCTTTCATCGGTCAAGCTTCAGATAATGAAGTAAATCGAATATTCGGTCTGTCGAATGTTACAAGTCTGTTAGATGAGCTGAAAGAAATGAGGAACATAGATGTGAGCGAGATTTCTTCTATTGATCCTTCAAGTAAGATATGCCCTGCTTCGGCATTAGGCGGTAGCTGTGATGATTATGATTGTAGAGATTGTTGGGAACATGAAGGCCCTATTAGCTACAATCTTCATACTCCTCTGGGTGGTAAAAACCGCCCAATAGAATTACTGCAAACCAAACCCGGTATGCCCGCTATGGAGTTAGATTACGGAGAAGATTATCGGCCATTCGCAAGAACCGTAGATGATGGTTTGGATATTCGTCAATTCATGCGTAAAACATGATAGTAATCCTGTCATCTATAACAACGCTCATAAGGCTCTCATATTACAGACCGATACGATGAGCCAGCACGTTTCGGTAGTGATGTGGGAAGAATTGTTCCGCAGAATGGAGAAAGAAAGGGGTCGAGAATCCAAATCATCGTATGTGAATCATGCGTTGCAGCACTACTTTAGGCTCATAGACGAGCAAAAGGAAGGAAGAAAATGAATGGATCATCACAAATACCAATGTGGCAACCACCAGCGGAATCAACAGGGAATAGGGTTGATGTTAATCTAATAGCTATGCTTCTATGGCAATCGCTTCTTACAGGCGTTGCGGTAGGCATATCTCACAAGAATTGGTATCTACCAGAAGCAACACCAGCTGAAATGGGATTACAATACGGACTAATCGCATTCGGCTTCTTATGCACATCTATGGTGTTATTCCAAGTCGGTGGAATAAGAGATAGCATGGCTATGAGAGCTGAGTTTTCAAAAGAAGCGAGTTATGATAAGTGGTTTAGGAATCAAATGCAAATGACGAACAGGCGTATGCAAAAACAACAATATTACCAAGAGCTACAGGGGCAGATGGCCTCAATGCAAGCTCAGGCGCAGGGGAGAGAGTTATTTGGACTCCCTAATACATCTGCTTCGGATGAGGATGACGGGAAGTCCAACAATTGAAGCAGGTGGGAAGTAAATGTGGCCTTTTTCAACAAGACAAGAAAGACAAGCAGCGGAAATGGCTCAGATCCTTGCGGAGAACTCCTACGAAAGAAAGATGGAGAGAATGGCGGGTTGGGTTCGCACCGTTGTAGCGTTGGTATTGGGAATCGGTGGTACTTTCGCTACGTTAATCATATTAGACGAATTGGGAACTTCGCCAGTCGGCCTGTGGGAGTATTTGAAAGACCAACTCTAAGTGGGTTGGTCGCATGAGTGCAGTTATCGCAGGGCATCTGCTAATTAGCTCGGTTCATGCTTTACAGAAGTTTTACCGTATTCTTAGACCGTATCGTGTAGGAATCTATGGCCCAAGCATGACAGGTAAAACCACATTAGACCAATACCTAACTGTTCCGGGCGATATAGATCCAATACCAATTGAAATGCGAACATCTCATCCTATGGTCAATGGTCAAGCTAAGCTCCCCAGTCCTCACAGGAAGTTAGTCAAATACAAAAAAGATAGAATCCCTATTTCCAATTCAGATATTGCAGGGCAAGCCCAATTTAGAAATCTCTGGATTGAAGATATGTTTAGTCGTAAGTGTGAGATAGTCATATTCATGGTTGATCATAGAGTATTGACCAGTCCTTCCTTTGCCAAAGATTCGTTGGCTTCATTCAAGTATCTAATAGATAACATAACTCGAAAGGATGTCAGCACGGCCATATCCAGAAAAGCACGAAAAACATCTCGTAGCAACTATATGCCTAAAGTAGTGGTATTCTTAGTGAATAAAATGGACTTATGGTGGTCGCCTCAAGCTCAATACCTTTGGGATAATAATCTGCAAAGAGAACACCCTATCGTTGCCCCCTTCAGAAATGAGCTAAGACGGCTAAGAAAAGCTGGAGTTAGAGCCGATATAGATGCAATATCGGCACAACATGGCGTGAATGTTGAAAAGGTGTTAATATCTATTGTAGAACTACTGTAAAACACGGAATGCTTAATTGGTTGTCAAGGTTGGGATAGCTAACATGAGCTGGACTGGGAACATCATGCCCAACTGGATTGCGGGTAATCCAAACGCAAAATTAGCAGGTTTAACTGATGAACAATTGAAGCAGGTAGCAGTAAATACAGGGCTTGCATTTCCTATGTTGAAAGCCCAACAAAGAGCTGAAATCGCAAGTGCCGGAGCTACTGGTGGCTACGGTGGTTCTGAGGAAGTAGTGCCTACGGTTGAAGTCCAATTAGTGCAAAACCCCGACAACCCCAAAAAAGCAAGAAAGAAAAACATCAAAAAATTACGAAAGGCGTTGAAGCCACCGAGCTATTTGTTGGGTCTTTGGAGAATATACCGATACAATGGAACATTTGAGTGTGCTTGCTGTGGCGTTGATGTGAGGCGATTCCTTGAGGGAGATAACGACTATGCTCAAATTATTGATTATGATCTGCCCGGTAAGGTCAGTTTAGCTGATTTGTATTGGTTTGACGATGAAACGGGCAATTCAATAATCCCTCATGCTCGAACAAGAGGCGATCATGGAGATGAAATGAATAGCACACTATGTCCGGCTCATTTGCATATCTATCACACATTGAGAAAGCTGGTGCAAGAGGATGAAATGTCTGCCGAAGGCTTACGCCCAGTCAGTAAAGGTACTAAGTTCCTCAAAGTTCCCGGTATGGGTGCTTTGATGGGGGGTTCTTCTGCCCAAAACCGTTCAACAACCGAATCCTTGTTAAAATACGAACCATTCTTCAAGATGATTCAGCAAGACACCAAACACAAGAAGGGCATCGTTTTGACTCAATATCCCAATCCTATAACAGGTGTGGCCGATTTAGTGTCGGTTACATTTGATCTTAGAGCCTTGCAGATGAGTGATGCTATGACTCAAAGGCAAGCAATTGGCCTTCAAAACGCCAATATGACCCAAAATACAATACCACCTGCACAGGCAGGGGTTAATCAAAGTCCTCAGACAAACGCAACGGGACAACAAACAATTTAGGAAGGAGAAATAGAAATGGGCTGGTTTTTTAATAGAGGAAGCGAAACCCCAACGCAACAATTCGGTGCATCAAATAGCATGGGAATGACGGGCATGGGGGGATATGGAATGCAAGCAGGTATGGGTGCTGGAATGATGGATCCGATGATGATGCAACAGATGGGGCAAAATCCTATGATGCAACAGATGGCTAATGACCCAGTTATCGCCACATCAAGATTGTTGCAGTATTACGATCCTCTAAATCAATTCATTGTAGCTAATCAATTTAGCATGATGATGGATTTAGTAGCAGAAATCGTCACACTATCTCTAAAGGACTTCTTTTCCAATGTTCAACTTGCAGCAGGTGAAGATGGTAAGCTCAGTTTAGACACAACTACGCTCCCCGCTAACATAGCAACACTATCTCCTGAAAACCTTGCTTTGACCTTACAGACCTTGAGGCAATCCGCCCAACAACAGCTTCAGATGAATCAACAGCAAACACAAATGCTACTGCAAGCACATAACCCTATGATGAACAATCAACCGGGATTCTTTGGTAGCTTAGTCGGTGGCCTGTTAGGTCAGCAAATGCAGCAACAAGGCGGTATGGGAGCTATGGGTGCTGCGGGTGCAGCTTTGATATGAGGGGATTGAAATGAAAGAAGGTGTTAGAGCAAGATACTGGAGCAAGTTCAAAGCTCGAAGAAAGCATTTTCTTTCTGGTAAATATCGTTTGAAAAAGAATAGACAAAGAAAAGTATTCTTTAGCAAAGCAAAGGGGGAAGAAGAATAATGAAGGAAGATGAAAGGCAACAAAGAACGCCTTATGGAACAACAATGGCTGATACGACAATGGAAATGTTTGCACCGAATAAGATGTTGGTTGAAAGTGCAACAATGATTTTCATTATATCCTTCATGCTTCTAATTACATCTGTAATGCTTTGGAAAGGCCCATCTATGGATCCGACATTCTCTATGGTTGCTATATTTGGTGTATTTTTCACATTCTTCCTTGCAGTTAGACAATATGCAGCTTTTCGCTAAGCCCCCCATCTTTGCCGATGGCGGGGCAGTACCGCCCACCAACACCTGCGGGCTTCTATCAACAGCCTTCTCAAAACAAGCGGTTTTCACCACTTGATTTTAACAAAGATGGGAAGGTCAATTTTGCAGACATAAAGTCTGTAGCTGATAGAAATAAAGATGGTAAGGTGGGGCTTGATGATTTACACGCTTTGGCTGATCAAGTATTGCCCAATAAGAAACAATGTTCTCGGTGTGGGAAGCCGTTGAAAAAGAAATCAAAGTATCAAACAGGTGTATGCGTTGAGTGTTATCGAAATCCAACTGATGAAGAAAGGTGTATAGCAGTAACATCATCGGGCGATAGGTGTCAAAGGCGTATATCGGATAAATCGCAAAAGGGGTATTGTGGCATACATCTACGCAAGCATGAAGCGTAATAGCCAATAACGATGGTATAACATGGGGTAATACATGAGTGGTAGGCGGATACGCAAGAATTGTCCCTTCTGCCAACACCCCGAAAGAGATTCTATTGAGTTAGACATAAGAGCTGGAAAGCTTGATGTTAATGATGTAGATAGGGATCAAGGTTGGGCTAATGGTACGGCACATAGGCACATGAGAAACCATGCAGGTGCTTTCTTCAATGAGTCTAATGTGGATTGCCCTGTTTGTACGCACCCAGAAAGAGCTGAGATTGAAGCTGCGATTCTTGACCATAGAGCTACAATAATTGATTTCTCGGAAGAATTAGATATTCCCGAATTGACCATTACTCATCACATGGAGAAACATACCAAGCCTCTAATTCAAAGACAGGCGAATATTGAGGTTATACCGAAAGCAATCCAAACCACACACGACAGCTTGAATCGTGTTGAGTCTAACATGAATAGAATGGATACTTTACTATCTATGCACTTAGATAGGTTAGAAGAACAGATGGTTGAAAATGCAGATATGGTATCAAGCAAGGATTTAGATCTCGCCATTAAGATGCACCGTGAAGTCCGTGAAACATTGGGCGAGTTAGCTAAATGGATGGATAAGCTCAAGGAAGTGGATAAGGTTGAAAGTGTGTCTGTAATCACCATAATGCAAGAGTATTTCTCGGAGAAGGCACCAGACGAGTGGAGAACGATTAGACAGATGTTAGCAGAAGCGGGGGTGATGGATGAATGAGCTACCATATTGGAAGAAGGCCGGAAGAATTGCAGCTCAAAGAAGGGCCGTATAGCAACTACGAATCAGTATTGCATGGCGATCTTCCTACTACATACGATGGCCTATTCGAATTGCTTGACGCTATGGACTATGTGATTAAGGAATGGGGAGAGTCAATGATTCCCTTTGGTTTGTCTGATATGGCTGAAGAAGTATCACATGAGATATACAGTCATAACATAAACACAAGGTTTGCGATTTATTCATATTTAGATGATGAAAGCTCCGAGCAGATGGACTTCGTTGATGTTATGAAGCAGATGAATAAGCTCAAGAACGCATATCTTCCATTAGCTAAATCCTATGCAAGAGTTCCATCCCTATCTCATTGGTATCTCAACTTACCTATGCGTGTTGCAGCGTCTTTCAAAGGCATTAGGCAACTTGAAAGAGATAGAGCAAGAGAGGCAATTAGAAGAGAGGATGACATAGCAAGAAGGGGGTTGTATAAGTGAGTTACGATGACGATGCTCATGATTCAAGGTCTTGGGGGCCAGCTTTTTGTGAAACTTGCGGGGATGTTGAGCTTGACGATCACGATTACGGTCAAGGAGTTAGACAATGCGACCAATGTTGGGATAAGGAAGTTTTGGGCGATTCTTACTTCACCGATTTTGATGATGATTTTAAGGAATTAAACAAATCGTCTATTCAGAAAATAGCAGCCAATCCCCGTGATATTGGGAATATATGGCGACCACGAACCCAAGAGATGACTGGTGGTTTCAACCCAAGACAGGTCTTAGATCTGCAAATCAACCCCAATGAAGATGATGATGATTTAGCTCATAACTCTCGCAACACGACTGAGGATACAGAAAGCAGGGATCAAGCTGACCCCGATAAGAGGCGTGAAAGAGCTTTGAGAGAATTGATGCCCGGACTACAACACATACAAATCAAACCAGAAGTTATGTCTGATGTAATCGAGCGTTCTCCAAGATTTGAGGAAGAAAACCAACTTCTTGAGTCAAGATTGGGAGTGGATTTGGGTGCAAGAGGATTATCCTTCTCGGCTGGCGCACATAGAGGCACAGTTAGAAGTGATACACCGTATGTGAATTATGGTCGAGGCACTACCAATGCCTTCGGCAAGTCAGAAGATTTACTCAAAGCTGCAAAAGACAAGTACAAGTCACGCAAGTATGAAGATGACGAGGATGATGAAAAGCCTAAGAAGAAATCAAACAAGCGTGAAAAGAGGTCTAACAAGCGACCTGCTAAGAAAGGCAAGGCCAAAAAGAAAGCAAAAAAGAAGATGCCGATGCCTAAGAGGGGGGCTGCACCACCACCAAGAAGCGGTGGGTCTGAAGCTCAGATGCCTCTCAAGTTCCGCAATCCCGGCCAATATAACCAACAGCAATCAAAGAGGCGAATGGGTGCAGGTAGTCCAATGCCTGATATGAAACAGGGCAGGGGAACAAAGCTACCACCTTCACCTAACATGGGAACAAGGATGCCTATGCCTATGAGAGAAGAATCAAGAAAGCCCGATAAGCTCACAGACAAAGAGCTTGGCGACCCTCTTGGTTCAGAAGATCCGTTAAAGATGCTAAAATCAAAAGGTGGTTTGGGTAGCTTAAACAGAACAGAAATCATCGGCCTCAAAAAGAAAATTGAGGCGTTGATGAGAAAATTAGAGAAATTGACGAAGGCAACACCCGAAAACGAAGCAAAGGATAAGGAAGGTGCTACGCCCAGTGAAGATACTGCAAGCGCACCTCAAGGCGGAACAGAAAACGATGAGAAGCCTTGGATGTTCTATCATGATGCTACTCCCCTCTTAGTAGCGGGAGTAGTGGGCAAGAAATGAGCCGTTCATGGATGTTTGACCCTGATTACTTCACCATCCAGAAAGGATGGGGGGTCTATGACCTTGACCAAGTGATAGAGGCTTTTGTCAATGGTCAAGGTGCTGCGGTTCAAGATTTAATGCAATTAGACCATCATAATGTTCGAGAGGGTTTGTTATCGGGGGTTGAGATAGATGCAATAGACATGGCTATCCGTAATGCTTTGATTACAACAGAAGTGTATGAGGTATTGCATAGTGGCCCTACCGATCCCCAGTTTGAAAATGCTGCAAAATTAGCTATACAGGCGGGCGCACCTATCATCAATACTGCAATTCAACAACAAAATCAAATCAATGCAGGTAGAGGAATACCGCCCATGCCTATGGCTTTTCAATCAGATAGAACAGGGGCGGTTCAAGTCAATGCGCCTTGGGTTCATGGTGCATCTGCTGAACCTAAACAAGTTCTTCTACCGGGAACAAGACACGCAAATCCATTTGACTCAAACAATCAATTGATTACTCACATAACCAGCTCTAATACAAAACGAGAAGAAGGTTGGGCAAGACCATACGAAGAAGCTTTACAATCATCTGGAAGAGAGGAAAAGAAACGAAACGACAGATACATTCGAGGACACAAGGATCTTAGCAATCGTAATCTAATATCATTTCACGATAACAATCAGGCTTTACAAATGAACACCGCAGTTCGTGAGCATTTTCAACAAGCTCTTGCTCAAGGGTTAGATAGAGCTTCAGCCATAAATCACGCAAAGGAGATGTGGATGCAAGACAACAGGGCATTCCACATGACTGGGCATCATCACCATGCCCAAGAATCAACCTATGGCCGTGTTATACGCCCAGATGATGGTGAGCAACCGTTCTCCGATGCGGAGATAGAACATGAAATGCAGATGAGGCAGGGTACTGACCCCGAAGTGACTCAAGCTCCGCAGACTAATCCATCAGCAGTTATACACCCCGATCATAGAGATACTACATGGCTGAAAAATATGGTATCTAATCAAAGGCATTCATTCTATGACAAAGATACAGGAATCGCCAATCCAAAGGTAGTGAGCTACCTAACCGACCACCATTTCATGGATGAGATGGAAGCTTCGCAATTCATAGAAGATGTGAGTAGAAAACAGAACGGTATGCCTACAAGTGGCAGTATCAAGAATAGATTCTTAGAAGCTCTACTCAATCATCATGTAACTCAATCATCAGCAGTACCCACATGGTATGACGATGCACCACCGCCCAATGTAGCTGAGGCATTAGACCCCTCACAAGCTGCGGTACAACAACCGACTGAGGCACTACAACGACCCGAACCGATTACAGTTCATACTGCACCACCGCCTGAAGCACCCGAACCGCCCGTAGCCCCAATAGCTCGACCAGAAGCAAATACTCCACCCCCATTGGTTTCATCACCAATACCTACTCTAAATCATCAACACGGTATAAACACAAATATACCATTGACGGGTGCAGATGCACAGGGTATAGGCGGGGGCGGTATTATGGATCAGATAGCTACTATTCTTGGCCGTATAGCTGGAAACAGGACTATCTTGCGTTCTGAGGATGCCAATCAAATAGAGCAATATCTTGAAAATGTGCAAATGGAGATTGCTAAGGCCGTTTTAGAGGACAGTTATGATGTACCTACTTTCGATATAAACTCTCCAACGGACATAGCTATGATGGGGGCGCACATCCAAAGACCCACTTCTGATGTAATCAGTATATTATTTTCAAAAGGCGATTGGAGAAACATCGCTAAGACAATAGGCGTTCAGCATGAACAGGTGCAAATGGTGAAGGTGGCATTCCATGAATGACTTGATTCTCAAAGCTCGTTTGTATGAGCAAGAGCAACTTGAGAAAGGCTTGGGGCAAATGGCCGTCAATGCTTTTGATAGAGTTACAGGGACAAGCGGAGATTTATCGGAGGGGGCAACAAATCGGAATCCCTTCCCATTCGGAAGAAACAAAAATGCACCTGCTAATCAACCTCAAGAAGCACCTACTCAAGAAGCACCTACTCAAGGGCCTCAAGATCTAAGACCCGGACAGGAAGAAATGAATCGCAGGGCAAATAGCAATCCCAATGCAGGTTTTGACATGGGTAATATGGGCGATGCTATGAGTATGTTCAATACAGACGCACCCGCATCTCAACAGAATAGAAGAGTTAGAACAGGCGGTGCTTTGAGAAATACTCTTGGTGCTGTGAGAGATGCAGGTTCAGCTATGGCTTCTGGTAATTTACCAACCGCATCTAATCGAGCTGCGGCTCAAAGAGATAGAACGGGAATGAGTCAAGAGGAACAATCATCTCTTGTTGGGCAACAAGACGCTTCAATGTTCAGCCAACAACAACAAAGCAAACAAGCAGGTCAAAATGCGGGGTATGCTAAGCTCATGCAAAACGCTCCGGGTTTAGCTTCAGACCAAGCAAAACAAACAATGGGCAATATACAAAGCGGTCAAGATCCATTAGCTAATTCTCAAACAGGGGTGGCTACAGGCGGTAATACTACTAATTTCATGAATCAATTCGCATCCGGTGTCGGCAATTTGATCGGTCAAGGCATGAATGCTTACAACGCCCAAAGAGCTAACCAATCCAATGTAGGAGTAGGGTCAGCAGGGCAAGGCATACCACAAGCATCGCCACAACAAGCCTCCACAACAGGAACGCCAGTGAATCAAGCACAGCCCAAACCAAACGCTTCTGGGGGGCAACCTGCTCAGAATCAGCAACCGTATAATCTTGGAGAAGAAGCGAAAAGAGCATTTGGAAATACAGCAATAGCGGATTCTCAGACGGCATTAACCGAGGCGAAGGAGAGGGCGAATACAAAGGGTGGCTTTGGAACAGGGGTTATGTCTAATCTTTTGACGGGTGGAATGGCTGGTGTGGCGAGGGGCGCGTATAACGCATACCAAAGGCATCAGGGCAGACAAGATGTAGCCAATGTGCAGAACCGACAACAAAGGCTGATGGCGGGAGATCCATCTGCTATACAAGCTTCAGAAGATATTCTCGACCATTACTATGGAATCCATAAAGCAAGATTGGAGATAACTGACAGGCGAAGTACGGAGGTAGTTCGACTTGCCTACAGATGATATATTTGACCAAGCTTGGAATGTTGCTAAAGGTTGGAGATTACCTTCGTCTGATGATTGGAATCAGATGGATGAGAGAAGAAAGCGTGGTGGGCCATTACCAAAGACAGGCAAGGCCAAACCCAAACCACAGTTAAGCGAAAGAATCCTTATTGATGAACAATATACGATGGAAGATGCTCTTGCAGATGAGGCAGCGGGTTATGGTAAGATTTACCGTTTGCCTAATGGGGATTATGAGTTCGTAGGGCATCACCCTAATCCCGAAGCTGAAGATGTTGAGAAAGGCTTCTTTGACGATTTCGCAAGAAAGGTGAAGCAGAAGCAGAAGGAACAAGAGGCTCTAAACGAATACATAGTCAATAATCTGATTAGGAATCCCGATGGACTGGAAGCTGGCGTTGCAGCCCATCATCGAGCGTTAGAGGCTATGAACAGGCCACCACCACCTGCTATGCCTGAGTCGGTAGATTCCATCACGGCCACACCGCCACCAAGAGAGCGTGATAGTGTTGAGCCAAGCGAAATCCGACCAGAAACCGTTAGAGCTGAGATTCCTCGAACAGGATTTAGAGGCGGGGCTGAGGGTGCGCCTACACCGCCTACACCCAATTCGGTTGATGAGGATGAAGATGAGGATGAAACAATTCTTCAAGCTTCAGAACCGCACCAAGTAGCAGATAGCTGGACTGTCGTTAAGGATCCATTCGCAAACCCGTTCTTCAATGAAAACTTTGCATCTCTAACTGAGGAACAACCACCCGAAGTTACGCACGATGATACGCCCACATTCTCACTTCAGCCCGATTTAATCAAGGGCGACTCACCAGAAGATGCTCTCAAAAACGCAGGTTTTGATGCAAGACAAGGAGATGATATGAGCCTATTACCATCAAGTGCATTCAACAAGGGGGATGTTGCACCAAGAGCTGATACAAGCTTGCTACCTGCGGGGTGGGATACTGAGTAATAACTTTGAGAAGGCTTGGAATATAGCCAAACAAACTCCTGAGCAATCAGCATTTGAAATGCAGATTTTTGAAAAGTATGGTCACAACATCGCAACGCAACCGTTTTATGAATTAGGGCAATATTTGACCTTGTATTATTTGTTTGATGAGCATCATATAGCTACATGGAATCAATCAAAAAATAGTGGATTTATTTTTGATGACGATACGGTATCAAGGGTTATTGAAAGTAATAACGATGGGGTGCTTGAATGAGCGATGCCGTTCAAAAATTAGCCAGTAAGGTTGATTTTGAGATGGGGAGGCGTGACTTCCAATACTTCTTTGAGGATATATGCGGATTCCAGCTCGCACACTTTCACAGGGAATGGTATGAGAATGCTGAGAACAACAGTAAGATATGCGTTATAGCAAGTCGTGATCACGGCAAATCCGTATTCTTTAGATGCTACTTGCTATGGAAGATGGCTTACAACCCCAATACTGAGGTTCTATTCTTCAGCCACAGTCAGCACCAGTCTATTGACCACATGAGTAAAATGGATGAGCTGATAGTCACTACACCTGCTTTAGCCCATCTAAAACCAAAGAGAGGTTGGGCTAAGCAGTTATTCAAGATGACCAATAGATCATCTATTCGAGCTATGTCTATCGGTAAAGCGGTTCGTGGGGCGCACCCTGATATTGTAGTGCTTGACGATATTCTATCCAGTGAAGCTCAGACTCAGCTAAAATCCATAGCTACATGGTTCTATACTGCACTTCTACCCGTTCTGCACCACACAGCTCAGATGTGTATTGTAGGAACGCCTTTCTCATATACTGACTTGTATTCTGAGCTAAAGGGCTTGGATGGATATTGCGTTAGGGAATATCCCGCAATCAATGAAGCTACAGGAGAACCACTATGGCCGGAGAGGTGGAATCTTGATGCGTTGAATGCTCGTAAGGGTGAGATGACTTCTATTGCATTCACAAGAGAGTATCTATGCAAACCGATAGCAAGTGAGTCCAGCTTGTTCCCAGAAGAAACATTAGAGCGTGTGAAAGATGACTCTTTGGCTTTGTCTTACTATCCCGATACAGATGAGCATCTGAATTACTACATCGGTTGGGATCCGGCAATTAGCGCAGACAGGAGAGCTGACTATACTTGCATGATAGTAATAGGTATGGATGAGAATAGACACAAACGCATCGTTCATGTTCATCATGAGAAAAATATGGATTTCAATCAGCAGATAGACAAAATCATAGAATTGAACGCTCGATTCAATCCAGTCATAATAGAGCTTGAAACGAACAACTTTGCTATGGCTTTTAATCAAGTTCTTCAAGAAATTAGCGATTTACCTATCAAACCGTTCAATATGAGTCGTATGAGAAAAGAAGCTTTGATTCATACCTTACAACTACACTTTGAGCAGAAGCATCTGATTATTCCGTACAAAGATGAAGGTGCTACTCGAAGGCACATGAATGCTTTATTGACCGAGTTATCTTACTTCACTATGCTTGAGAATGGTAAGATGGAGAGCTTGGGGGCGCATGACGATATGGTAATCGCATTGGCTCTATCAGTTCAAGCTACTAAGGAATATAGAGAGAACATTGTCATACTTGACGGTGCTACATGGCAAAGAAGGTTGGGGTGGCAAGATGCGTGAGAGAAGATACATTGAGCCATTGGTCGGTGTTGAAACCCTTGCAGACTCACTTGACATTAGGAAAAACCCATTGGCCGCAGCAGGTTTAGCAGCAGTAGGTGGTTTCGCCACTGGTGTAGGTTCTGAAGCTACACGGATAGCTCAAGAGAAGGTCGAGCAAGCTACGAAAGATCTGCAAGCATCGCAAAAAACAGATGCTGACAGGGCTAAGAGGGCTAAGACTCAAGAAGGGCAGGGGGCGGAGATTGAAGGGATGAACAATTCGCAAAGCTCTTCTCCGTCTGCTGATGTTGATGAAGAAGTGTCTGCACCAACTGAAGATGGACTACCAACCGACCTTCAATTATCTCTTGACAAGAATTGGTTTTTGCATAATTTCGGCATGACTGGTTCTGAAATGGCCTCACTATTGATACAGAAACAAGAGTTAGAAGCTTTAGACGCATTGTATCCTTTGCTTCTTGCTGAAAAAAGAGCTATTCTATCCTCTTTTCCCGGCGTATCGCCACATTTGGTAAAGCATCTGCCTTTGACTGATGTTGATTACGATAGGTTAAACAGATATTCTGATAGATTGGGCATCCCATTTCGAAGATTCGTTAAGATGTGGGAAGCTGCAAATACATCAGAAGCAAGAAATGATTCATACAATATATGGAAATCTGTTGTTGATGCCGATCAGCGTATTTCAAATCGAGAAAGAAACATACTGCAACAATGTTCAGATTTGTTAATTCGTAAGGGGGCTTTGAATGCTCATACTTTGAAGTTCAATGGCGTTAGTGCAAGTCCGGCTGAGATTTCATCACTAATCAAATCACACGGATTTTTGTTTGATATTGTTTCTGTTGGTGTAGTCAGTAAGTCTGTTGGTAGGGGTTTATTCTATGACATAAAGAGGCGTGATGTGATTCTAAAAGATGCCCCACGATTCTTGGCGGGGTTAATTGAAAGCGGGTCAAACATCAAGTTTGATGTAAGATCCAATCCACGCATAGAGCTAAGCTTCAAAGCTCCTACTGCACCTTGGTATTCAGATGCTTTGAACAAAGAAATGGAGATTGAGTGCGTAAAGCCATCAACGGGCGGTTTGATAATAGAAGGTGAAAGGGGTGTTTTGAAGGCATTAGATATGGCTTTACCACATATAACATCTAAAAACCACGAAGCATTCATGTTAGAGAAGGCTCTCAGGCACGATAGGAATGCCCTTACTGTGATGGTGCATGATTCATTGGATAAAAAGAAACAAGTGAAGTTTTTGAAAAGTAAGAGATTATCTGTAAGTGAGTTTGACCTAATGAAGGAAGAGGTGATGAAGAGTGGTTGATAAGAAGCGAATGGATAAGATATTTTCAGCCGTTGGATTGGATATGGAAAGGCACACCACGCCTATTCCATCTATGCCGTTATTTACATCTGGTGTGCAAGAACCGCCCCTGCTTCAAGGAATTACCATTCCAGCTCTATATGCTGCCGCATACGAATGTATGGTTCTCAGGTCTATTTTGAATCATCTTTGTGTTGAAACATTCAGAAAAGGGTGGGGATGGAAGCCGAAGTTTGTCGTCAAGAGCGTAGATACAGACCGTAAGTTCAACCAAGAGTATGAAATGGATCCTGAAACAGGTGGCGAAGTAAGGAAGGCAGATAGGGCGCAGATAGAATATGCAGATGCCATATTCAACAATGTCAATGGTATGGGTCAGACATTCATAGACATTCTAAGAGAAATTGAAATGGATTTGAACATTGTAGATGACGCATACCTAATAGTCACGAAAGAGTATTTCATTGACCCCAAAACAAAAACAGCTACCTTCTTTAGAATCAAGGAGATTTCAAGAGCTGACCCTATATTCATGAGAATACTTTCAGACAAGAGAGGGGTTAGAGGCGGTTCTCAATACACAAGTTTGGTTGATAGAGCGTTTAGAACAACAGACCCAGATGCGGTTTGCCCAACGACTGGTATGCCCGTAGTACCTATTCATTACATGAATCTCGCAGGTGTGGGTTCGGGTCAAGTCTATACTGAAGGTGAAGTTATTCACATTAGTAAGTGGTCGCCATCTAAATTGTATGGTCGAAGTCCTGTAGCTACAATGTGGCGACAAGTAAATACTCTCATAGCTATGGATAACTATGTCTATTCAGCTTACCAAAAGAGAAGGATGCCGAGAGGCGTTATGGTGATCAAATCATCAAATATGGAAACGGTTGAGAGGACAGCTCGTAATATCCAAGAGCATCTTGAGCGTGATCCCAATTACATTCCTACGATTGGTGTTGAAACCGAATCCGGCAGGGGTGGTTTAGAGTATGTTCGTATGATGGATACGCTTGAGGAATTACAATACATACCTATCAAAGATGATATTCGTCAAAGAATATCTGCATTCTATGGGGTTTCAAATGTATTCATGAATGATGTATCGGGTGGGGGTCTGAATAACGAAGGTATGCAGATTGTAGTTAGCAATCGTTCCGTATCATTCTCCCAGTCAATTTACAACAGACTACTATTCCCTGCGTTGCTTGAAGCGTTTGGTATAGATGAATGGGAGATTACGCTTACGCCTCATGAAGAGGAAGATGAGATTATGCAACTACGCAGGGATGAGATGGCTATCCGCAATATGATGCAGATGAAGCAATCAGGGTTCAATGCTAAGTTAAGAGATGATATAGACGATGTATATCTCAAGTTTGATTATTCAGAACCAAGTGAGGAAGAAGTAGCTGCACAAGAAGCTGCGATGGCTCAAGAACAAGGCGGTGGTCAAGCACCTGTTCAAAAAATGGGGCAGTTTGAGCTATTCAAAAGAGATGTAACCGATCCTGTTCATGGTAGCATCCCAGACGCTTCAGCTATGGTATCTACAAGAGGTTCTGGTATCAAGCCACTTCGAGAAGGTGGTGTAGCTCAAACAAGAGGCGGGCAGACAAAAAAGAATCAAAGAGTAATACACAATGAAGGCTCTCCTACATCTTCTAAAGGCAATAAAGATACAGATAAAACATCAGCCGAGAAGATAGCTGACGCTAAGCTGAAAAGATTGAATATAGACGGGCAACGAGGTAAGAGTGATGAAAACTCTCAATAAGGATTGTATATGCTAAGAGGATTGATAGATATGGGCGAAGCACTATTTGACCTCTCAAAAATGGATCCTATGGCTCGCAGATGTGTAGCTTCTGTTGAAGCCATGCAGAAAGCAATTGACTTGAATAATAGAGATGATGTAGCAAAGCATCTTGAAGCTGCTACAAACGCTCTCAAAGCTCTTTCAGAAGATTTAGTCCTTCACGATACCCTGCATAAAGCACTTGGTAATCAAATTAGTTCGGATGAGATAAGAAAGGGTGTTACTTACACCCCTCAGAACACGGAAGGCAACTTCAATGGTGGAGAAGATGCTATTGCTTACGGTGTTGTAAGACCCGGTAGAAGCGATAAGCTCTATCGAAAGCATCAAGTGTTCTGAGGTGAAAAGGTGGCGGGATTTACATCAGATAGAGGGTCAATAGCAGACCGAATGAGAGCTTTGTCTATTCGTTCAACTCTTATTCAGAAAGCTGGGCCAGCAGATCCTAATGCTGCTATGATGGCTTCTGACCCTAATACACCCGCAGGTGCAGGGTTAGCTAATACTCAACCTGTTCAAGACCAATCTCTTGTTCCCCCAGTAGTACCTGCTTCCGCAGCAGGTAAGCAATACTACGATGAGCTATTATCGGCTGCCGGACAGTTAGGCGATATGCTTGGTTCAAGAAAGGGCTACTTGGCTCAATGGGCAAGTAATGGTATGCCGAGTGAGGGTATATCCCAATTTGATATGGTATTAGGATTGGTTATGGAAAAATACGATGAGATGTTTTCTTTGTTGGCGGCTATGCAGAAAGACCCACAGGTTATGACGATGTTAGAGTATGATGCACCCGTGCAAGCACCTAACATGACTGAAATAGCAAATCCTAATGTGGCGAACCCGCCCGTGAATGGTTTGAATAGTATGCTTGGAGGTATGGGATTATGAGTGATGAATCCGGTGAATTGGAAATATTGAAGCAAGTAGTAGGAGAGCTTCGTGCATTAAATGAAAGAATTGCTTTTGTTGAACATGAGAATCTGGAGCTACGCAAAGCTGTTTCTGATCCAGAAACATTGATGCAAAAAGCAGGTTGGATGAGATTTACTACTCCTCATGCAGCTGAAACATTTGACCCGTTGAATAGAGCAGGGTCTGATGATATGAGAATTGATACTCCTTTCGAAGGTTCGGGCGACCTATTTACCAAATCAAAAAGTCGCTATGATGAGCTACAGGAATGGATAGACGCAGAAGAGGCGACACGGACATGAATCACGGATTTGCATATCACGACCCAATGGAAGATACCCCAGAAGGCCAGCTTTTGGCAATCGTCAAACAATTAGAAGATGTAGTCAAGTCAAAGAATAGCAGTATGGCTTACATGGATAAAAACATGAATTGCATGAATTGTAGCGATAGTGACGAAGGATGCGAAGATTGCTCACCAAAAGACACTAAGAAATCTGCAAAAGACGGATACAAATCAGACAGGGGCGATAGAAAGATGCCCGATCTTCCATCCCCTAAAGGGAATAAGAATATGGCGGGCAAAGGCAAGAAAGGCAAGAAGCCCTTAGTCGGTGGTCAGAAAAATCTTGACAAAGACAATGATGGCGACATTGATGGCGATGATTTCAAACAAATGCGTAAGGAAGATGCTACTACTGCATTCCTAAGAGAGAGAGGCATTATCGTCAAATACGAACAAGAAACATCTGTTGATAATGTCGTGCCTCAACTTATGGAAGTATCAGGAAGCGAACAGATACGAGCAACTGTGTATAGCACTAATCAAAGAGTTCCTTACATGGAAGATGGGCCATCAAGAAGCCCAATTAGTGAGGTTGCGAAAATGCCGTCAGTAGCTCAAACAGGCTATGGTGCAGACGGTTCATCCTTGCACATGAAACTAAACGATGGCGGTGGAGTAGCTGACAATATAGACCAATGGGAAGAAAAATTGACTCAGCTCAAGAAATCTTATCCCGGTAAAGTCGGCATCATCGAGGAAATTGCGAGCCTTACCGAACAAGTCTATGCTCGCCTGTGAGGTGAGCGTATGTCGGATGAGTTAGTAAGAAGAAGAACAGAAACCTTACTCTCCGCACTTACTGGTGCTGAATACGACATAGACCTATACAAGGAAGAATTAGGTGTCGTTGAAACGCCTCAAGATGCAGCTACTCTTGCAGTAGCTTCAGACCCACCCCCATATTCAATGAGAGATTTGGATAACCCGATGGATCCTTCAACAATGGTCATCCCTCAAGACATGAATGCTTATCTTAGCGGTCATACAAAGATTTCAACAAGCTATGCGGGTGATTGGCCTGAAGCTGATATAGACAATAGATTTGGAAAACATCACCCATTTCATCCCGAATCAAATAGCTGTCCTCTATTGCACGGTGCAGTTCATGGTAGCCCGATGTATGCCGAACACATTCTTGGATTCATTAACCAATTAGGCGATAATCGAGAGGCAGAAAGGAGAATTAGAAATGATGTTAGGCCGATCTTTGACATTATGGGCGACCCTACTGAATCTATGTTAGATCTTTACAACATAGATAGAAGTCGTTTTGCCGAGCTTTCTGATGAGGGATACATTGAGAATAAGAAAACCGAGCTTACAAATGACTTTGGGTTGCTATCCTACTTGTTTGGCTTAGAGTACCAAACATCTCAACAACGTGATTCATTTATGGATTTGATGAGTAGGTTAGGAGAAACAGAAGATGGTTCTCCCGAAGCTAAAACGATATACAACAAGTTAGCTGAAAAGACAGGCATATCATGGGGCAGGGCATTACGCAATTGGAGAGATAGATTTACGCCTTTGGCTTCATGGTGGATGCGACCTGCCGATAAATCTGGGCCTGTTGAAGCAGGGGCTGATGCGACAGCTCCAGATAGGCATCACAATTCGCCTTGGAATCTAAGTGAAGAAGGGATAGTACCTAATCATAATCACCATTGGTGGCAACCATTCCTATACTGGGGTGGCGTAGGCCGAGATATTAACTCGTTGAAAACAATGTTTTCTGAAAGTTATTCAAAGATATTCAATGGTTCTTGGCTTGGAGATATGTTATTTGATGGAATACCATTGATGGGTCGGCATTCAATTGCAGGTTCTCACTTCCCAATGGCTGCTAATACTGAAGCAGGTCAAGGAGAGTTAGCTGGTGTTGTATCATCCGACTCAATGGCCGATTTAGATTTTGAAAGAAAGCGAGCTAATTGGAGTGGTGCTGCTTCCTTCCACCACCATCTGCATCCTTCTGAAATACAATCTCAAGGTTCAATGATGGAGATTCCGCATAGTGCTTACATGATCGCACCATTTGGTAGAGCTATGATGAATGTTGGAGAACATGGTGCGCCTCTTGCACAGTTCATTGGTATGAGTCATCCAAACTCTAACCCTGATTATCACAAGCTTCACAATTCATTCTTTGCAGAAGCTGACAAGGCATTAACCAGAGAAGCTATGCGACTTGCAGGTATAGTAAATCAGCAATTAGGTTCAGAAGTGTTAATTGGAAGTCTAAGCGAAGATGCTTGGAGTGATGTTGAAGCTAATACCATAGCAAGAGGAAACATACAGCAATTGATGGTTGCAGCAAATTATTCACTAATGAAATATGGAGATACAGGTGGTCATTCAGTAATGCCCTTAGCAGATCTTAGCTCAGGTCAGTTATCATCACAAGATGGAACATTAGGCCCTGTTGCTCCCACATCAATGGGGGTTGTTCCACCAATATACAATACAGGTAATACCGATGCTTGGGGTCATAGAATGCCCGCTACATTGATTTGGTCTGACGATCCAGCTACCGGGATAACTTTCTCGTTAGCTGAACAGCCATTTACAATCATGCAAAGAACAGCTCATGAGGGTCATGTCCGTATGATAGACCCTGCATATAGCAAGAAACCTATTCAAACTAAAGATGAAGATATTAGATTGCTAACATCAAATCACATGGGTTATCCTTCTCTCGTTACAGATTTGCATAAGTCGGATGATGATTATGAACCAACAGGTGTGTTTGGCAAGAAGCTTATCACACCAGCTCATGTAGTAAAAGACATAGATGATTTGACTACTTTGAAAGGATTTAGCGGTGATTGGATTGTTCAACACAAACCATCAGGTGAGCGTATGCTTATCGAGAAAAGAGGCAAAAGCATAGAACCCCGTGTTCCAAATACCATATCTAAAGATCTAAAAGATATGAAAGGCGATTTTACCTTTGATGCGTATTTGGATGATGAAACATTGAATGTTGTTGATTTGTTAGTGCATAAAGGAACGGATTTATCGTTTGAGCCATTGGAAGATAGAATCAATGTTTTGAGGACATTATACCATTCAACGGATAACATTCACTTCCCTGCACCTTCTAATTGCGTTAATTCAGATGATGAAGGACTGGTAAAGGCGATTGCTTCTTTTGATAGAGGTGAGTTCTTAATTCGAGATGCTACATCTACATTCATCAAAGAGAAAGATTTGCATCCTAAGTGGGTATTATTCGCCAATGATGATATTTCCAAATCAAAAATATATCCGCCTTTACCAGAAGTGATGGTTAAAGGGAATACTGTAATCTTAGAATATCCAGAAATCTTATCTCCAGTCAAGGTAATGTTGGCTAAAGATGAAGATGGAATATACATTGATACTTACGAAGGGCAACCCCATTTGGTAAAACAAGCTCAATCTCAAGAAGTCCTTTGGACTCCACCTGTTGCATTCTTGCTGAAAGAAGGCGGAGCTGGTGGTGGCGATGGTGGCGGTGGAGGTACAGGAATGGTATCTTCAACCACCGAAGGAACATACCAACCCGTTCATTCAGTAGCTACAAAGCGAAAGAAGCGTAAGCTTGTTGAAAAAGCACCTGCAATAATTGATGATGAAGAGGAAGATAGCGTTCATCACATGATGGGTCATGTTAGAGAGGCAATAGATGATGCTGAAGAATCTCTTAGCTCAGAAGAGTTAGAAGAAAAGGTTGAGGGGTTGAAGCACGACCACTTGCTAAGATTTGGTGGCGAATACGGCATCGAGCAGACGGAAGATAACAAATGGACTTTGAATGAAGCTATTGATGACGATATAGCAGATACTACTGTCGTTGAGAAGTTTGCATTTCCTCGAATGAATAGAGCTTCAGCCGATGGTGGAGCTTGGTCAGGTATGCAAGCAGACATTACAGCACCGATGGGTGCAACAGAAATAACCGATGAAAACAATACTACTTTTGCTGATCCTAAGAATGAAGATAGGGAAGCCGATGAGATAGAGATTCCTAACCTTACATTAGACCCTGCATCTGAGGTTGAACAGCCGCAACTTGAGTTTGAAGGCGAGAAAGTAATCATGAGAATACCAATCAAGGAAAAAAAAGAAGAAAACGCTGATTTAGAGGCACAGCCCACGATTCGCACGGATTCGGTGTAAAACATCCTGTCAGCATTGACAACCTATCATTCATATACCATTGAATAACGATAGTCTGACAATGACAACCGCAGGGGCTATGCTACAACCCTCCCTTAAGTGGAGTGCAGTAGGCTCAGATTTCATTCTAAAATCACAGGTTGGTGGCGATCTATACATCGCTGGTTATGCAAGTGTAGATATGGTAGATAAGCAGGGTGATAGGATTCCCGGTGAAGCTTTGAAAAAGGCATTTGAGAAGTTCATGGAGAATAAAGCATTCAGAAATGTTCAGCTCGCTCATAGCGGAATACAAGTCGGAGAGGTTGTTGCCGACCATCAAGATTCACAAGGCCGTGTGTGGAAATCCGAAGTGGATGATCACGGCCTCTTTGTCGTTTGTAAGATACGAAGCGACATACAGAAGGCGAGAGAGGTGCAGAACCAAATTAGGGATGGCGACCTGCGAGCCTTTTCAATAGGAGGGCAAGCATTGTTCCGTGTATCAAAGCATACACCAGAACATGGATCCCACCGTGAGATTACCGAGCTGGAATTGCATGAGGTTACTCTATGCAAGAAAGGAATAAACCCCGAAGCTCGTTATACAATCCTAAAGATGGATGAATCTGAAATAGAAAAAGGAAGTGAGAAATTGACTGAAAGCGAAGCATTGACTGAAATAAGAGATGGACTTGCCCGTGTGCTAAAACACATGGATGATGGATCATCTGTAGCTAAAACGACAACTGAGAACAATGATGCAGTAGCATATATTGATACTCTTGAAAAGTTTGCCCATGAGCAAGGAATTGACCTTGACAAGCTACGAGGCCACTTTGGACTTGAGAAGGCATACTTAGCAGGTGTAGATGGTAACAGCGGCCACACCCATAGGGGTCAGGGCGATGAAGTAGGTAGCGGAGAAGATGCTTCCGAGCCTTCATATCCATCTCTTGCAGCACCGGGCGGTAACAAATATGTTATCAAGCAACCCGGAGTATCTAACATGGCTTACAACAAGCCATCTGGAAACAGGAATGTAATCAAATCCCGCAGAAGCAAGCCATCTGGTGAAATTACACCAGCAGGTCTTGAGAAGGGATACAGGGCATACGCCAGTCTAAGAGATGAGGAAGCTCTCAAAGACTTGGTTAAGGCTGACTGGGAATCCCGCTACGCTGCTGAAACAGCAAGAGCTTTGGAAGTTCAGAAATCGAAAGATTACTCAGGACAGATTGAAGCTCTAAAGAGCGAAATCGCATCCCTTAGAACAACTAACAGCGAGATCCAAAAGTCTGCTGTCGTTCAACCAACAGATATTCGAGTCCCCACGCATGAGGAATATGCAGCTATGGGTACTGACCTTGATGGCTGGAGAGCCGTTGAGGACTTAGCACGGAGGGCTGTAAGAGGCAATTGATTGCTTCTTTGAAATCGGAGAATAAATTGAGGTGAAAAAATGAGTGGATCAAGAGGATACATTAGAACAATAGAAGATATGGAACGCCTGTACTACGGTGCAGGTGCTGGTGACAATGCGTGGGCATATAGTGGAACAGACCTTCTCAAGGCTGATTCTCCGCTAATGAGTACCACAGCAGGTACTTACCAAGCAATTTTTGGCCGAAAGGTATGGTCGCAACTCAACCAAGAGTTCAACGCCTTCTCAATTCTGCCAAAGAAGCCATGGGAGAAATCCGGTTGGAGAGTCGTCACAGCTAAGCCTAACGCAGGTGCAGTAGGTGGCGGGCTTCCTGAGAACGGAACACTACCAGATACAATCAAGCCTACCTTTGCTCATGTAAGTGACAAACCACGCACAGTAGCTCACACATTCGATCTGAGCGAAACCGCTATGTTCCTTGCAGACAAAGATGACGGTCTTGGAGATGCAAGAGCTGTTATGAAGATGGAGATGGCTAAGCATCACGCTGAAGTCATCAATAAAATGCTTCTAAGCGATATAAGCAATCGTTCAACTACTTTGAACGACTTTGAGTCATTGGATCGCTGTCTTTCAGCAACCAACATTGAAACTACAAGCTTCAGCGATGTAGCTGCGGGCGACCACAAGCAATACAACATTGACAGGGCAGACGATGGTTCTTCCCAGTCTTGGTAT
>Ga0209645_1000259_pt1 | contig 28452 bp, 26 predicted proteins | sample ETNvirenome_6_30_FD_184070 | JGI IMG/M metagenome (GOLD analysis project Ga0209645, IMG submission 184070) | Marine viral communities from the Pacific Ocean - ETNP_6_30 (SPAdes) (version 2) | ecosystem: Environmental > Aquatic > Marine > Oceanic | place: Pacific Ocean | collected 2013-06-19
ACTCGCACGATGATGATGGTGGTTGTGGTGGGTTAAGACGCTGTATCAAGGATAACAGAGAGGATGATGCAGCCAACACCAAAGGTGAGGAGGAGTAGGCTGACTGAAGGTAGTGTAGCGCAGGTTGCAGCGGCAAAGGCTACGAATGCAACAAAGGTTAACATTGCTCTAGCTCCAACTTGCGGAAGTAGAAACCACGCTCAAGGGGCGTGAGCCCCCGAGCTGATGTGGCCGCAAAGCCAACCGCCTTAGCGTTGGCGATGATCTCAGCACTGCGGCGTGCGCCAGCAGCGTAGTCGGAGCGGATACGTGGTTCAGCCATTGTACTGATACAAGTAGTTGAACACTTCCTGATTGTTGGTGACGTAGTCTTGCACGTCGATCAGATCATAGAACGGGTCGCCGTCCTGATCTCCACAGCCGTCGATGAGAAGGAAGGTAGCCTCGCCCTCATCGTCGGTGGATCGTTTGAGCTCGTAACTGGTGCAGGATTGCACGGCATCACGAAGCTCTGAAAAGCTGTAGTGCATTGGTGGTGGTGGGTTGAAAGGTTGCCACAGCCCGAAGGCTTCAAGGCGGGGATCAGAAGCCAGCAGCGGACTGCTGGTCAAGTGATGTGGAGAGTGTAGCAGATGACGGTCAGAGCGAGTCGATGACTGTCGGAACCAGGCAGGGTTGGGCGGTGGCGTTCCGCCTCCCTCGCTTGGTTGAACCCAAGGTACACCCCAGACCGGCACCCTGTCGCCCTCCCTTGTGCCAGTTCGTCGACTGTCCGCGTACAGATGTGGTGAGAAATACGATCGGGCGCACGCGCGCGTTACCTATCCGTGCCGTAGGGGTGCCGAATGTGTGCCAGCCACAGAATCGCACACCGGCAAGGGGGGATCGCCACGACGCCAGCGTTAATAATAGGTCTGAGAAAATTATGCCAAAATTTAAGGGGTCCTGAGGATCCAGACAATAGAAATACCGACCAGAACCAGCAGAACCAGGATCATGACGACCACTGACCATACAATCATGCCCACATAGCCTCATAAATAGCAGGGCACTCTTTCTCAATCACATCCTTAACACTCTCAGCAATCGTACGATGCTCTAGCTGCGTCTCAGGACCGCCTCTAAGGTCTGCGTAATGCATCCAAGACCTCAGAGTACCATTCATGTACAAAGTCGTCTCAGAGCCCAAGGGAAGGACCTCTCGTGCACACTCCTTTGCTACTCCAGACTCCAGGAGACTGTCATAAAGGGCATAAGCAGAAGCGTAATGATCACTGATCTGATCTGTCCAAGCATACTGCTCAGCCAACGGAATGTCATCAATACTGTTTTGCCTATTCTTAGCATCCTGTCTGCGAAGAAGAGGAGGCTTTGGTATAGACTGTACTTCTGCATACCGTTGTGAGAACTCTTGAAAAGAGAATGATCTGTGTCGTAGGATTTGAGCACTGATTGCTCTGGTTGTTTTGATTTCTAGAACCATATTCACCATCTCAAAAGGAGACCAGTGTTTATGCTTAATAAGATACCTAAGGAGACGAGGTGCTGTCTCTTTGCTGTGTTGGTTAGCAGGGTTAGATACACGTGCACAATAGGCTACGAGATCTTCTGCGTCAGGGGTAATGGAAATAAGTTTAGCGGTGTGCATACATGATGATACATGATATATGTGATGCTTCTAGTAGTCTTACTAGAGTAGGTGAAAGAAGATGAATAAGACAAGATGGTTCGGACTTCGTCCTCACCTCATCTTGGAAAAGAAAGGGAAGAATGTTTGTCTTCCCCTTCCTTTGACCGCTTTTTCCACACACGAGGGCACCACTCCCCGTGTTAAAGGGTCCTATTGCTTGTTTTTTGAGCAAGCTATTGAACAGAAACCCAGGTAGGGACTGAGTTTTTAGACAAACCTCTTGCTTCTTGTCTTTGTTTGTAATTCATGCCTAAAACCATGTGGTTAGCGGCTGATTGTGGGTCGTCTTTCCAAGCTTGTTCTAGATCTTTCCACTCTTCAAATTTACGTTTGGCAATTTCTTGGTTGGCTGAGATTGCCATTGCGTCGGTGAAGTATTTAACTCCTTGGGCAAGGGAATCGAGTCTGTCATCGTGTTTAACGGCACCTTTTTCTCTACACATTCTAGAGAATTGGTAGAAGAGCATGTAGAGAAGACGTTCCTCAGGAGGCGCATCTTTGTTGCTGTTATAATCCCAGTCAATAAGCCCCCTGTCGATAACCAGACGATGCTGATTAAGGACAGGCTCCAAAGCGTCAATAATGCGATCCTCTTTTCTGACATTAGCACGTACCTCTTCTACGTCGATGTTTTGTTTAGTTTGGATTAGGTGTTTTTTAAACAGTTCTGCTACGATGCCGTCACCAAAGTTTGTCTCAATGAGAAGCTTGTTTACTTTGTATTTACGACACCCTCTCAAAATGTCCAGAAGTGTGTTGTCTGAGTATCCGTCTCTGTAAGCACGCATTTCGTGCACGTACAGGAAACCGTTACGTTGGGAGATATAAGTTGCTGCTGTTTCATCCGATCCACGACCCGACGGGTCAATGCTGCAGATTGTCTCAGAGTAATCATCCCATTGCCCCTGGAGCTGCATTGGACTGTAGAAATAATCTCCAGGTAGTCCGACAGTTGGAGCTTCTTTGATAATGTTCTGGGGGTCGCTACACCAGATAATGGACTCAGGAGCAGTGGTAGGGTTAACGCTGGTGACAATAAGATCAGCCATTTTAAGCGGGAACTTTTCGGCGTCACTGAGAGTCGTGTCCAGCATGAACTGCAGCATGAAGTTGCTGCGTCCCATTGCTGCTTCACGTTCGATAAGATCTTCATCGTTAAAACGATCAGGGTCAGTTACTTCCCAAGGTTCTGCACCGTTCTCGATGTCTTCTACAAGCTGTGGGGCTAGGAGACCTTCGTAGTTAGCTAGTTTCTTGGGATAGCGGGAGGGCCAGACAAACGGTCTGTAGTTACGTTCTGCTAGCTTACGGTAGATGGTAAACGTAGTTTGGGGAGTCCCCAGGAACATAATACGGCTGTCTGGGTTTGGTGTCAGGATTGATTCGGTTTCTGTACAGAGTTGCAACAGCTTCTCCCTCATCAATTCTGTCATTGAGTTGCCAGGAACCTCCACGTCGTCTAGAATCATGAGGTCAGCACGGCTACCAGTAAGCTGACCAGTAATGCCGACAGACTTAACTGAAGGAGCTTGGTGAGGTTTAGCTGGTCCCACGTCGAACGAGACCCTGGACCATCTTTGGTCATCTGATTTAGGTTTGAGGTGTGCAAGCCAAGGAACTTCTAGCACAAGCCGCTGACAAAAGATGGAAAACGAGTCTGCTCTATCCTTAGATGCAGATACCACCATAATTTTCTTGTCAGGGTTATTGTAGAGCGTCCACAGCACAAAGGCTGCTGTAATCCAGCTCTTACCCACCCCACGAAACGCCTGAATCTGTAGACGTTTGGGTCCTTGCTGTAGATATTCTGCAATGCACAGTTGTGCACGGGTTGGCGGGGGAAGTTTAAGGTGTGCCCAGACTGCGGTAAGAAAATACCGAAAGTCTGCCTGAAGATTATTCTGTAAGTCGTCTGTATGCATGCTAGAAGGGGCTAGAAGGGGCCTCTAAGGCGTCCCAAGGGGGATTGTACCTTAGAGGCTTTTTAGAGGGCTTAGAAGCGATTATTTCTTCTTCTTTTTCATCTCAGCTTGGCGCTTCTTAGAACGCTCACGCATTGCCCGCAGTTCATCTACGCGCTGACGTGACACTGACTTACCAGTCTTAGCTACAGAGTAAGCACGGCCCCTCTTGACAGGACCAACACCGCTCACACCACTACCCTTTTTAACTTTAGGAGTAGATTTAGGTTGAGCTTTAGGAGTAACGTTCTGACGCTTTGCTGGTTTCCTGTCATTAGGTGATCCCCTGCCAGTACCTTCTTGGGGCGGGATGTTAGACATGCCACGCTTAGCAGGCTTGGCAGGCTTTGCATAGCTTGTGGGACGACCACGGCGGTTACGGCTAGTTACCTCACGCTGGGGCTTGGCAGCAGGTTTGGGTTTACGCTTAACGGCAGCTCGGCTACCGCCTTGACCACCTTTAGTACCTGAACCTTGAGTCGTTCCTTTTCTAGCAAGTTTGGCAAGACCTTCGCCTCTACGCAGGCTATCTACCAAATCTTTAGCGGTAGCAATGCCACTAATAGCGAGGCCAGCTGCACCAGCTCCTTTAATACCTTTTGCAAGTTTAGATGCAGTGCGGATTGAAGGGTTAAACCGAGGCGGTTTACCAATACCAGGAGGTCCACTCCTAGGAGTACCTTGAGTGCCGTACTTATTCACGCCTCCACGGCGTCCAGTGTCGCCTCCCATAGCGCTGGGTGTACGGCGGCTAGGACCTTGTACAGGAGGTCTGGCTGGACCTTGAGCACCACGAGCTGGTCCAGTAGGATTAGTTTTGACGCTTTTAGCACGAGCTTTTGCAGCTCGTTGCTCGCGCAGCAAACGTTGTTGACGTTGCCGCATAGTTTCTTCAGGCTTTTTGCCTTTGACTTTTTTACGAGGGGCCATCAGTTAATGTGATCGATAATACGTTGTTCTCTGTCGGGATGCAGCCCATATTTAGCACGCATCCAGTTTAACCAATTGTCGCTACCTTTGTCCTGATTACAATGGGTACAGGCTGGTACCAAGTTGCTCGTGAGATCTTCTCCACCCAGAGACTTAGGGTGAACGTGGTCAAGAGTAAGTTCATGTAATTCATAAGTTTCTCCACAATAAACGCATTGACATTTGAAGTGCTCTTTTATTGCACGCCTCCATAGGCGCTTAGCTTCTGGGGATGTCATGGTTATTAGGTTGTATAAGTAATGATCAGGAGTAGGTAGCAGAGGCGTCATCTGATTGTCAGCTTACCTCTGTTTCTGGCACGGTTTTTGGACGGGTCTTCACGGACGAACGTGCCTTTCGTGGTTTTGGAGAAGTCTTTGCCTCCTTTACCGTAGACTCCGGCTTGGCGACGGGCTTTGTTGTGCTCTGCGCGGTAGTCTTTGCGGTCTTCGCGTTTGTTAATTTGCCGATTCGTTGCGTTTTTATGGGCTCGAGCGGCTGCATTGTCGCGGTAATTCTTCGCACTTTTGCGTAGCTGGTTGTAGGGTTTCTTTTTAGGAGCCATTAGCGTCTTACTGCCTTCTGTACTTCATCAAAATTGATGGTTGGCATAATATCAGCAAGGCCGCTGAGAGCAGAACCCTCAACGGCCACACCAGTAATGTCATTTTTGGACAACCAGTCACAAGCTGCTTTAAGATCTTGTGTGGTTGCTTCGCCAGACCTGATTCGCGCTAAGAACTCCTCTGTGATAAGGTTGTGAAGCTCGTTGAATGAGTCCTCACTTGCTCTTTTCTTGCTCATTTTTAGGGTTAATTGACACAATGGGGACAATGTCGTGGCAAAGTACCTCAACACGGCTTCCTGGTCTAAACATAAACCCAGTTTTCATGATTTCTGTGCACTTCAAGGCACGAACAAGCTCATAATCTAGGCGAAGTTTCTGCTCTTGTTTACGAGCTATGCTTTTACATAGCGCAATCATGCTGCCGTCAAGTGGTATACTAAAGTTAACTTGCATACCATAGTTATTGCTACGGACATACCCTGTGTTTTCGTAAGGGATGGTATCGTTACCCATATAAAACGGGCTAAGCTGCATGGTAGGACCATTACAACTTACGCTACTGCCAAAGTATTGACGACTTGGAGCCCCATTGTTTTGGAACTGTACGGCTTGATTGGTCACATTACCAGTCGCAGCCGCTACGGGGTTGGATGTGTTTTGAACTTTTGGGTCTTCACTGTTAGCAAATGCAGGATTTATTGAGAGAAGACCGACAAGGAAGTAGTAGTAGAGGACTGCTGGATGGTTTCGGTTACGAGACTGTCTTCGATCAGACCTGCTGCTCGGGTCACAATCTCTAGTTGAAACTGTTCTCCTGCGTTGGTCACCGAATAAGTTGTAGCTGAATCTGCGATGTCCCCACTCGGGGTTACGTTGGTTCCAGACCATGATGAGTAGGTGCCACCATAGACGTTGGTCTCAATGGTACGGTCAATGTCTACAGTGGTAGTAGTAGTGGATTGCATGCTGCCCTGTGTAAAGTTGGGCGTAACTTGCTGAGCTGCAGCGGGACTAGCTAGAAAGAGAAGGAGTAGCAGTTTTTTCATGGTAGTTCTTTCTTGGGTTCGTTTGGTTTGTTGTTACTGTTTCTGCTATTATTAGATGTGTTTAGACCAAACGTAGCTAGAGCGCCTGTAAAAACGCTAGCCACAAATGTTATGTCACCACCACTTTGACCTTTTTTAATCATTGGAAGATCAACGTAGTTAAGAGTAATAATAAAACCACTCCAGACAACAACACCAAGACGAACAAAAGTCCCTAAAATTTCAATGTCTTTTTCAGCATGTTCCTTTACTTTTTTTAGGAAGGGTCTTTTTTCTTGGTTAGTTTGCTCCATGTTTGTTTGAATACAGGCTTGAAAACCATTACTAAGTACTTGAACAAAGAGGTAGCAGTCAAGGTGGCAGCAACACTAATAAACGCTGTGGTGGCTGCAGTAGTCATGATAGTTGTGGTTGGCATTGGGACTTCAATGTCCGTAAATGGGATCTCAACTATCTGTGCCTCTGGTGGAAGGCTTGGTTTGGTTGGTTTAGTTTTTGTATTCTTTGCAGGAGGTTTGTCTTCCGCATCCATACCTTTAACACCCGGAGGCGGCCTAAGGGCGCTAGGAGGCACCACAAGGGGCTTGTAGCTAGGTAACTGAGCCCTTGGTACCTCTAGCACCGCTTGGGGCAGCTCAGGGGCTGCTGGAAGGGTTAGAGAAGGAAGGAGAGGCGGGTCACTCCAGGGGTCCACCGAACAAGCCGCGTTCGATAAACTTTACTGCTTCATCATCAACAGTGTTATCTGTTTGTTCAGCAAGTTTGGTAAGAAGGTCAACAACCAAACGCTTGACCTTGTCAGAGTTAATAAACGAAAACAAAAGTGGACGGATAAGGGCGATCATAATCATTCAGTAGGAAGGACGGCGTTACCAGCGGTAATAGCGGCGTTAAAAGGTTCAAGATCTTCTGTAGTCCAGAAGTCTTTTGCAACCATGATCTCAAGGTGCCTTACATTGCGACGAACATCGTCAATTTGCTGTTCATTACGCTCGTCCAAAGCGACAAGTTCATTGATTAGTTCAACACTGTGACCAGCGGCTGTGTAGTGTTGAGCAATTTGTTCAGAATCAGGTGTATAATTAGAGGACATTTTGTTTAAGAGTTTCGATTTCAGATTTAAGATCTTTAATAGCCTGTACAAGGACAGGAATTAGTTTTCCGTATGATGCTTCGAGACGATCAGGATTATCATCTAGCACCAAACCAAGGTAATCAGCGTTGACATCTGATTGGGCAGTTTGCAAGTCTTGAGCGATAAAGCCAGCTTCATAAGAACCATCTTTACCGTTACCATCACGAGTGTCCCATTTAAATTTAACGGGACGAAGGGCATCAATAAATTCAAGACCCAAAGACAGGTCTTCTACTTCAGTCTTGTCACGACCATCAGAAAGACTGCTGATTGTTTGAGTGTTACAACGCAAAGAACTTACAAAGACGTTGCCAAGGGTTACTTGGTTAGAAGAATTTGAAGCGCTCGGTTTTGCGTCGTATCCAAGGCTTGTATTGTTTGAACCAGTGGTAAGGTTCTCTGCAGCTTGGTGTCCAAGTGATGTATTATGGGTGCCTGTTGTAACTAATCTTGCTGCATTCGAACCGACAGCAACGTTGTAATAAGCAGTTGTTACAGCACTATTCGAGTTGTATCCCACGGATACGTTTTGATACCCAGTAGTGTTGGCATCTAACGCTTGAGATCCGACTGAAGTGTTGTAAGTTCCAGTCGTTGTAGATTCAGCAGCCCAAGGACCAATGGCAACGTTGCCGTCTGCAGTGGTATTTTCTTCACCAGCGTACATTCCAATGAAGACATTTTTAGCTCCAGTAGTGTTTTGATACCCAGCGCGATAACCAACACCTATGTTGTCACCGCCAGTGGTGTAATACAACGCCTCATGACCAACAGCGACATTGCCGCTTTGATATTGATTGGTATGTAGTGCTTCAGTGCCAATAGCAACATTTGAACCACCGCTGGTAATGTTATACCCGGCTTGACGACCAAGCGCAACATTGTTGCTTCCGGTGCAATCAAAAAGGGCGCCAGAACCTACAGCAGTATTAAACGAGTTGGTTGCGCATGATTGCAACGCATAAGAACCAATCGCAGTATTTTCATTACCCGTAGTAACGTTTGCACCAGCGTATCTACCAACTGCGGTTAAAGCAGATGCGGAGGTGCAGTCTTCGCCTGCATTATTGCCAACAAAAGTGTTGTTAAAACCTGTGGTGTTTGCGTAGCCTGACTTATAGCCGATTGCAGTGATACTGTCTTCCGTGTTGTACCTTAAGGAATAAGCACCGATTGCTGTGCAGTAGCCATCATTGCTGCCGTTTGAGTTTTCATACAACGCCTCATAACCAACAGAAGTGTTGCTAAAGCCACCATTGTTTCTGAATTGACTTTGATAACCAATAGCTACATTGCTATTGCCTGTTTGATGTGTTTTAAGCGCATCCTGTCCAATTGCGATATTTCTATTAGCAGTAGTGTTATCTTTAAGCGCATCACTACCAATCGCAATGTTGGAGTCTCCAGTCGTGTTAGCGTTTAGTGCGTAATAACCAAGCGCGACATTTCTTTCGCCACCGTTGTTGTAATAAAGTGTACTAACGCCAACAGAAACGTTGTAACTATCGCTTGCGTTGTTGAACTGAGAAGCATTTCCAACGGCAACATTGCTAGTGCCGTTGCTTAAGTTATTGAGAGCCTGCGAACCTAGCCCGAGGTTTCCAGTTCCAGTGGTCGTATGCGGTGGACCGCCAGACGCAGTGGCAAGTGTGATGTTGCCATTAGATGAGTTATAGGTAAGGACTTGTCCGTTAGAGGCACCAGATTGCAATCCAGGGATGCGAAGGCTTGTGACACTTGCGTTGCCTAGCGTAATCTCGTTGGTTGCTGTTGCAGAACTTGCATCAGCGTCGTATCCAATGACAGTCAGGTTTGATCCTGTAGTAATGCTGTTACCTGCTTTATGACCAAAAGCAGTATTAGAACCACCAGTGGTATTTAAACGTAACGCTTCACTGCCAACTGCTGTGTTTGAGCTAGCTGTAGTTATAAAACTACCAGCGTCTCGTCCGACAAGAGTACAATTAACGCCACTAGTAACAGCAGAGCCAGCACTATATCCAACCGCTGTATTAGCAGAATACTGAACATTTGTCAGTGCGTTATAACCTACAGCAGTGTTGTAAAAAGCTCCTGTTGCTGCAGAGCCCATGGAGCTGTAGCCAACAGCAGTATTTTCTGAGCCAGTGGTGACAGTACCTAAGGCTGCAGAACCCACGCATGTGTTGTTATTACCTGTGGTGATCGCATCACCTGCTTGATAACCAATAGCTGTAAGTCCAATTGCGCTAGTTGCTGTCTTACCGGCTTGGTGTCCAAGGCAAACTACAGGGGTAGTAGCATTGAGAGCAGCCTCATAGCCAACGCCAGTGACGTAATTACTAGCTGCAAATCTTCCTGCTCGGTATCCGATTGCAGTTGAGCCGTTATGAGTTGTATTACCATTTCCTAAAGCATTACTGCCTACCGCTACGTTTTGATCGCCTGTAGTGTTGCTGCTAAGAGAAGAATTACCAAAGGCAGCGTTGCTAAAGCCAGTAGTGTTGCTATTTAGGGCGTTTCTACCGAAGGCTTCATTTCCAGGACCAGTGGTGTTGTTTTGTAGAGCACCCGTGCCAACAGCAGTGTTTTCGTTATCAGAGCTGTCGTCGCTATTTAGTGCGTTTTCTCCGATACCAATACTTGCAGACGTAGATGTAGTCGTATATTTAACAACAGCATCCGATAAACCATTAAGGCTAGATGCACCACCACTTGCTGCAGCAACCCAGTCGTAATCAGATCCATTCCAGCTAAGAACTTCACCGTTGGATGCAGTAGATCGGTTGAGGTGAGCGTCTACATTGCTATTGGCATAAGCTGTTGCTCCAGCTGCAATACCGTTCAGCTTGGTATGGTCAGCATCAGTAAAGACATTAGAGTCAGTAGCAGATTCGACAAGGGTACGGATTTCTGCTGCAGTTTGATCAGCAGTTGCACCTGCTTCGATGCCATCTAACTTTGTACCGTCAGTTGCTACATCACGACCGTCAACAGTACCAGTAACGGTAATGTTTCCGTTGACAGTATTAGTACCAGTTACAGTGATGTTGCCATTAACGGCAAGGGTTTCAGCAATCTGATCAACTGTCAGAACATTACCAGCCTTAAACTTACCAATATGGTCAGTGCTGGATTGCCAGACCTTACCGCCACTTAGTTGCTTGACTTGGTTGGCTTCAACAGGAACACCACCATTGTCTGGGTGATCACTGTAGTCAGTACCTACACCAACATACTCAAAGGTGTGTCCACCAGTACTGATGTAAGAACGAAGAGCAAAGCTGACAGCAGTGTTGCTGATGTTAGAAGCAAGAGCTGGTGTGATAGTCACATTCCAGCCAGAGCCATTAGCAGTACTACTTACAACACCATAATCAGCACCATCAATGGTCATCATCATGTGATCCAACGGACGGGACACCGTGCCGTGGAAGCTACTAGCACTGCTAATAGCACCAATGGTGACAGTAGTAGCTCCTGCGTTAGCTGCACTTGCCGTAGCAGTAGCAATAGCTGTAGGACTCTTACCTTCAGCAATCAAGCCATACCGACCGAAGTCAGTAACACAGTTGCTCAGGTTGATCTGACCGCCGTTCTTAGCCTTTGCGTGGTAGTGACAGAACGTGCCGAAGAACGACACAAGCTGTGCATAACCGTTGTTAGTAACAAGGATGCCAGGACCATCAAGGGTGATCTGAGTAAATGCATCAACCACCATGCTTCGGATGGGACTTGATTGAGCCGGTACGGAACCGTCAACCAAAAGGCCACCACCACAAGGTGCAGATGTTTGGTCACCTGCTACTGCGCTATAGGTTTGGGAGTCAGTAGACGGGAAGGTGTTGGGATCAAAGTTAGCGTTGTCAAAGTGAGCATCACTGAAGTGCGTACAGTTTTGGATGTACGGACTCTTCAGGATGACAGGGTTACCCGAACGGAACGAAATAGCAAACGGTTGGTTAGAAGGAAGACCGTAGGTAGAGTCGTTGTCAATTGAGTTGTTACGTGATCCTTGGTCATTGGTAGGGACCTTTAGACCCAACATGGTGAAGTTAGCGATGTAGGTGCCGCTATCGACTTCCCACATGTTGTTGTTTTCAGTCGCTACGGTGGGGTGAATGAAGCAGCTACGAAGGGCCTTACCAACAACGGAGACGTTATTCTTCTCGATACGAAGTGGCAGCACCTCCTGGTAGACACCAGGCTCAACCACAACCAGTGTTCCGTCACCAGAGCTAGAAGCGTTGATCAAGGTGATAGCACGTTTGATCGAACGAAGAGGTGACTGAGGTAGGAAGCCACTATTACCGGCAGCGTCACTGCCATTAACAGCGTCGACATAACGAACAATAGTAGTTCCTGCAGGAATGTAGGGAGTACCAGAGGTCAGGACTTTCCATTCAGTCCCTTGCCACATGTACAAGGCGTTGATGCCTTCTGTTGGGTTGTACCAGAACTTACCTACTTGTGCAGTAGTGGGTTGAGATGTACTGACGATTGCGTCAAGACGCTTGGCAATGGCACCAACAGTAGCCACTTGATCATCGTCATTGTTCCATGTAGAAGCGTACTCGGAGGTGTCAGCCTTGTCAAGTCCTTTGATCTTTTGGACATCAATCGAGCCATCAGCAATGGTAAGTTCTACTTCACCGTCAGCTGGGCGTGTAAGGGTGATAGGGTTGCCGTTAGTAACCGAAGGCGTAGAGATCTGAACAACACCTTGCTGGGATGCAGTGCTCTTGTCAGCAGCAATGACAGCATCACCAGACGTGTAAGTCACGCCAATAGCATGACCTTCGTTAATAGAGACAGCACCTTTGTTAGTTTTGGAGCTGTCCTCAACAGAAATGGTAACTTGCTTGTTAGAGTTGCTACCACCAGTAGTATCGGTAAGGTCAATAGCCTCACCTTCCAACAGGTCATCAGTAATAACCTTACCCAGCTGGGCACGGTTGACTGCATCATCGTCACTGTTAGCGTCTGCTACGTTTTCAACACGCAATCCACGTGCATCTACAGACTGGGAGTTTTCACGAGAAGGAGTTACACCATCCTTAGCAGTGTTCACACCCTCCTGAGCCATGAAACGTACTTGCTCTAGAGCGTCGTTCAGTTCTTGGGCACGGATTGTACTGCCAGGAACGAAGGTGACTACAGAACCGTCATCAGTAGTACGCTCAATAAACAAAAACGCCCCATTAGCTGGGGCGCTGTTGAATGCAATGGTAGTATCGTTAGCAAAGGTGTAGTTAATCAGAGCAGTGCCCTGAGTAATCTCACCAGAAATAACTTGTGGGTGGGTGGCGTCGGCAGTAGAGGTAGTATTCTGTTGTAGTTGAAGGACATCATCGATGTAAACATCAACGTCAGCCTTCGCAATGTATTCAAATGGAAGTGTAAACTGGGTTTGTGACCCGTTTGCGTCGTAAGTTTGTTTTGTTACTGCCATTATTTGGGCATGTCAAGGAGTTCTTTAATGCGGTCCAGTTGCCCAGTTTGACTGAGTTTCTGGGTGGTACGGCGGGTTTCAATACGGTCATAGAGTTCAGGGTTTTCACGCTTCAGTTTTGCAACTGCAATCTGCTTGGCTTTCTTGAACTCTTCGTCCACCAGTTGGTAGAACTTCATCTTGAACAAATCAGCACCTTCACTGATGCTGATGTTTGCTTTCTTATATTCATCAAATGCTTTACGCCAGTAGGGATCACGTATCATCACTCTTTCAAGACGAGCCCGCAAATCACCCATAGACATAAGCCTGCTTAGCTCAGACTTCTCGTAAGCGTTCAGAGGCACACCATCAATCTTAGACAAGATCTCAGGCATGTTGTAACGCATCTCTACAAGACCTTGTTTAACAGGATCGTTTGTAACGTCGGTGATAGCAATAGGACTAACGCTATTAAAAATGCGGAGAAGGGGGTTCTCAGCAGCCGTCGACAACGGTTGACCGGACCTATCCTTAGACAAGATGTCATGCTGGTTAGGTAGGAAAGACTTGAAAACCGCATCACGCTTAAAAATCATCTGTAAAAGATTAGTAGCTTCTTTACGGTTAGCATCTGTAAGATCGCCAATCTGCCCCATCAATCCAGCGTAAGGAAGGTGAGAGCGGATAAACTTAGCACCAGTTAGTTTAATACGTTGCTCTGCTGTGTCTTGATTCATCAGGCTAGCCAGGTCTTCGACACCAGCAAGCATAGACTTATCCACAATAACAGCCGATGTCATAAACACCAGCTTCTGCATCCAGTTTTCAACAGTCTTTTCACCCAGAGTGTTGGCATTCTGAACGACGTTTGCAGCCATAGCAAACAAAGTGTTGAAGGGTTCCAGATCGTTGTAGCCCATGTAAATAGTCTTACCACCCACCTCAAACTTGTAAGAGTAAGGCTTCTTACCAGCCTGAACCCATGCATCACGATCTTCCTTGTTGTAAGGATAGTCACCAGTCAGGTTACCAGACATAGCAGCGATGGTAGCCATGCCCATGATCGTAGATCCCATGGCAATACGACCTTCCATCAAGGCTCGCTCTTGACCAACAGTCTTAGCAGTCAGTCCATACTCCTCAAGGTTCCTACCGATTTCCCCAGTTTTAGGGTTAACGTACATCAAATCCTTGTACTTTTTATGGAAGACAGCCAGAGGAGTGTGTTGGAACGTCAGGTTCAAGGCATTGAAACCAGTACGAACAAACGGGAAGAAGGCGTTCATCATTGGAAGTTTGCCAATCAGCTCCCAACCTTTCATGTTGCCTTGCAACGCTGTCGTCATAGCAGCTTCGTCACCAGCCATCTTAGCAGCTTTGTCAGTTACGATGAACTGTCCGTCACGGTTCTTCTTAAAGATCTCATCACGGAAGTTCTCTTCATACTTACGGACAAACGCCTTGACATCTTTAGGGTCAATGCCTTGGTCTAACGCAGCAATAGCAGCGTTCTGACGCATCTGCATACGACCAACTACCGTACGGGCTAGTGCGTCACCAGCGCCCATGGCGTTTTGGCTGTACTTAACAAGAGGGTTAGTGTTGAATCTAACGATGGTATCCATCATACCATAAGCTTTCTTCTGAGCTTCAGTACCGTACTCCTCATAAAAAGGAGCCAGAGCCTTCCACTCATCCATCTCAGCCTCGACATCAAACCTACCATCGTAAGGCAGGTTCTTACGGTTCAACCCTTGGTCCCAGGCATACTTAAACATACGCCATCCTTCTGCCAAAGCTTGTCCGTACCCATCTATTTGCACAGCTGCGAGCAGCATCTCTCTTTCGCTGAAACCATCTGATTTGCCAGCAATCTTTTTAAGACCTTGAGCATAGGTAGCTCCAACGTAAGCTTGAAGAGGACGGATCAGAGCAATCAGGTTAGTACCTGTAATAGCTTTGATAGGAGTCTTGAGAGAACTCAGGATAGAGTTGTAGAACATAGAGGCAGTCTGAGTCCGTGCTTCACCACGAATCGTAATGCCATCCATTTCTCCACCTCTGATACGTGCGGTCAGAAACTCTTTAATCTGAGCCATGACACGGACACGTCCACCAGACAAGGCATTCATCTCCATCAGAGCTTTGATGGACTTCTGGTCGCCTTTCTCTAGAAGTGCTTTGAGTGCACCGTTGAACTCGTCAGCTTCCTTATCGATCTCTGCCAGACGTTTTTGTGTAGCATCTTTAAGGTCTTTGGGCATCAGGTTAACTTGCTGATACCTACCATCCAAACCCCAGAAGTAGCCAATCTTCTTATGCTCTTTCAGCGCCACAGTCATAGCATCAAAGACAATCTCACCCTGTTTTCTAATAGACAAACCTTCTTCAGCCAGCTGGAAAGTACCAGCTGAGATAGCTTGGACTTGCTTAGCCAAGGAGTTGATAGTCAGCTGCAGGGCTGCTTTTTGTGCAGGAGAGGCCGTGATGATACGGTTGCCTGCGTTGATGTAAACACGGGCGTTAGCATCAGCACCTTCTTCAAAGTACTTAGCAAAGCCAGCAGCAATGTCACCACCAGCATCAATGATCTCACTGAGGTCAGCTGCCGTAGCAAGCGTCATCATCTTGATCTGCTCAAAGCTGAAGGTGTTACCTGCTTCTTTGAAGACATCATCAGCCATCGAGTTGATAGCTTCATCAAGGTATTCCTGGATGTTCTTGTCACCACGAGCAATAGCCTTCAGTGCAGACTCAGTAAACAGAGGGATGTAAGACTTAGCCTCTCCATCACCCAGTTTCATGTTCTGCATCAGGTCCTTGACGTGAGCAGCAAATCCACCAGACTGAACAACTGCCTTATCTACATCATCGTAGAGTTGGGGCTGAACATCAGGAGTGGTAGTTTCTCCATCTTTGATAGCAGCTTCTCTGCGCTCATCAGCAGCTTTGTTCTGATTAGCCTGACCTTCTTCTACAGTTTTCTTATATTCTGCATTGGCATCAGCATCTGCCTGTTCTGGAGTTTTACCTTCTTTAAGAGCTTTCTTGGCTTTGAACCTGCCTCGAATAAATCCAGCCAGTGCCCAGCCAATGTGAGCAAGTCCCATACCCTCGGTGGTAGTCTTGATACGAGCTACCCAGGGGTTATCTTCTTCATCAATAGCCAAGGCATTACTAAAAGAGTTAGCTAGCCAAGGCACATCTTGAATCAGGTTAGAGAGGTTCTCTTCTTCAGAACTGCTGGAGATAAGATCAGCAGCAGCACCTTCAGAAGCTACCTTAGCAGACTTACCTGCAAACCGCAGCAGACGGTTACCAGCACTGTACTGCTTCCAAGCGTTGGCAGCTTTTGCACCAACACCTACACCACGGGCTAAACCGCCCACACCGCCAGTACCGATGCTCAGCAGACCAAACTCCACCAAGCTCCTACCTACTTTACCTAAAGCGGTTTTGTTTTCAGGAGCCCAGTCATCAGGCAGGTCAAGCCAGCCAGCATCACCCTCTACATACTCAGAGCTGAAAGGGTTCTGGGTGTTGTCAATAGGACGACCGAACAGCGAGTTGAAACCAGTCTTGAACGTGTCACCTGCCAGTTCAGCAAAGTCACCAACGCTCTCAACTGCTTGTGCGCCACCACCTCTGATGGCTGCACCTGTTTCAGAAACGACAAGTCCTAGTCCTTGAGGTTCAGCAGCCTTGGCTTCCTCAGCTGCCTTCTCCTCCTCATCTTGTTGTTTGAGTTGCTCTCCTGTCATCTCCCTGATCGGGTCCAGGTAGGACCCAATGGGAGCATTCATGTCAATGTTAAGATCTTCTTCCATCAGTTGTAACGATTAAGAACAGAGGTGGTGTATTGCTGCATATTAGGATCTACTGTGGTAGGACCTTTGATGTCAGGATTGTCATAATCCCCCATCCTACCACCACCACCATACCATGCAGCAGCTACCATACGAACCACAAGGTTAGGATCGTTGGTCTGCTGATATGCTTCTTTAATGTACTGATTGAGTTGCCAATCAGCCAGTTGTTCTTGCAACCGATGGTTCTTTAGGAAAGCGTTCTGGCTTACAGGAACAGGATAACCTGCTCTCCTAGACCATTCTTGCACGTTTTCCCAAAGGATCTGGTACTTACCCAAAGCAGGGTTATCTGCACCATAGGCAGTCTTGTTGTAAGCGCCATAGTCATTGCTTGACTCCTGCATACCCAGAGCACGCTTCATACCACGTGCACTGACCAAACCCATCTCGCGCTGAGCCCTCTCAATCTTGTTAGGAGTAGGGTCCTGGGCGAGCATACGTTTGATATGCGGATATTTATCTAGCTCCTTCTGCAGCAACACAGCCTCTTGGGGAGGCTCCAGGGGCTCGGCTTCAGGGTTTTGCAGTCTGCGTTGAGCATTCAACATTTCCCATGGCGTCACACCTTGGAGAGCAGCTAGATCACCGATAAAGGGACGAGGATAACCCCCAGCGGTAAGAGTGAGATCCTGAGCAGTGAGCCCAAGCTCAGTTTCAAGGAGGTTTTTGCCATCGTTGTTAGCAATCTTTGCATTTTTGTAAACGGTTTTGTAGCGTTCAAGGGTAGCTTTGCGGATACCTTCAGTAGCGACTTGCTCAAATTCAGTAAAGCCTTCGCCAGATTTATTGTAAAATTTTACGTATTCAGGGAAGTTCTTCTTTCCACCGCCTTTCCCTGGGTCAGCGTTAACACCTTTAATACCTTCAGCAATAGAACTACCTGCTTCTTTAATAGCATCAGGCAAGCTTAAAGTATCACCGTTTTCTTTAGCAAGGCGCTGCAGTTGGCGAGCCTTAGCCATGACAAGATTCTGTGCTGCTGTACGAGCACGACCAGTAGCAAGAGTGTTGATGCCAAACTTGGTATTTTCTTTAGAAACCTCAGCAATAGCTCTTTCGATTTCTTTGTTGGCACTCTTAACAGCTTCAACAGCGTCCTTGCCAATAGGCTTCTCAGCAATGATACCTTGCTCAATGCCTTGTGCAATGATGCCAAAGTCTAGTCCTTCGACTGCAGACCGAGGAATCTGTGCACCGTCTTTACCGTCAGTAACTCCAAACTGTTCCTTGAGTTCGTTGATGCGTGCCTGAGAGTCAGATGCACTAGCAACAGCTGGTGTCATTGCTTCCAGCAGTCCCGACATCATCTCACGTTGATCAGGATGCTTCTTGTAGAACTCAGCAGCCAGCTTCATTTTGTCAGCTTCAGTGGTGCTAGGGTCTCTAAAGACTTCTAGAATAGCATCTCGAAGCTCTGTAGCTGCTACTGTATCAGCAGCTTGATCAAGACGGAACCGATCGATCCTAGCCTTTGTAGCTGCAGCATCAATAGATGCATCGCTGAACTCATCACCATAGAGTTCTTGCAAGGACTTCTTACCAGAGGGGTGATCAAGCTTGTGCTCACGCAGAGCTTTCTTGATCTCATCAGCCCGCTCAGGGTTAGCTGCAATCACAGCATCAATCTGGCTACGCAGCTGCAGACGAGCAGCACGCTTACCTGTGCCTCGCTTGCCACCAATAGTCTCTAGATTATCAGAGGCAGTCTGAAGCCAGGTGTCAAACTGAGCACCGATCTGCTTAGAGTCACCATCCTGCAGCACATTGTGCAGAAGGTTCTCTTGGGCATCCAGGTGCTCTTCAGCAGCCTCCAGCTCCAGACCTTGAATCTCTTCACGGCGGTGGATCTGTGAGTTCTGAAGAACCCTATCAGTCAGGTATTTGTTAACAACCTTGGAGCTGAGGTTACCAGGATTGCTGTCCTTAAGGTACTCAGCTTGTAGGTACTTGAGTGCAGCATCATACTGCTCCAAGCCCTCGTAGTCCTTGATTGCAAACTCGTTACCTTGAGCATCAGTGATGACAGTCTCGTTGCTGTCAAGCTCAGCCTCAAGGTGAGCATCCCAACCGTTTGCTCTTTCTTTGAGTCCTCCGATCTCCCAGCCCATGCGTTCATAGGTGGAGAGAGAACGGACCTTTTCTTTGGCTTCAGCAGTAGGAGCCTTCTGAGCTTCTGCTTCCACACGGTTGTGCAGCTCTTGGTTAGCAGCCAAGGCTTCATCAACCTCTTTGTTTTCTTGAGCAGCTAGATCAGGATTGGTAGCACGCAGCTCGATGCCACGTTGAATACCTTCTTCTTTACGCTGTTTCTCGAACTCCAGGTAGTCTTCCTGAAGAGTCCTTTTAATAGTGTTGCTAAATTTAGAGAGAGCTTGCAGCTCGTACTGAGAGTTAGATGATTGAATGTCACTAACTCTTTTCATTTCTCGGATTTGCTGAGACGCTTGCGTCTCCATTCCTTGGATCCGTTCCTTACCACGCTTTTCAAGTTGAGCAGCCTCCTGGCGCATACGCTTGGAGGGGTCAATGACCTGGCGGTTACGGAAACCAATGGACTGTGCACTACCTTGGTATGCCATTGTTAACCTTTAATTGTCTTGTAAGTACCAATACCGGCGCTTGCGCCGTCGACAGCTGATCCCAGCAATGCCCCAGCCAACGCAAGTCCCGAAGGACCTTGAGCTTTGATAGGCTTGACAGGCAGGAAGGAAGCTTCCGGTGAGAGTGGAGCGGCAGGTAGATTGTTCCATGCAGCAACGTTAGCAGCTTGCTGATCGAGAAGGATACCTTCGCGCTCAACACCTGCAGCCGTAGCAGCATCGTAAAGGGTTTGATTGATCTGAGCCTGCTCAAAGCCAAGCTGGCGTTGAGAATCCATAGCCTGCAGGAGAAAGGACTGACCAGCTTTACCACTAGCAAGTACTTGACCTTGAGCTTGGATAGCGTTTGCTAGCTTTGTTTGAGCATCAAATGCTGCGCCAGCTCGTTTTTCATTTAGTTTTTGATTAGAGGATGCTAGTGCTCGGTTAGCTTCAGCTTGGTTAGCAGTAAGCTGGGCGTAGTATGCGTTCTTAGCAGCAGTCTCTGCTTTTAGCTCTGCCTGATACACACGCCCCTTTTCTCGATCTCGTACTGCAGCAATTTGCAGATCACGTTGATACTGTTGCTGGGCAATAGCGTTGGACCTAGCTACCGCTGCCTGCTGAGACTGATGCTGACCGACGGCTTGCATGCCTCCAGCTGCTGCAGTCCCAACACCAACAGCGATAGAGGCACTTATTGGGTCGCACATAGTTTAACAAATTGAATTAGGGGGACACCGTTGTGAACGTGATAGTTAATGAATGTAAACTTAAGAAGCTTAAGCAGCTTGATATGACTCTCATTCCTCATGTCTGCGTGATTCCACAGGTATGGGTTATGAAGACTGTCAAGCCACCTTCTAGCTTCTCTTACAAATGTATGCGGATATTCTTCACTGGCTTTAGTACATAACATCCAGATCTTATTGTCTGGTGTTACGCCTGCCACACCGGCAGCCTTGCCGTTGGGCACAGTGAAATAGACAGAGAAAGCAGAACGATAGTAAGACTCCAGGACTGCTGCCGGAGCAGTCAGCCCTGTGGTCTCTTCTACTTCTCTGATGTCTTCCCAACGCAGATTCTCGCCAACTTCTAGAGCTAGCTGAGGGGTGCATGGTTGAATGTACTTACCGACGTACGTGTCGTTTGTTGTCATAGCGTCCGTCCCAGCTGGCTGAGACTAGAGTTGCGGTAAAGGGGTCAGGAACTTTAACAGTAAGGGTGTATTTCTCGTTCTTCTTATAGATAGGTACCTTAACAGACTTGTACAGTTTAGAGGGGATCTCGTTGAACTGTTCTCCATCAACTGACATGCCAGATTCATACTGAATGTAATCATCTGTCTGAGGAGCAGTAAGATGGAACTCCATAGGACCAGAGACACCTAGCTCAAAGTTGATACGGTTAATCCTCAGCTCACCATCAATGTCAGGTTGGTTAGGCTGCAGGTTGTAGTAGAAGTTAGGTAGCTCAATTTCTGTGGTGTACTTGTATCCAATAGCAACATTACCTGTAGTTAGATCGATGTTGTTAAAAGTAGCAGTAGTACCGCTAACGCTGTCAGGAACTCTGACAACACCAGCATCAACACCGCTGAGGAATACAGCGACCATGTCATAAGTATTGTCGTAGGTGTAAGGTAGCGTTACCGTAGAAATTTTTGTGGTAGAATTATAGGTTGCTGACGCAATGGTCATGTTGTCCAGGCTAGCCTCAAACCTACGGCTGGTCTCACCTGTACCTACCTGATAGCTTCTGGTGTTGGTTGTGTCCACCACCATCTCGTGACGATTCAGAATGTATTGACCATCCTGCTCAGTAACGATGTACTGGTTACCAGCAGTAAACAGGCTGTGTACATAGTTACCAGTAAGGCTCCAAGTGTACCACGCAGACTGCTGACGCTCACCTCCTGAACCATAGTACTTGTAGAAGTAGAGCTTGGATGTATTCTTCTTAGCGTAGCTTACCAGTCCAGTCTGAGCAGAGTTAGATACGTGATCAATGTCATTAGGAAGCAGCTCAGGGATAACCCTAGTCTGCTCTGCTACTGAAGGAGGGATGGTCTCATCTTGAATCACCATCTCAAAGACACGGCTAAATGCTGTGCTGCCAGTACTGAACATGATAGAAGTACCAAGGTCAATAGGTCTGACTGTAGGACTACACTCATAAGAAGACAGCTTCTTGAGCTGTACAGTCTCAGTGCTCAGTACATCAGCTTCTGTGAACAGCATGAACTGTGCACCTTCACTAAACATGACCAGACCCTTTTGGATGGGCAGGACATGGTTCAAGATAGCAGGCTTGACATCTGAGGTAGCGATGTCAATAGGATCAGCATCACTAGCTGTGATAGCAGAGTTGGTAAAGAAGTTAAAATAATCAGAGGCTTGGCTAAGAATGACGTTTTCACCAGAGACAAATCCCAAGCGGTTACGGTAGAAGAAAATGTCTTTGATCTGTTTACCAACAAAGGTAGGCATAGGGTTGGTTGTATCATCCCCTACCTGCCGATCGATCCAATAGTTACCAAGAGGGTCGTTAGGGTCAAGGCGTCTAAAGGTCCAGGTACCATTACGGTTGTTCACCAAAGCGTGAGGCATGGTGTCATAGTCAAAGCCTGCCGTAATGTTAGGAGCAACTGTCTCTTCCCAAACACCACTACCAAGGCTAGTGTCAGTACGGTCTACAATGAATTTAACATAGTAGTCATCTGACAAAGACTCTTCTGTGTTACTGACCTTGGCGATGTAGTTGTTCTTACAAATAGAGGGCAGCTTAGAAATGTTTTGTGCACTGTCTTGAAACACCTCCATTGAATCTTTAGCTACACCACCTCTAACCTCAATAGTAAATGAGGTAGCATTACTAACAAAGATACCATCACCAACAACCTCAGCAAAGACACCATACTTGCTGATGAGCTGATCTTTGAGTGTACCCAGAATAGTGCTAAGGCTAAGGGCTCCCTCGTTTGGATCTTTAGGAGTAGCATAGAATGCAACACCTGAGTCTGCATAGGTCTCGTATGCTACCGAGTCTACGACAGTAACAGTGTAGTTAATACCCTGAACTGCTACTGAAAAGGTAGTACCAGAGAGCTGAACATTAAAACCTCCATCCTGTAGAACCACCTCTGCATTGTACCGTACGTGGTAGAGTGGTTCATGGTTGCTGCTATAGTTGTGTACGTAAGGTGTACCATTAACAACTACAGTAGCTTTAACACCAGTAGTGGCATTGTAGAACTCTTGCTTACCAGCGTACTTAGGTGGACCTTGGATGTTAGCTGACTGATCAACCCACGATCCATCAATAGGATCTGCAACATTGGTCTGTGGTGTATTAACAGTAACCTTCAACCCACGTGCTCTACGCTTGGTAGTGGGAGTCAGGGTAGATCCGTTAATACCAATAACATACTCAGAGTTGTAGGCTACATTCTTGACATTAACAAATGCGTAGTGATCAATAGCTACAGGGTTAGGCCCAGGGCTCATAAACTTAGTGGTGAGCCTTGCTGTTTGAACAGTTTTCTGAGGGTTGGTGATCAATGTATAATCACCAATACTCATCACACCGTAGGGATCTGTAGCACTGGTTAAATAACTATAGCTAGCCCCTGATCCAAGGCTTACAGGCTCCTCTGCACCAGTCAGCAGGTTCCATACCTTAATGTCATTAGAGCTGATCTGAGCAATATACTTCTCGTCATTGTCTCTGAGGATAGTAATCCACTGACCACCAGCTGTTGCGTTTTGCAGGTCAGCAACGAACTCACCAGGAGAACGCTTAGACAAGCCAAAGGTCACATCAGGGACAGCGTTATCACACACCCTGAGTTGACCAGGAAACTTGATAAAGTCTGGCTGTTGTGATACGCCTCCAAGAAAATTTTTAATTCGTTGATTGACTGCTGCCATGGCTATCGACTAACTGCGTTGAAAGGTTTGTAGGAGGGATAAGGGTTGCGGAAGTCGGTGCCTTGGAAGACGTTGTACTCAGCCTGCTGAGTGTCATACTCAACAGCTAGAGCACGGAGCTGTGCCTCATCTGCTGCCAACAGCTTAGCTGCTTTCTCATCATTGACCATACGGGTCACAGCAATGCGGGAAGCGCGTGAAGCGATGTAGTCACGGAAGACCTGAGGGATGTCATCAAACTCGAAGAACCACACCACATCACAGTAGAGAGTATCGATGCCCGTAAATTTATAGGAGTGAGAATAGCGATCATACAGCTTACCGTCCCTCTTAACCACATCATAGTCATCACGGTGCTTGAATTTGTTCACGTCCAGCTGGAGGACAGTGGGCGGAATCAGTACCTCGTCGTTGGTGTCTACCACAAACGGGAACTCATATTCAGTATTGTATACCCAGCCTTCAGCTTGAACTTCACGACAAACTTGTCGAAGAGTGTTCTGAGCAATAGCAACTTCAGGGCTTTGGGTTTCTAGTGTATTGACAGGAGACTCACCCACGCTCATGAGAACGTGGTTAACAGCATCCAGTTCGGTGGACGATGCGTACGAATTAGTTGTCATGATATAAAAAAAGGGACCCCCGAAGGAGTCCCAATATAGAAACAAGAATGGATCAGAATGCAGAACCAGCGGTGCTGGTAGCGTGCAGTTCGACACAAGCAGCAGGGTTCAGGTAGTCGGTACCCATGCTGAGGCGACCCAGGATCACGTCGCCCTGGTAGATCACGGACACGTCGCCAGAGGTGACCTGGACCTGGGGTCCAATGGTCTCAACGACACCAGCGGCTTCACGTTGGAAGATAAGTCCGCAGGAGGTATCGAAGTCGGTAGCAGAACCGTAGGCGTTGTTTTCGCCAGTGGTGGTAGCTTCCACGTCAACGCCCACGAAGGAGCCAGCGTTGTCGATGGTAGAGGCAGTACCATACTTGCCCAGGAACGGAAGGTTCATGGACTTGTAGATCTTGATGCCAGCAATCGACAGCACACCCTGACCGGACTGCAGAGCGGTACCCTGCTCGTCACGGTTGATCAGAGCGTTGCTCTGCACGTTTTCCACGAGCGAGTAGAATTGGCGTGGGGACAGAACAGCCACACGACCTTCCTGAGACACACCCTTCTCATCCAGGACAGCAGCAGCTTCAAAGAAGGCTGCCACGATCTTGGTGGAGTCGAGAGCGTCAGCAGTGGTGCCAGTACCAGAGCCAATCTGGATCTGGGTACCACCGGGCTCAACCTTACCGGATGCAGAGATGGGGTGAGCAGCACGTGCACCGCGTGCAATAGCACGGAAGATGCGACGGTCATAGTGCTCAGCCAGAGCATAGCCGATCTTCTTGGAGATCTCGCCACGCAGCTCGTAGTGAGCCAGGGTCTCATCGAGATCATACACGAAAGCGGAGCTGACCAGCAGGTCATCGACCACGATGGTCTTCTCTGCCACCGGGGGATCACCAGATCCCAGGATCGGAGTACCAGGCGTATGGAAACCAGCGTCCATGCGTCCAGTGTAGATGAACTGAAGAGACTTACCGTTCTTCAGCGTGCGCTTCATGACGAGGTCACGAGCGATGGTGTTATGCTGGAAGCCCTTGAACATCTCACCAGAGAAGAGCTTCAGATAAAGTTCATACTTGTCACCAGAACCACCATAACCAGTACCAGTACTGAGATTAGAGCGGCCTAGCGCAGTTTGTGTTGCGTTAGCCATTTGTTTAAGGAGTTAGTAAATTGTAACAGACTCCGAACGTTCAGATTAAAAAAGTTTTGTGGTCTATCCCACCGTCTAGACGGCTAAGGGTGTCCCTCGTAAGGGGCCAAAGCCAATGACTGGGGGAGGAATCGAACCTCCCCTACACCGTCAGTCGATCTCTTTATACACTACACCACGGTAGCGAAGGGCATCAGTGTGATAACGCTGTGCGCGCTTCTTCTGTGATGCAAGGAAACGAATAAGATTGATGGACATGAGTTCGTACAAGATAAACCTAACCCCCGTTCCATGGTTAGGCAGCATGCGTCCCGAATGGGATGAACGTACGAATAGTGTTATGCAGCGTACTTGCGCTTCTTAGCAGTCTTTGCTGCACGCTTAAAGTTAGCAGAAGTAGGAGCACCTGGAGAACCAGGCTTCCTCATCTTCTCACCACTGCCAGCAGCGATACGCTTGCGCTTGGCGTGGATGTTAGCATAGAGTCCGGGTTTAGCCATAACGTTTTTTCTTAGTTTTCTTTTTGGCTAGAGGGAGCTGAGGACCAGTCCGCTTAAGAAAGGTATCCTTCTCGTGAGGATTGTCCGTGCTCTTACCTTTATTGTAGAGCTTTTGTTTCTTCTGTGCACCTTTGTGTCCAGGACCAATCTGAAAAGATTGAGCAATGGTCAGATCTTTACGATCCTTTTTCTTCTTCATGAGCATTTCCACTTGCGTAATGCAAGAGCCTTCCTTGTAGGACGACCCTTGCTGTCTTTCATTGGTCCTTTGACACCGCCCATGCGAGCACAAAAGGACCTCTTACGGCCTGCAGCCTTTTTAGTTTTAGGGTTAGGAGCTGGGGGTTTTAAGTTAGCACCCTCCTTCGCTTTGAAGTGTCTCCTGCCCGCAGCGGTCAAACCGCCAGAGGGACTTTTGTGTTCTTTACGCATCAGCCAATAGCAGGGGCATTGAGTGCGACAGGTGTGGTCTCAGCGGCTGCGAGATCCAAGGGGAAGTTGTGTGCGTTACGCTCATGCATAACTTCCATACCCAGACCAGCTCGGTTGAGAACGTCTGCCCAGGTGTTCACCACATGACCTTGACTCTCAACAATGGATTGATTGAAGTTGAATCCGTTGAGGTTGAACGCCATGGTGGAGACGCCGAGGGCGGTAAACCAGATGCCCACGACCGGCCATGCTGCAAGGAAGAAGTGCAGAGAGCGGCTGTTATTAAACGAAGCATACTGGAAAATCAAACGTCCGAAGTAACCGTGGGCAGCGACAATGTTATATGTCTCTTCTTCCTGCCCAAACTTGTATCCATAACTCTGCGAGACCTCTTCGGTAGTCTCCCTAATGAGGGACGACGTGACGAGAGATCCGTGCATAGCTGAAAAAAGAGCACCACCAAATACCCCAGCAACACCAAGCATATGGAAAGGGTGCATAAGGATGTTGTGCTCCGCTTGGAAGACAAGCATGTAGTTGAAGGTACCTGAGATTCCGAGGGGCATTGCATCAGAGAAAGATCCTTGTCCGAAGGGGTAAACCAGGAACACGGCAGAGGCAGCTGCAACAGGTGCAGAGTATGCCACAAAGATCCAAGGACGCATACCTAGTCGATAGCTAAGTTCCCACTCTCGTCCCATGTAAGAATAGATACCAATGAGGAAGTGGAAAACGACAAGCTGGAATGGACCCCCATTGTAGAGCCATTCATCAAGTGTAGCAGCTTCCCAAATTGGGTAGAAGTGTAGTCCGATGGCATTGCTGCTCGGAACGACGGCTCCCGATACGATGTTGTTTCCATAGAGGAGGGAGCCTGCAACGGGTTCACGGATTCCATCAATGTCAACAGGCGGAGCGCCAATGAAGGCGATAATAAAACAGGTTGTGGCTGCCAGTAAGGTAGGAATCATCAGGATACCAAACCAGCCTACGTATAGACGATTGTTTGTAGAGGTTACCCAGGAACAGAACTGCTCCCAGTTACTCGTCTGACCTCGCAGTGAAGTAATCGCTGTCATGAGTATGTATGTTGTGACAGTTGGCGCAGATTACCCTGCACTTATCTATCTCATCCATAATCTTTTGCCAACTGCGATTCGTATGATCACTCAAATTGAATGCCTTATCTGCAGGGTCTAAGTGATCAAACGTCAAAGCCGCAGGATGAGCCTTGTATCCACAAAGCTCACACCCACGGTCCATCTTATATTTAGTTATGTATTCCCGCCGTTCGCGGTAACGTTGTCTCCAGTACTCCTTCCGATCAGAAGTTGAACTTGGCTCCGACTTTGGTTCCGTAGCCATTGTCGTCATCACCAGTGATGAAGGAGACTTCGCCGTAGACAGACAGAGTGTCAGTTACGGGGTAGGAACCGCCTGCTTTACCAGACAGTTCTACATCGCCATCACCAGCGTCAGGAGCCAGGAGGGTAGGACCACCCTGGATATACCAGTTGGAGCCCTCGTAGCCCACGTGGACGTCCGTAGCGGTACCGAGATAGTCAGACCCAGCGAAGCCAGAGTTGGCTTCCACGTTCACGTAAGGACCTGCTTGTGCAGCACCATGAATGGAACCGAGCAGGAGACCAGCAGCAATAATAGATTTCATTTTTTAGGTTTGGATTTGCGGAGTATAGTAAGATCAGCACGTGTGATCTTTTTACGAGGTGCTGCTACGGCAGCTAACTTTTTTTGTTTGGGTGAGTATTTGCCGTAGGGCATTACCAGATACCAGGGATGATCTGTCCAGTGGTGAGGTATGCTCCGACTGCAGCTACGAAGCCTAGCATAGCCAGGCGTCCGTTCAGCTTCTCAGCTTTTTCCCAGTGGGTTTCGTAGAAGTCGTTCATACCTTGAGGTTAGAGCGTTCAAGTTTGCGCATAACGTCCATGCGATATGCGTCATCATTATCATAGCGAGGATCCGACATGTCGCGGACAACCTCAGCCATGCTGCGGTAAGCCTGTCCAGTAGAGGACTGCTTACCAGTAACAAGGTCAGGGGTACGACCCACTGCGTCCTCGTACTGACCGACCAGTGCCTTTACAGCAAACCGGACGGCTGCTTCGTTGGCAGTGTTGATGACTTCATCGAAAGCTTCGATGTCAGCCTCAGGCAGGTTCTCACTTGCCCACTGCACAACGTCAGCGTAGCCTTGTTCACCACCAGCAATAGCTTTGATGTCAGAGATTGAGCTTTCAGGAAGGGTAGACTCTGCATCATCATAGCCTAGCTGGTTGCGAAGGCCGCCAAGATAAGCATCAATAGTTTCGTCGGAGAAGCCAGCTTCATTGAGTTCGTCATACATCTCAGGAGTGAGAGTACCATCGTTCTCATAGAAGTGATCGTTCATAGCCCACGGGTCGATGCCGTTTTCTGAAAACACATCAGCGAGGTTGTCACCGTATGCCTCAGCGACTGCGTCAAAGTTAACGTAGCCGTCATCATCGTAGCGTTCATAATCGCCTTCCGTGGATTCTTCGTCGTACTCTCCTTCTTCTTCTACTTCTGCTTCTCCACTATCATCTTCG
>Ga0209645_1000260_pt1 | contig 28430 bp, 22 predicted proteins | sample ETNvirenome_6_30_FD_184070 | JGI IMG/M metagenome (GOLD analysis project Ga0209645, IMG submission 184070) | Marine viral communities from the Pacific Ocean - ETNP_6_30 (SPAdes) (version 2) | ecosystem: Environmental > Aquatic > Marine > Oceanic | place: Pacific Ocean | collected 2013-06-19
GGCGGTCTCATACCGTAACCAGTACCAGCTACATCAGTGTAAGCTACACCAAACTTTGTATTACCACCGTCACCATTGTCCATAAAGTCTGATGGTATTAGTTTTATTACATTACCATATATTTTAGGTACAATACCAGCTGTTGTTCCAGCTACAGTTATATTACCAGCAAAGTTTGTGTTTTTAGCAATTTCAACTGTAGTTTCGCTACCATCTAACGTTATATAAGCTGTTGTACTTCCGCTTCCATTATCTGATTTTAATACTATATCTTTATCGTCGGCTGCGTTTTGTATTATAACATCACCTGTGTTATTAGTTATTGTAGAATCATTACCGTCGTGAAACAATACAAAATCACCACCAGTACCTAACTTTAATTTAGAGTTGTCAGGAAATAAAGTTGTTGTAATACCCGTTGATGTTGCCGCAGAACCGTCTAATCTAAAATATTCTTTAGTTCCACCAGTTCCATCATCAGACTGAAAAATTATATCTTTATCGTTTGCAGTGTTTACTATTACAAGATCATCAGATGTAACGTATATTTCAGCATCTTTACCAGTGCCAAGTATTAATTTTTTTGAGTCAGGTAAAAGTATGTCCTGACGAAAGCTAGCTACTAGATCGAATATATGTTGGCCGATAAATTTCATTTAATTTATTATTACTGATACGTCTGCAGTGCTACTAGCAGGTGTTAGTTTTATAAATAAACTAAGCCCACTTGCACTGTTATTAAATTTAACTGAATTGTGATCTAATACTAAAGTAACTTCAGTAGGTATATCTACGTCTTTTATTAAAAAGTAATTGTTTACACCATCACTTAAAAATAATTGAGCTGCTACTGTTACCGCAGCATTGTTACATAGTGATATAGAGTTAACTCTAACATTATCACCTCTTGTTAATAAAGATGTAATTGAAGAGCTAGTTACGTTTTTGTAAACAGCCATTATTCATGAAATATAGCGTACTCAAGAGTCATAGATGTAGAAGCGCTTGGTGTTATTTTTATATCATTATCAGCGTCATGTGCGCCGTAAGGTATAAACAACCAATCACCACCGTATAGCCTACCAAGTTCTTCAGCGTTTACATGAACAGTCATATACTCCATATTAGAGCTAGACATGTTTTTTAAATAAACTTTGTGAGCTTTATTGTCAGTGTAATCACCACCGTTATAAAGAACATACTGAGAGTTTGATGTAGTAGTTTTTCTACCAATACCTTGAGTTTGATCTAAACCTTCATTACTATCAGCTTTTGTTAATGTAGCTGTAGTAGATAAAGATAAAGTATCACCCGTTATATCAGAACTAGCAAGTGTTATTGTTGCAGTTGTTGTTGCCATTTGTAATTATTTTTTATATTAATATTAAGCTTCTGTACCAAATACCATAAACTCTACTACAGTACCTGATGTCGCAGCGTAAGCTTTTAAATTTTGCCCATTCATTATAGGTAAAAAAGCCCAACCGCCACCTGGTATATATAGTATGTCTACATCACCACCTGCGTCATCATAAACTGTCACGTAGTCTGTTGATGTAGTATCAGTATTTTTTATATAAATATAGTTTGGAGAAGTGTAAACACCAGACGGTGCTAATTCCACTTGACCGCTAGATGTGCCTTTCGCAGTAGAAGTTATCTTTTTTCTTGATAAACCACTAACTGATTCAATATTAGTTAAATCAACGCTTGTATTTAAACTCAAAACGTCTGATACTAAATCATTGCTGGAAAGAGTTATTTCAGCTGTTACTGTTGCCATAGTTATTTTATTATTTTTAGTTAGTTATTTTATTTTTCACCGCATTTTTTACTTGGATTAGCAACCTGTCTCCAGTCTTGCTTTACCCAAGTTTTTAAGCTACCTCCACTGCTAGTACCAGTAACAAAACTTTTACTAGAACGTCTGTATTTACCAGCTTTACCAGCTTTTCTTTTAGCACGTATAACTTTTTGCCTTTCAGCTTTACTCATACTTGCTATTTTAGCTTTAGGTAGGCATACTTTTGTAGTACCACCACCTTTAGCTTTAGTACGCTTTACTTTTTTAAAAGGGTTACTTTTTTGTACGTACATTATTTTTTCTTGTGACCCATTTTAGCTGGAGACTTATGACCCATTTTAGCAGCTGACATTTTTTTCATCATCATAGCTGATTTTTTCTTCATCGTAGCCATTGATTTTTTATTTCTCATCATAGCTGCAGAAGCTTTTTTCATCATCATAGCTCCTTGTTTTTTAAGCTTCGCGGCAGACTTATCGTCTTTCATAAGAGTAGCCATAGACTTTTTTAAAGTAGCCATTGATTTTTTTAAATTAGCTATTGTACCTTTTTTTAAATCATTAGCACCTTTACCATCAACAGCAAAGTCAGGAACCATTTTACCATCAGGTCCTTTTACCATTTTCATTTTTTGTTTTGCAGCTGACATCTTTTTCATCTGCATCGAAGATTTTTTTTTCATTTTAAATTTTGTTTTTTATGTGGTTATACATTTTTTTACCTATTTTTTTACCAAACTCACTATCACTTTTGTAATGAGCATGTGCAACGTTTCTACTGTCAGATATATTATTAGCTGTTTTCATAAAAGCTTTTCTTGATCTAGGATATTTATCGCTTAATACTAAACCAATTAACATACCTTGTGTAGAATGTCCTGAAGGATACGAAGGTGTTTTCATTGAAGACATTTCAATATCTTTCATTTTAATATTCATTTTTTTAGCCAACACTTTTGGTCTTGGTCTATTAAAATGTTTTTTCAATTTCATAATAATAGGCGCAGATTTTTCTATCAATTTACCTGCTATGCTATTATCATAATCTTTTATACCTTCTCTTTCAGCTGTTTGTTTAAAAGCTTTTTCTTGGTTATCAAACTTTTTTACAAAATCTTTTTTTATAGGTATTTTTTTTAATGCTTTAATTTCTTGCATAGTGTCAAAAGTATTATTACCTGGCGGCTTCATCTTTTTAAAACTACTTATATCAAAATCTTTAAACATTTTTTCTTGCTTTTCTTATTGCTTCTTTACCACGTTTAAATATTGCAGCAACTTGAGTCTTTTTCATGACTTTTGCTCTCTGCTCCCCTACAGTTAATATTTGTATCTTACGTGCATAAGGCTTATTTATTCTTTTAACTTTAGCTACGGTCGCCCTAGCATCATTAGGGGTGGCAAATTTAATACTTACAGTATCTTTTGGGTTTTCGTCTGTATATAAACGTCTACCACTGCCTTTTGGTTTTTTACCAGTACCTACAACTGGATCTTTACGTTTAGTTATAGGATTTGGTCTATTAGTTTGCATGTTAATAAACCAGTTGCATAATTGTTTGTCTCTGGCTGTAGCACCTCTTCTAGCTTTTAAACGTCTACACTTGTTAACGGTAACATCACCACCATATACTTTATTTATCCTAGCTTTTAATACACCTCTATAAGCTTTACTCATCTTTTTTCTTACCTAAACGTTTTCTAACTATATTCATAGTTCTTTTCATTTTAGCTGCATAGCTAGGATTTTTACCTCTATTAAAAACTACTTGTTGATTTAAACTACTTATTATTCTAGACAAGTTACCTTTACGAGTTTTTATCATCCAACTAGCTAAGCCAGATGCTGATAAACTTTTAAATTTACCTTTAGCGTCTGGTGCATCAGAGTGTTTAAAATCACCCATACGTTTTTTAAATGGATTATTAATTTGATTATACATATTAACACTTACCTTGTCTCTGCGTTTTAGCAGCCCACATATTTGCGTATGCAGATGGATATACTTTAAATTTTCTTTTTGCAGCCGCTTTACAACTAGCGCTAAGCTTAACTAAAGCAGGTGAAGTTTTCATTTTCATAGCTGAAGCTACGTTTTTATTTTTCATTTTAACAAAAGATTGAGCTTTCTCATAATCTTTCATTTCTTTTCGATCTCTATCAAAGTCTTTTTTAGGAGCGTCAAACACAGTCCCGCTAGGTCCTTTTGTTAGTTCTGCTGCTAAATTTTTTTTTCTAGCAATTTCTTTAGGACTTTCTTGTGGCCCAATGTTTTTACTAGTACCTGGCTTTTGTTGAAGAGAAAAAGCGACTATAGGACCTGGAGTTTGACTTTTATTTTTTTTAATACCACCTTTTCTAACCCCTTTAGTAAGTGGTGTTTTTTTATTTTTTATCATATTATCTATTTGTTTAGCTTGATTAGCGTGGGCTTTACTAGCTTTTTTTAATTTACCAGCTATAGCTTTTAATTTTACTTTACTCATTACTTTTTTCTTATATATTCTAAGATTATATCTATTTTCTTTTTTATTTCCTCCATGTTTGCAGCATTTTTTTCATGATGTTTAGAGAAAGTATTTTTAACTTCATGTATACTAAAAAAGAAAAATTTATACAAAGCGTATAAAGCACCTAGCAACAACACTAGAGATAAACCATAATTTTCTATTAACCCTAAAATATCTTCCATTGTTTTTAGTTTTTACAACCTTCTAGTTTAGCTAAATCTTTTTCAAGTTCTACTATACGGTCTTCGTTTTCATTAATAATTTTTATTTTCTTTTCAAGTCTGCTTTCTAATATCTTTATATCTTCTCCTAGCTGTGCTATTTGACTATAAGCCATACCCATGCTAAAGATAATACCCATTATCCAAATTATATTCCCTATACTTATTGTCATGTTTTTCGTATTTAACATCTCCAACGTCTACGCGCAGCTAAGCCTCTTTCGCTTTTCCAGCTTCTTGATCTAGCACAAAACGATTTGCGTCTTGCCGCGTCTTTTTTTGATGGGTTTTTGCTTGTTACAGCGGTTTTTAATTTACTACCTGGGTTTTTACGTCTATATTCTCTTACACCTTTTTCAGTCATACCACCACCCGCAGCTCCACCTCTTGCTTTTTTATTTTTTGCTACTTTATTAAAGTTTTTACCTCTACCTATAGTTCTACGTGGCTCAGCTTTTTCAAAAGGACTTTCTTTTGTACGGTCTTCGCTAGGTTTGTTTATCGTCTTTACAGCGTTTTTCATCATAAATGATCTACGTCTACCACAACTAGTAACAGGAAAAGGATTATTTTTTTGTTCGTAAGCCATTACAGAAATAATAATATTAGTAGTAATATTTTTTTCATAAGTTTTTATTTATCAAATTTTGCAAACTTATATATAGTAAAAAGTATTGCAAGCACAAGAGATACAAAAGTTAATATCTCATTTACTTGCGCCATACTTAATCCTATAGCACTAAAGTTTGCCACACCAACTTGTAGCGTGTCTTTTATCTCGCCCATTTTAATTATTTATATAGTTTATAATATTACTTGTTTTTCACTCTTTTTAATCGAGCTAATCATGGTAATAACAAAACCCGGATTTATTACTTGTTTTCATTTTACATCTTTTACCATCAGCTTTTATGTGTTTACATTGTACTTTTTTACCGTCAGTTCTTTGAGCGACTTTAGTATGTATAGTGCAGTAGTTACCCTCTACAGCGTCATTACTACATCTTTCACCACTACTAGTTATAGCAACACATCTACCATCTTTCTTTTTTATATTTTCTTCTTCTTGTTTTTTATTTTTTTCTTGTCTTATTATTTTAGACTCTTCTCTTTTTTTCTTTTGTTTTTCTTTTCTTTCTTTATCTTTTCTAGCTTTTATTTCGTTTTCTACAGATATTATGTCTTGATCTTCTATACCTAAATCCCAAGTATTCCAACCCATAATTAAAGCTAGTCTTTCTAAAGGCGTAATATTTTCTGTTAAAGCAGCGTCTATGTTATCAACTTTTTTAACTAATCTATCAAGCGGTATATTTGTAGCACCAGAAATTACGTTAGCAATAGCTCCGTAAGCTGGGTTATCAATATTAAACACACCCATTTCTTTTATAACATCTCTGTTAAATCTTTCTGTTTGTATACCAGTATAAATTCTTCTTAACTTACTACCTATTGTTGGAGATAAACTAGCTATAGATAACATTGTGTATGTGTGATCAGTACCCCAGTCTTTATTTCTTTGTCTTAAATACTCCATTAAAGAGTTTTTAACTGTAACTGCTACATTACCAGCAAAACCTAAACCACCAAGAACAGAGTCAATCATACCGTTTATAATTCTCTCTTGTTTTCTAGTTTTTTGCTCTTCATCTTCATCATCACCTATTAAAGAACCTAACGCTGCTTGTAAACCATTAAATATTAAGTTTTGTACAGCGCCATAATATATTATTTTACTAACATTAGATTTAAAGTCACCTCTATTGTTTGCTAAATCAAGTATTGCTTTTTTCATTAATCTAGCATACTGCATAGGTGTATTTTTAAAAGCTAATATATATCTACCAAGCGGTGATGCTTGCTGCTGACTAATCATATCAGGTCTTGCAGACTGCTGACCTTCTTCTGTTATTTCTTGAAAGTCATTAAAAGCTTTTGACTCAGCTTCTGATTGTGATAAGCCTTGTTTTAAATAACTTTTAACTCTGTTTCTATACATTAAAGCACCACCAGAAGCTATAGCAAAACTATCAGCTATTTGCGTAGGTAAAAAACCTTTTGTTAATAACCAGTGTAACATTGCTTTAGCTTTGTTTTTAGAACCAGCTATAGACTCTGCTAATTCAGCTTCATTAATACCACGTTGCTGACCACCTCTTCTTTGTTTTAATAAATCAGAGTTAAATATCATAGTAAAGTCTTTTACAAACTGTGGAAAGTTAGCTAAAGCAGCACCAGCTTTTAACGGGTTATTATCAGACCAATTTAAATAATTTACAGAAGATATAGTCTGTAACAAAGCAGATCGCATGTTAAAGAACATGATAGCACCAACAGACTGGTTAGCCCAGTTATTAAAAGCATTTACTAATCTATTGTTACCAGTTTCTCTTCTTCTACCATACTCCATACGATACAACATATCTTCTAAAGCTTCTTTAAATCTAGTACCGTATATAGCTTCTATTTTGTTTATATTATCACCAACTAACTTACTACCTTGCCATTTACCAAATATTTTTTCTCTATTTTGTTTAAACTCTTGTAAAGCTTCATCTCTACTAACTTCAACATTTATTTTGTTTATATCACTAGCTGTTGTTTCTGCTAACCAAAACTCAGTTGGTTGTAAATAACCGTCTGGTTGATTAGTTAAATTACCTAATGATTCAGCAAAAGACTTAGCTTCTGAATTATCTTTAAAATATTTTTTTACAAAGTTTAAATCTCTTTTAGATAAACCAGGTACTTCAAAACCTGCTTTATCAAATAAGTATATTCTAACAGCTTGATCTAAAGTAAAGTTGTTACCAATTTGTTTGTTTAACTTACTTTTAATTTTAGGAAATTGTTTTAACAAAGCTCTATAACCACTTTCTAACGATTGTCTATCAGCGTTCATACGTTGATAAGCTCTATTAAAAGGATCAAATAAAGATTTTTTAAAAAACTCTAATTGTTGCTCACCAGTTTTACCTTTACCTAAAAATCTATATATTAAACCTTTAAAATCTTCAGCTGATGGTGGTACAAAAAACCCAAACTTACCTTTTTTACTACCACGTATTTTAGCTTGTGCTTCAGAAAAACGTGCTTCTGCTTTTACGCCAGTTGTTTGTTCTATTATTTTGTTAATATCAAGCTCACTTTCAACATTTGAATCTAAATTGTTGTCAAAAGTTTTATTCATATCTTTGCTAAATTGTATTTTAGCTTGTACAACTTTTGACTTAATATCTAGTTGATCTAAAACGTTTTTAACAGCAGCGACGTTAGACATAGCATCATCTACGAAATACATGTCATTATAACCTTCGTTAAACTTTTCTAGCATCCACATTGCTTTTGCTTCACCAGTACTATTGCCTAAACCAGTAATATTTTTAAATGGTATTTTAATACCTTTTGACTGTAACCAACCGTTAATAGCATCAGCGCTTTGTTGAGGTCTTGCTGTTAAAACAAAAACGTTATTAGGCCCATATTTTTTAATTTGATTACGCATTTTTTGTAATAGAGGACCTTCTTTACCACCTCTTACTTTAACAAAATCGCTAAAATCAAAAGTATAACCTTGTTCAGTAAATTTAGGACCTTCTACAGGCCAATTAGCGCTGCTTATTTTAACTCTTTTACCAGTTCCAGGCTCTATTGCTACAACAAAGTTTTTACCATCTACAATTAAAGTTTCATCAAAGTCAAAAGTACTCATACCTTTTGATTTTGAATAATTTGTTATAACATTACCTTTTAAAGAAACTTCACTGTAAGTTTTGTTTTCGTTATAATTTTCTGGGTATTGTATTCTTTGCTCAAAATCAAAATCTAATTCACCAGTTAATTTTTTTATAATAATATCATTAGCTTGTTTTACTGGTAAACCATTAACTTTAAAATACTCTGCTATAGTTTGATTTTCATTTATAAGCATGTAGGCGTTAGGATCTATACCTGATTCAGCTAATCTAATTATAGAAGAGTAACCGTTAGGTAGTTTTAAATCACCATTTAAAAGTCTTGGAACAACACTTTCGTAATAAGAACTTGGCATATTAGCTTTTAAATCACCACTAGGATCATCAACTTTTAATATAGAACCTTGCATATAAGATTTACCAACAACTTTCCAAACATCGTTTAATTTGTTAAAAAAAGCACCAGCAAGCAAAGCTTTACCAATTAAATTTTGAGGATCTGTATGTTCTTCAACTGCTCTTTTATCAAATATAGGAATACCATCTTTATCGACAGGATAAAAAGTTATTGGAGCTAGTATTCTAGTTACAGTATTCATATGTTTACTAGTATCTAATAACATTTCTTCAAACAACCAAATATCACTTTTAAAATTTTGCAAATGAGCTTCTATAGCTTCAAAAAAACCTAATAACTCTTGTAGTTTTTTGCTATTTTCTTTTTTAAACTCGTTAGTATTAATTTTTTTGTGAAAATCTTCAGAATATTTTTCATTTTTGTTATACGACTGTTTTTTACCTATCTGTTCTACATCTGGATAATTTACTATATTGTCATCAAAATTTATGTCATCACCAGTTCTTTCTTTGTATTTAATAAAGTTTTTATCATTTGAATTTGCAAACTTAAATAAACCGCCTTTTTTACCACCCGTCATAGTGCTTCTTATCAAGTTTCTATACTGAGGATGTGATTTTAAAAAAGTATTTACAACTCTAATAGCTGCTTCTCTATAAGTTTCTCCTGTTTTTTCATCAAATATAGCTTCTAAGTTTCTAGTTCCTTTTAAAGGACCTTCTTTGTGATTTGGTATTCTAACATTTCTACCGTATAAAGCCTCTGACAAAACACCTAAATCATGTTCGTATGTTAGTTGAAAATTTTCTAATGGATCTGCTAATTTTTCAGATTTACCACTAAACATAATAGAAGATTTACCATCTTTTATACGGGCAACGTTTTCTTTTGCTTTAATGTCAATCTCTCCTAAATTTTGCCTTACAGCCTGATTAGTTATCATTTTACCAGTTAAATTAGCTAACGCTAAAACTCTAGCTGAAGTGTTTCTATCCGTACGATCTGGCTTACCATCAACAATACCAAATACTTCTAAAAAATCTTTCTTATTTATATTATTTTTTTCTTGTATAGCTAGACCAGCTCTACTACCAGTTTTAGCCATTTTAGCTCTATCAGTTTTAGTATAAAAAGCTTTTAACAAAGTGTTTGGTACACCTGTTGCTGTTCCACTAGCAGTAGCACCTTCTGGTAACATAGCTATTAATAAATCTGCATTTTTATTAATAAACATTTGAGCAGACTGTAACTCTTTTTTAGTTAAGTTAGCTAAGTTTTCTATTTTTTTAGGCGCAATACCAAAAAGCTCTCCAGTTATATCAGGTATTTGATTTTTTAAGTTTTTAAAATTAAGCTTGTTTATATCTAAACTTGGTATTATTTTTTGTATAGCTTTACTAACTTTATCTGTAATACCAAGTCTATCAGCTAAAACTATTTTTTTACGTTGAGGTTTTGTTTCAGTTGTAGTTTCTTCTCTGGCTTCAACAGTTCTAGCTTCTGTAACATCTTGAGTAAACTCTTCACCTAAAACACGTCTAGAAGCCTCTATAGCTCTTGCTGGTAAAAACTTATTTATATAAGCAGCTAATGGAACTCCAGATTCTGGTTTATAATCTTTAATTAAATCTAATATACCACGTTCACCTATTTCTATTTCACTCATCAAAAGCTCTTTGTCAAAATTAGGTGCACCTCTACGTTTTTCAGCTATCCTACTAACTATAGGTTTAAACTCATTTATAATTTCAAAAGCACCGTCAGTACCTTTATCCTTATATATTTCTTGAACTTTATCAGAAGCGTCTTTTGAAAAAGTAATTTTAGGATCAGTTTTAATATCTTTTTCTATTTGTACAGACTCTTTTATTGAGGCAATATCTTTTAATGTTATTGTACCAGCTTTTAATTTTTTACCAAGATTTATTAAAAAGTTTACAGCATCAGTTTCACCATCAAAATTTAAATCAACATCTTGACCTAAAGATTCTTTAGTACCTAAGTTTAATAAATTTGCAAAAAAACTAAGACCTTTTGTATCGTTATTAAATTTACCTTCTGCAGCTAATTCTAAAAACTCAGTTATAACTTCTTCACTTATTAAATTACCTTGTTGATCTCTTTGAACTTTATTTACTAAAAGTATATGTAAATTTTTATCTCTTTCTTTAACAAAATTTAAAACATCATCAGCTATACCGTCAAAAGACTGTTTATTATTACCAAAAGCAGCTGCAAGAAAAGCATGGCCTAACTCATGAGTTCTAGTTTCTAAACGATCTGCTTTAGCCATGTTATCAACTACTTGTATAGGTGTTATTTCTCCTTCAAGATCAACTACGTTTACACCGTGAGCTCCTTCTTCAAAATTATTTTTAAGATCTTGCTTATCAGCTTCAGAAATATTCATAGTGTCAATAAAATTTACTACTTCATCTACAGTTTGAAAGCTTTTAAAGTTTTTAAATACTTTTAAAATTTCTTTTTTCTTGCTGTTGTAATCTTTATTTATCTCTTGTTTATTAAATATTATTCTAGATCTATTATCTATATCATCATCAGTAGGTTGTGTTTTACCTTCATTAACAAGCTCTGTAGTAGCTTGACTCATTATCTCTTCAAGCCTAACTTTATCTTCTTTTTTATTACTATTTCTAAAACCAGCATAAGCGTTTCCAAAGTTTTTTTCGTCTCTTAATACGTCTCTTGTTTTTTGAAATTGATCAAATCTTGCTTTAGCAGAGTTAACTAATAATTGTTTTTGTTTGTTTGATAAAGTTTTATCTTTAAGTATGTTTTCTACTTCAATTCTAATTTTTTCTTGCTCAGTAGTAGCATCATTATAAACGTTAAACCATTTTTTAGATAAATTACTAGTCTTTTTATCTACATCTTTTAAAATATTTTCGTTTTCTGCTTTTAATCTATTAATTTCATTTGTAACAAAATCAATACTACTTTCTAAATTAGTAGTATCATTACCTTTTGTTTTATTAGCTTTTAACGAAATGTTTAGTTTTTTTAATGTAGTTTCAAAATCAGTTATATTTTTTAAATTTGTTCTATAACCTTCATAGCTACTATAATCGCCAAATTTTTGCATTACTAAACCTTTTGTAAAAGGCGCGCCGCCAAAAACACCACCAAACATTAAACCACTAAACACAGAGTGTGCTAAGTTTTCTGTTAAAGGTCTTCCACTTATTATATTTTGAGCTATAGTTGTTAAGCCTTCTGCAGAGCCTTCAAGTAAAGGTTCGTAAAGTAACTGTTGTTTTACGTTTGCTTTAAAGTAATTATATATACTACCTTCTACAACATCTCTACCACCTTTTTTAAACATAAGAGAAGCGCTTCTTTGTAAAACAGGTAAAGTTAAATACCTGTCAAAAACTATTTCTGCCGCTCCATAACCAGCTGATTGCATTAATTTATTAAATAAACCAGTCTCGTTACCTGTTGCTTTATCTTCTTGTACTATTTCTGACCATCTTTCACCAGAGCTACTTAAACCCAAAGCTGGTATACCTATTCCTGGTATAGCTAAAGTTGCAAAAATAGGTATTTGATGCCCCGCTTCTTGACCCATAAATCTACCAAAACTTTCTAAACTATTAAAAGCATCTTCAAATTTTACATCTTTTTGAAATGTGTCTCTGTATATGTTTTGAGCTTCTTTCATTTTCAAAAACTCTTCATCTAAAATTTCATTGTCTACACCAAAAAGACCAGACTGCATTTTAGATATTCCATATGTGCCTTCTACTACTATTCTTCCAAAACCAGTGCCTATATTATAAAAAAACTTTTCTAAATCATTGTAGTTTCTACCTATTAAATCAGCTTGAGCTTCTGCGTCTTGTACATTTTCAATATCTTGCAATAATTTATTTTGAAGATCATCTATTTTTTGGTATTGGTTTTGAGCTTTAACTACAGAAGCAACATAAGAGTCATAATCTGACTTAGACATTATAGTTCCATTTTTAAGCTCAACTAACTGTTCATTATTATCTACTTCAAGATCAACTGCTTCAGTTGACTCTAATATTTTAAGAAACTGATTAGCTCTATAAACATCACTTAAAGTGTCATTAGCATCGTTTTCAAACTTATCAATACTAGACTCTAACTTTACTTTAGATTCTGCTATTTTCTTTTTATTTTGAAAAGTTTCTTTTTTTGATAATTGAGCGCCTAGTTTTAAAATAGCATCTAAGTCAGTTTCTTCAACTTCATCAGAGTTCATAAACTCACTAGCTTTTTTATCAAAAATATCTTGTACAGCTTTTTGTTTTAAATCATTAATAACTATATTTTGAATTTGTTCTTCTGTTGGGTTTTCTATACCTTGTCTTATTAAAGCTTGTTTAGCGCTTTCTAACTCTTTTTCGTATGGTTTTATTTCTGTAGTAATATTTCTACTCATACTACCATCATATACTGTTCTTGTTTGCGTTGTAGTTTTAAATAAATCATCAGCATCAAACTTTTCAGTAGCTTTGTTTTTTTCATCGGTAGAAACATGTAATCTACCACCTGGGTTAGTATATTTTCTGTATTGTTTTGAAACGTCTTTTTGAGCTTGTTCAGCTTTTAAAATATCTTCACTAGACATTGTTTTACTTAAAAAACTAAACAAATCTTGAGATGATTTTTTATAAATTTTTTCTCTATCAACGGTAGTTTCAATACCGGCAACACCAAAGTCTATTTCTATAGAATCATTAGTACCTTTTTTAGTTATTTTTACTTGGTTTGTATTTTTATTACCTTTAGGGTCAAAAAAATCTTTAAAAGTAACACCAGCACCTTCTATTTCATACGAATCACCTATTAATTTTTGAAGTTTAGTAACAGCTAAATCTTTTTCTATATCAAAAAAGTTTTGCATATTTTTTTGATATTCATCAGGATTTTCAGGATTTAAAAAACCAAAAACACTAAACTTATCTACATCTTGCTTTGTATCTACTTCATCGTTTAAATAAGCGTCTGGATCAAAACTAGTAGACTTTTGTTCTGTTTCTTGTAAATATTTAAGTGGATCAAACGACATTATTAAGCAGTTTCATTTATATTTAATTTAACACTTGGATTTTCTGCAATAAATTTGTCATAAACAGCTTTATATTTTTCATCTGCACGATTAGCGGGATTTTCAAGATAATCTATAACAGGCATATTTTTCATTAGACTTGTTATTGTTTTGTTGTATTCTTCTAGCTCTTCACGTGTAGCTATACCATCTATATTTTTACCTTCTGGCAACAAACCTCTTTCAGCTAATAATCTTTGTGTTTCTTGAATACTTTCTGAAGATGTTTTTCCTTGTTTTAATATGTCACTAGCCGCTTGCAGTTTTTCGTCATATCTTGCTTTAGTACTATAAAGTATGTTTTGTTTTTCAGTAAAAGTTTTTACTTCTATATCTGCTTTTTTACCCGCTAACTCTAAAGCTTTATTTTCTTTTTCTAACTGCTTTTGCTCAACATAGCTTCTATTAGCGTTAAAATAGTCTCTAACTTCATCAGTTAAATCATTTATAACAAAATCATTAACATAAACATCTTGAAACTGTAATTTAAGTTTTTCTTGTTCGTATGAATTATTTTGTTGTTTTATTTTATTAAGCTCTTCTGCGTCGTATTGATCTTCTCTAAGCTCATCTATAGGTGTAAAAGTAAAACCTTTTTCTTGTAATAATTTATCAGCATAACCAGAGTTAAAAAACCAATTTTTTTGTTGCTCTTTGGTCATAGAATTAAACATGTTTTCAACGTCACTTCTAGCATCTGCTTCATTAAAAGGAAAGTTTACGTTACTACCTAAACCTTGGTATTTTACTTTTAATTGATTTTGTAAATTCATACCTTTTTGATCGTCAGCACCTAAAATTTTTAAATTAGTTATATTTTCTCTTTGAGTACTTTCGGGATTAAAATAACTAATACCATTGTCATCAACTTGCAACTGCAAAGTATCATAATCATTACTAGCTATTATATGAGTATTATCTACATCAAACTCATTACCAGCGCTTAAACCAGCTTTTATATTAGCGCTTGCTTGTATTTTAGTAGTTTTTAAAAACTCTAAATCTTTTGAAACAGTAGACATACTAGCTTTTATGTCGTTCATAGCTTCTCTTATTTCCATACCTTTTTCTGTACCAGCAGGAAATTTACCAGCTTGAACAGCTAAATCATTATATTCTTTTTTCTTTTCTGTTAAATAATTGCTTATAGGTTTTCTTAAATATTCATCTACATCAGCTATTCTTATATCATCTGGAAAATCTTCAATATACTTCGCAGTTGTTTCTTGTCTTTGTTTTTTATATTCACCTATTTTGTTAGCAATATCAACAACCGCTTTTCCAACTTGTTGTATTTGTTTTGTTCTTTTTTCGGCTTTAACATTTCTACCTAAAGCTCTACCTGCTTGATAAAATAAATCTAAATTAATATTTGCCATATTATAATTTTTTAAAGTCTACGTCAATAACATCGTAATCTACCATATAATAACCATCGTCATTTAATACAGAAGCAAATGGAACTTCATTTGCCATAACGCCTTGATAAACACCTTCACCGTACTTACTGTCTATGTATTCAAAGTTATATATATTTATACCACTAGGTGATTTATCTACTAATTTTATATTTTTCTTTAATCTTATGTCTGAAGTTAAAAGAGCCGGATTTGAAGCAGCAGAACCAGCTACACCAGCTAATGTATTAAAGACATCCATAATAGGGTCATAAGCTTGTTCAGCGGCTTGCGCTGACTGTAATTGACCAGCTCTTAAACCTAAAATAGCTTGTTGTTTTTGGTATCGTAAGTCTCTAGCTTTTTCAGCGCCAGCAAACTGAGCCGCTTGTTGCGCTTGAGCACCTTGTAATATAGCAGCTTGTTGTTTTTCTTGTCCTTGTCTTTCTAACAAGTTTAACTGTTGTTGAGCTTGCATACGTTGCATTTGGTTTTGTCTTTCTTGTTGACCTATACTAGCGGCAGCTTGTTGAGCTCCTAACTGCGCTTGATTAGCTAAAGCTTGTATATTACCAGCTGTAAAACTACCACCAGCTTGTAATGAGCTTAATATGTTAGCTTGTTGTTGAGCTGCTTGTTGAGATGCAAATTCAGCTGCTCTTTGGTCAATAGTAGCGTCTTCAAAAACATTTTCCATACCAGAATAAACGTTTTGTTGACCAGCTGCTAAATTTTGAAAGTCAGCGTATAAATTATCTTCAGGTAATTCTCTAAATTGTTGTATTTCTCCTCTTAGTTTTCTCTTTGCTTTTTTAGTTGCTTCTTCCATTTCATCATACTCTGTAAGACCTAAAAAATCAGTAAGTTTACCTATAACACTTACGTGTAAAGGTGAGCTTTTTTTAAAACTACTTGTAGTTGTTTTAAACTTAAAAGGGTCCCAATTTGTTTTTTTTCCTTGCATCTTATTTAATTTTTTTATTATAATTACACTTTTTACTACTTATTTACTACTTTCTTGCACCTCTGCACTAGTAGCAAAAAGCTCTACTTTATTGTTTGTTGAATCATTATTTACCATAGTAACTTCAGCAAAATAACCTTTTATGCCGTCTGTATTTACAACGTTATTTTTTCTAAACATAAAAAACGCGTTAGATATTGAACGTGGAAGTATTCCAGGGTCACAACTTATGATTACTGAATTTGAAGTTTCTGTAATTGTATCTATTTCACCTACAAAAACGACATTATTACCTGTAGTGCTAACATTAAAACCATTTAAAACATTAGTTAATGTATAAAAAACTAAATCACCTACTTGTACAGAGACGTTTATTGGTTTTCTAAAAGTTATACTTGCTGCTGCCATAATTAAAAGTCTAAAATGTTATCTAAATTTAATGTTATAGTTGTGTCTGCTGAACCTACAGATAATATTTGTATTGTAGCTGTAATAGTCACTTTTTGACTAGTATTAAATATTATTTCTTGTCCACCAAAACTTACAGCTGTATTAAAAACAGCTGCACCTGAAGATCTATTAATATCTGTTAAAAATAAACCATCTGTTTCAGCTTCAGCTTCATCTTCTCCTAAATTTTCACCTATTTCAAAACCTGCAACAACTCTAGAAGAAACATTAGCGTCTGGAAACTCACTTGTATCGCTTGAAGCAACTAAACCATTTAACGAAGATCCACTTACAGCTGTTAAAGTAGCACTTGTACTACTACTCGTTTCATTAGTTGTTACTGTTGTCGTGCCATCACCTTCAGGTTCTCCAGGTTGTTCGTGGCCATAAGCAACTGATAAGTTAGTAACGTTTATATTATTACTGTTAGCGCTAATATTTGTAAAATCACTTTTTATAGGTTGTCTTCTTATAAAAGGAGCACCTGCAGTATCATTTGTACTAATTGGAAATATTAAAGTAAAAGTTTGCACGCTAGAGCCTTGATCTGCAGTTTTTGTAACGTCAAGACCAAAACTACCATGATTAACATAATTACCAGAGTGAGAAGAAGATGCTAGTGTAAATGTTAATGTGTGTGGGCCTCTTTGTGTTATTGTAAACGTAGGTGTTGATGGTGTTGAACCAAAAAACGTAGAATCAAGTGTTGTGTTAGTTCCAGCTGTAATAGTAAATTGATAATCATCATCGCTTGTTACAGTTTCAAAAGTAACATCATCCGTATAAACACCAGTTGAGCCTATTGTTATATCATCTAGCTTTGTTGCGCTAGCTGTAAAAGTATCTGATGTAAAATCATAAGTTTTATCAGTAACACTGCTACTACCAGTTAATTCACCGAGCTTTGTAACAACTAAATCAAATATAGCACCAGGATCACCAACTACACTAAACTGTCTTGAAGCAGAGCTAGAATTAAGCTCTGTTGTATCCATAGATATTGATCTAATAGTTTTAGCCGCGCCTGGTAAATCAGCTACACTTCTATTAAAACGTATGGTATCTTTATCAAAGTTTACAGTACCTTTATTACCTCTATATATTACTTTATAATTTTTTAAAAACACTCTACCATCATTAACAGCGTGTTTAAAAAGTAGTTGAGTATCAACAGGTACCGTAAAAGAGCTACTAGATAGAGTTAAAGTAGTTTTTGTATCAACTGAATTTACTCTAACAAAATTTGAATCTGCTAAAGTTGTACCGTCTAATGTTGAAACTATCATACCTGGAAATATACCTTCTGTTGAAGTTACAACAGCTTTATTACCTGCTACTAAACCACTACCTGAATAAACACCAACATAACCTTTTACTTGAACGTCTTGTGTTTGCTCAATTAAAAAAAATTGCGCATTATCACCATCAAACTCTATTTCAGGTTCTCTAGCATAACAAAAACCACTATCAGGTTTTAATGTTCTAGTGAATATAACATTATCTTCATTAGTAGTAATTGTACCTATATAGTTTATTTTTTCTAAATTACCAGCTATAGTAGAAGATTTTTTAATATTTTTAGAAACTGTTGTTCTACCTAAAAAGTCATTAGTAGTAGACGTTTCATTGCTTAAAATATCATTTACTTCTTTTAAATAAAATTTTTTAATTTCTCTTCTCATTTTAATAACCGCTTGTTGAACTAGTACCTGATTCACTACTCGAGGTATCTAAATTTGTTGATGTTCTAATAACTGCTTGTGAACCAAACGTAGCTTGATGATCAGCGTCTGACATTAAACTACCATCAGGCATATAGTGAAAACCTGGAGGAGCTGGTGGTAAACCTAAAGCTCCTTCTACTACACCTTCTTGATCGTCATCTGTAAGTTGTGGTGGTTGTTGTTCTGCATCAGAAAAAAATATTTGTGAAGTATGTATATGAGTTTCCACTGAATAACAGTAACTACCAAAACCATCGTTTATTATAAAAGTAAACCTATATGTACCGTTTTTAATATTTTCTGGACCCGTGCCATAATCAAATTGAGTAAAAGTTTTTGAAAATTCTGGAAAGTTTGGACCACCCGTGCCCATAGTTGATGCTATATTAAAATAATCATCAGGTCCCGGATATCCAGGACTTATTAAAGTATTGTAACCACTACCGCCATCAAACTCTACTTTTAAACTATTCCAAAGAGCGGGTGAAACCCCTGGGTCATAATAATCGCTTATAGGTTTGTTATTACTATAAGCATCAGAAGGTATTAGGCTATAATTAACGAAATAAGTACTTGAGTAATAATCACCATTTCCGGTGCTATCTGCAACAGCTAGACCATCTGCAGAATATATAGTTGGTGAATATAAATTCACATTTGCGGCACTTACACCAAAGTTATTAAAAGTCGCTTCAAATTTAATATCGTTAGTTCCAGGTCTTGATATTGTAATCTTAATATTTTTACCACACTTACTCATGCAATAAGTAGAATCTGATTGTGTTGCGTTTGGATTATACCTCGGATTAACTGGATCTGTACAACCTAGAATAGGAGTATAAACACATGAATTATCGTGTATTGTTGCGTTTGGATTATAGTTTGAAGCAGGACCTGTCCAATTAGAAGGTCTTCCAGTAAAATTAGGATTGTTACCATCGTCCATACAACCTTGAATGTCAGCTGGAGGTTGTGTATATTTACAATTACCGTCATCAACTGTTGCACTTGGGTTATAGTTTGTTGCGTTTTTATCTGTACAGCCATAAACAGGTTTGAAAGTACAACTACCGTCATCATGCGTAGCTGAAGGATCATAATTAGTTGCATCTGGATCTGTACAGCCATAAATTACTGTAGGACCACTACTATACTGACAACTTTCATCATCAATTGTTGCGTTAGGATCATAATTATCTGCATCTGGATCTGTACATCCAAGAGTTGAGTAATTACATGTCGCTTGAGTATTAGCGTTAGGATCATAATTATTAGCAGGACCTGGAATTGCATTTGAAGGTCTACCTGGAAAAGAAGGGTTTGTACCATCATCCATACACCCACGTATTGGAAGAATACAGCTTCCATCATCTATTGTTGCCGCTGGATTATAATTTATTGCTTCTGAGTCTGTACACCCTGGAATTACTTCTGTAACTAAATCTATATCTAAATCTATTTGAACACTTGAAGGTCCAGCGTTTAAAAACGAAGGAAGCATAAAAATTTGCAAAACAAATCCTATTGGAAAATCAGCAACATCATATTCTTCAGTTAATATTATATAATCAATATTTTTACTTTGAAAAGAAGGATTAGCTTCAAAAACATAAGAAGTAAAACAAACGTCCGTTAACGCGCCAGTTCTTAAATCTAAATGATCGTAAGATGTAGCAACGTTATGAGGTGAGATAATTGCGTTAGAGTTAGGATAACCAACACTACCGTCAGCTATAACACCAGCTATATTATCTATTTTAAAATCACCACCTATAATTTGTTCACCTTGATTAGGTGTTATTAACATTTGATATTCAAAATTATAACCACTAGGAGTTGGATTATTATCACCACCTGAAGGATCTGTAACAATACTTACAGTATATTTATTATTTAAATTTCTTGTAAATGCCATAGTTTAATCTGTATCGTTTAAATCTTTAATTTGTAACTTATAACTTCTAACAGGCCCTCGTTGATCAATAGCTTTACCTATACCTTGATAATTAAATATATCAGGTTCTATTTTTACAGTATCACCAGGGTTAGCTAAGATTTTAACCTCTCCTCTAATCCAGTTAAACCATTTGTTTTCTTTGTTAACAAACTCTTTAACAGAACCTTCGTCTTGATCAGTAGTTATTTCTTTAGCAAACCAACCTAACTTATTAGAAATATTATAATGATTACGCATTTTTGGACTTGTGTTCATTATAACTCTACCTTGCGTACCTTCATAATTTAAAGTGTTAAAACTTTTTATAACACTAGGTTCATCGTTAAATATAAAAGTAATACTTGAATCTTTTGTTTCATCATCTATTCTTATAGGACCACTAGTATAAAAAGTATTATAAGTATTTGGTATATGATGTTTAAATATTTGCCCGTTTTTAAAAGTATAATATTCATTACTAACAGAAACACCTGTTTCAGGGATAAAAGACTTAAAGCTTGTCCAACCTTTTACATTTTCTTTAAAACTTAAAGTATATTTTTCTGAATTTTTTAATCTTAATGTTATATTGTATTCGTCTTTTTTACCATCATAACTACCTATTAAACCAGGTATGTTTTCATAAATACCATTACTATTAGCATGTGTAGGATTAGTTAAGGGTATATGGTCTTTAAACCAGTCTTTCATACCAGCTTCAGCTATATCTGTTAAACCATCTCTTGATAATCTTAACACAGCGCCTCTTTGTTTGTCAGTAAAATAAGCTCTAAAGTTTTCTTTTGCAAAAGATTCTGGGTTTTGTGATATACCGTAATCACCAGCAAAAGGTCTTGATTGGCCTAATACTCTATTAGTAGCTACTAACTGAGGATTACCATCAGCGTTAAATACAGCGTCTTTATCTGCTAGTATTTGCACTATTTTATCTTCACATAAAGCTATTAAATCTGAATCTCTTGTATATAATTTTTGAATACTACCATAGTTAGGATCTAAATCTTTTGTTATACCTAAAGAAGATATAAATTGATTTAAATTATTTATACTATTTTTACCATTGTATATACCAGAAAATATTAAACCATTTGATAATCTTTGTTCACCATATGCGTTTTCTATTACTGTAGAAACTTTAACACCTTTATCTATTCTTGGTAAATTAAAAGTATCTCTTATTCTATCAGACTCTACACCGTTATTAAAAGAAAAGCAATTAAACCAGTTTAATTCTCTAGCACCATTTTCACCAGGTTCAAATCTTATAGTATTAGTATTAGTAGTATCTTCAGCAACATCTAAAACCATTAAACAACCAGTGTTAGGATGTTTAAAAGTAACAACGTTACCATCAAACAAAAGTAAACCACCACTATTGTTTATATTACTAATAGTTATTTTATCACCTTCAACTTTTGTTACTATCATTTTTTTAGTACCATCTTGATCTATACCTGGTATAGGATTTGGTGAAGCGCTAGCATTACCAGCACCACTAGAAACAACAGATATTGTACTTAAAGGCCCTGTAGTAAGAAGCAGCTCACTACCAATTGGTACAATTAATTGAGCGTTTTCTTCAGTAAATCTTAAAGGATAATTTTTATCTACTTCATAATATATATCTAAACCAACATCTTCTTTAGGTTCTGTTTCAAATATAGCTGGAGATCTAGATAATTCTTTTTGCTCTGGAAAAGTTTCTTGAAAAGCTGATATTATCTGTAAAGTAGCTGAATCTTCAGCAACATCTGGCACGTTTGTAGAGGGTGACAATATAGCTGCAGACTCTGTACCAATATCATCATCTAAATGAAGTCTATAAGTAACTCTTCTTTGTTCAGGTATATCTATATTTCTATCGTGAAAATCAGCAGTATCATTATTAGCGTTAACAAACTCAGCTTTAGCAACCGCAACTATTTGAAATCTTTTTGTAGAGTTTGTAAATTTTATAAAAGAACCAGGTACTAACTTACTAGTAAATTCAGCTTGATTAGATGGTAAAACAAAGTTATCATCATCTATATAGCTAAAAGATATATCTATACTAGAAACAGCATCTTGAATAGGCGTGTTAGATCTTATAGCTGCAGGTAAATGACTACTATAAGTAGTAGCACTTCTTATACCGTGGTTTTTATATCCATCTATTACATTAACATTAGAATTGTTAACTGTAAACTGGGTGACTGTAGCTGTAGCTGTACTTATTAAACCAGTACCGTTAGGATCATAAGCAGATTTTCTGTAACTTAAACCAAAATCTAAATCATCTAAATGGTAACCGTATCCTAAATTAGGAGGTAAACCAGAATCTGCATCTGCAACAAATTTAGTAATAGTTTGTCCTCCACCAATACTAACTTGAACTTTTCTTGCTACACCGTAATAATAAGCTTCATCAATAAACCATCTACCTACAGCTGATGTAGTGTTGTCTTGATTAGCAAAAGTAAGCCAGTGTTCAACTTTGTCTAAATCATTAGCTACACTAGAACTACCTCTTTTTGTACTAGCTGATAAATCTGGTGTTTTTAAAGTAGTAAAGTTTGTAGAAACATAAAACAAGTTGTTAGTAGCTAAAATTTCATCTTCGCCTATTGTATCTAGTATATTGTTTATAACATTAATATCTGCTTCTATTTTAACAAAAAACCTACCAGAAAACTCAGGTTTATTTATTTCTTTATAATCCCAAAGTTCTATTGAACACTCAGGAAAACCGTTAGCATCACATTTATAACTACCTAAACCTTTTGCAGCCATAGCGTTTTGATTTGCTGTACTTACAGTTAATGTACCACCACTACCACCGTGAGTAGAACTATAACTAGCAACACCAGGTGGCTCCATAATAAAATGACCTAAAGAGTTATTGCTAGAGCCAACATCTTTTTGTATAGGTTCTTCTAGTTCTATATTATATCTTAAAAGACCACCTTCTCTATTAAAAAAACCCTCTGCTTCATCCATAGGAAAACTCATCGTGCCAGGTATAATAGATAAAATTTTATAAAACTTAGATGTGTCTGCAGTAACGTTATCTACAAATCTTAATCTAAATACACTAGTACCTAAAAACTTAGATGGATCAGAAATCATATCAAAATTTCTTTCACCAAAGTTTATTGTAGCAAAACCGTCTTGACTTTTAGTCGTTAAGTTACTTGTAAAATTATTTAATGAAACAGTTAAACTTGTAACAGCATCTAAACTTACAGAACCACTACTAAAATCACAAGGAGTTCTTGGAAAAAGTTCCGATCCTGGAGTAGCGTTACTACCTTGTAAATCAAAGTTTACATCTTTATTATTTGTAGCTGGAAAGTGAACTGTTTGGTTATGTATAGGTATTGTACCTAATAATTTTTTTCTTGTTTTTATAAAACTAGGCGCTTCGTTAGATATTGCTAGTACTTTATATTTTTTATTACTATCTATAGATCTACTAGCATCAGAACCTTTTTTCAAAGACAAATAAGTATCTTCATCTATTTTATTTCTATCAGCAGAAGGAAAACTAACCCAAACATTACCATCTTCAGCGTTATAAACTCTATCTACTACTAAATTGTAATATTCGTTAGAAGTTTCTTTTATATAAAACTTATAGTATTCTATTTCTTTATTACTAGGATGTTTACTCGGTTGAACTACAAATCTATTGTTAAATTCAGAAGCTATTTTAGGATGTCTATAAGAAGCTTCAAAAGCTGTAAAAACTGGAGTTTCTCTACCATAAGTATCTCTGTAAACAATACCCAGTTGATACTCTCTCATTGTTTTTATTGAAGGCGATCCAATGTTTTTAAATATATTTTCGTTTGTATAATCATTAACTGTAAATTTTTTACAACGAAAGTCAAAAGGCTCTAAACTAGGTTTTGTTACTAAATCATAATCTTTAACGTAATTACCATATATAATTCTATTAGCTGTCATTTCTTGGCCTAAAGCTTTTCTAGGTACATCATCAAATGTTCTAACTATATCATCGTTAGGTAAAATTTTAAATATAGTTTCTGATCTTATCTCGTAACTACCTTTTATAGAGCTTTCACTAACAGTTATTGTAGTGTCATCAAAACTTAAATCATTAACAGAGCCAAAAGAGTTCCAATGATTTTTACCTAAAGGTGTAGGATTATCTTTGTAACTAACTGTATCTACAATATATATTTGAGGTGAAATAGATTCTTTAAATAACAAATCAACTTCAACAACATTTTCAGGCATGTCAGGTGTGATAAAATCTTGAAGAGTTATATCATAAGCTGTGTTTTCCATACCTAAATTATAACCTGTAGTAGGTGTAAAGTTATAAATACCAGGATTAAAAATAGGATTTGTAAAAGGTGAAAATGTAGAATATTCTCCGTCTCTATACCTCCACCTATAAGCAAATCTAACAAATTTATCTTTAAATAAATTTTCTTCTTTTTCTTCTTTTTGACCAGCAAGAGACACATCTGTTGCTATTGACATATCAGGGTTAATTGATTGAATAGTGACGTTTACGTTTATTTCTGTACCAACACCAGGTGCGTTTGTTACTAAAGAAGAAAAATTATTAAAAACAACTCTTACATCTGGACTTTTTATTGGAAAAGTACCTGTAGTAGAACTACTTTCTAACGTTTTAAGTAATAATATATCACCTTCAACTAAATCTAATTCTCGATCGTCTACTTGATTAACTAAAGTTAGCCATTTACTGTCACCTTTTTCAAGTAAATTACCACTAGAATTTATAAACCTCATTGTTGTTTCTCCTGATCTAGACGTTAAAAAAAACTTATTGTTTTTTTCATTTGTTGCTTGTACTTTTACGTGTAAAGGATTTAAAGGTGAAGGTCTTAAAACTGTAATATGCTTTTCTTGTAAATGTATGTTAGAGTTATAGTTTATATCTCTTTGTGGAACTATTAATCTTGTTGGTGTAGTGAAAGTGTGTGTACCTTCTTTACAGAGTGGTATGTTTATTTTTTTAGGTTCTGTTTCATTATCAGTCCAATACAAATAATCATCAACAATATTTAAACCTGTTATTAAATTATTTCTTTTAAAATTTAAAACTTTTTTACTTACAAGTCTAAAACCAACTGGCGTAAAAGCAATTCCTGCTGGATTAAATAAATCATCATAAGTTAAGTTCAAGTTACTAAAAAAAACTTCAATTTTAGCAAAACCACCACCAGTATTTACTAAATTTAAACTTTTAATTTTTACATTTTTATTTTCTAATGTATTAATATAAACAGGAAGACCGTCATCATAAAAACCCCAAAGCTGTATTTCCATACCAACTTTAAAATACGTAACTTGATCAGCAGGTATATCATTTATTTCAAAAAGCTCTACAGGACTATTACTAAGTATACCGCCGGCTAAATCTGTAAAATCAAGATGAATATCAAATTGATAAGCGTCTACAACTACTGGTTTAACAATTCCACCTTTAGATAGCTCAGCTATAGTATCTACACGTATATTTTGTAATACATGTTTTTGTTCCCAAGAAGAAACATCTTCATCTATATTGTTAAACTCTTGGTTTCTATAAGAGTGTATTAACCAGTAAACAGAATCTGTAGACTCATTTTCTACGGCACCTACACATTGTAAGCTAGAATATTCATCAACAGGTATAGCTGGTGGTATATGTGCGTTACCTAAAATATTCTGCACAACACCTACGTCTGAACTTTCAGATGTTGAAACTTGAACATTCATCGCGTCTCTGTATTCACCATTTGCTATTAATCTTTCATCGAGGTCTTTATTCATTTTACCTCTTGAAAAACCTGATTTAATTTCTGGCATATTCTAGTGTTTTATCCACTTAGATTTACCTCTAAGTGTTTGAGTTATTTCTTCTAGCTTCATATTAGAAAGCCTTAATTTAGCTTTTCTAGTTTCAGCAAACCTTTCTTTTTTTAATCTTCTTATAACATATTCTGGAACATCAGCTCTTCCTGACGCTAAAGCATACATTATATGTTTGTATATTGCTTCTTCAGCAAACTTATGTATATATACTCTATTGGTAGCTCTACCTGAAAGTCTTCCTGTAAAATTTAAACCGTCACTTATATAACATAGAACTAAAGTTTTACCCGCAACATTAGAACTTAAATATATATAACCATTGCTTATGTAATAAGTACCATTTACTTGAGCATGTTCTGGATCTAATCCATATCTTTCACCAACTACTAAATCGTAAGTACCATCATCATATCTATTCATGTTATCACTTGGTGTATATGATTTATATTTGCTAAATGTTTTTGATATTAAATTTTTACTATTACTGTTTTCTTCACCTTGTCTAATAAGTATAAACTTACACAAACTACCGTTAAAAAGAGCAGGTGATCCAGTTTGCCCAATATCAGTTGATTCTATTACTATAGTGTTAGTTATACCTTCTGTGTGTGCCTGTACTCTATAGTCAGTAGGTGTAAATCTAAATCTAATAACTTTAGTACCTTCACCACTATGAGATGACGCAGCGTTACTACTAGCTTGTACGAATTTAAAACCCTCTGGCCCATATATTGTAGTTCTAATAGCACCTGTTACATTAGGTCTTGTACCACCTATACCTGGTGTTAGTTGGTCGTTGCGTACATCAAAACTAAAATAATATTGTTCATTATTTTTAATATCAAAATTTAAAGGTATACTTATTTTATTTCCTATAGCAACATCTCTACCCGATATAGCTCCTGTTGATGTTCCTGATGGAGTTTCGCTAAAACTAAAACCAGCGTCAAGAGTAAAGCCATCAGCACTTTCTTGTAAGTCGTTTGTTATTTGATTAATGTTTATACTTTGTGGATTTTTTGTTTTACCTTTAGCAGGATACAAAGGGTGTATTATACCAGCATCATCAGACCAGCCTATTTTAGTATGATTAACAAAATCTTGTGGTAATTTAATTCTAAGAGAAGGTGGAACTACATACTCTGCATCAAGATATGAATTTAAAGTATCGTAGTTTAATTCCTGTATAGCTCTCATAGCGTGAAACTGCACGTCTACTTTTCTAGCTCTTGGTATTATTTTGTCTTCACCTACGTAAACATAATAAAATTGTTCTATTAAACTATCTAAATCAACTTTTGTATAATCTTGGATAGCAGAATTTTCATCATTTCTGTAATATTCGTCTGGAAAGTAATTTAAACCCATTTATTATATTTTTTGTTGTTGAACTGTTTTTGCTTCTTCTTGTGAGCCTATTGGATATAATTCTTTACCCATAGATATACCAGCAAGTTGTAGTATTTCGTAAACTAATCTTGGTGCTTCTGATTCGTGTAGTTCAAAATTAGTAGCTTTGTCTTGATCATATAAAGCGTGTTCACCTACAACGTTATAACCCCACTCAACTTTTCTTGGTATCTTATAATATATTATTAAAGTAGGCGCTACAACTTGTCCAATATGGTTATCTACAACTCTAACTATATTGTTAGTTACGTTAGCTATTGGTCTTTCTAGGTTTGGTGATATTTTTTGAAGAGTTTTACGCGATGAAAATTTTCTAACATTTAAAAACTCAGATATGTTTAGTATTTCACAATCAGCGCCTGGGCTAAAAAAAGTACCAGGTGTATTACTACTTCTTTCTTCTTCAATTTCAGTTATTTCATCTTCAAGAAATAAGTCGTTAGCAACATCGTATTCATAGTTTTTTGGTTTTTCATTTTGCAAGCTTGCTCCTAATAAAGCTTCATCTAAAAGCTCTAGAGTACTTCTCATTAAAGTAGAGTCAAGACCATAAACATTTTGTCTTTCTATTTTTTTAACTCTATAAACGTAAGTTGGTAATCTTAAACCTCTACTTATAGCATCGTTTATTATTGTATAGTTTCTAGCTATTTGAACTAAACCATCTACTCTTTCAAATATTTGTAGTTTTTGTTCTATTATATCTACTTTATCGCTTGAAAACGTTTCGTTACCTCTAGCTCTTAATGCTTGATCTAAATCATAAAAATAACCTTCATATATAGACATTTGCGCTTGATTAGCGTACAAATTAAATTCTATAGGCGTTATATAACCTCTTTGTTCTTTATTAGCTATTGCTAATACTCTTTGATATACAGTATCTACGTTTACAGCCATATTATTTTTTTATTGTAGTGTAATCGCCCCGTAGGGCGATCACCTCTACAGTTTGATTAATTATTTAATCGTTTTTCTATATTTGCATATATTTCCATACCTTCATCAGT
>Ga0209645_1000261_pt1 | contig 28399 bp, 33 predicted proteins | sample ETNvirenome_6_30_FD_184070 | JGI IMG/M metagenome (GOLD analysis project Ga0209645, IMG submission 184070) | Marine viral communities from the Pacific Ocean - ETNP_6_30 (SPAdes) (version 2) | ecosystem: Environmental > Aquatic > Marine > Oceanic | place: Pacific Ocean | collected 2013-06-19
CCTATATCTTGTGATGCTGTATAACTACCAGGAGCAAAAATACCATCCATTCTTTGGTCTGTATTTACAGGCAATCTTAAGAATCCTGTAGTCACACCAGTATAGTTTCCACCACCATATGCGTCTCCACTACCAAGATGATATGGTGTTAAGTCAGCGACAATACCTTGTAAGTAATTACTGGTAGAAAATGCGATACAAGCATCACTAGCAATAACAATTTTACTTTGTAAACCTTGATAACCTAAGTATGCAGATCCACCATTTGCAAATGTACAATAATAATCATCTACAGTAGTAGGAACACCAGGTGGATTAATAACAACTCTTGGTTGACCAGGATACAATCCTGTTGTTTGTTCACCAATAGAAAGACCTAAACCAACAGATGTATTAAAGTGACTTAAACCAAATACGTTTCTTGTTCCTGATGCATAGTTTGTATCTTCTGACCTAATAGCAGTCAAACCAGTCAAGATACCTGCAAATGACCCTTGTGTGAAGAGTTCAACATTTACGTTTGCACCATCACTGAATGTTACTCCTGCACCAGTGAATTCTGCATTACCAAAATATTCAGCATCACCTATTACCGCGAGTTTCTTACCTGGTCGTGATGTACCGACACCAACATTTCCTTCATTACCTACAGTAAATCTTCTTTGTGCTCTTGCACTTGTTGAATTTCTTGTATATACCGAAATATTACCACCTTCATTACCTTGTTGTTCATAAACAAGTGCACCACCAGAAGTGTTACCCATGCCGACACCAAATCCTATACCAATAGTGGCAGCATCTTTATCATCTTTATTTCTTAGGAATACATGATAATTAGGTGGTTCATTATCTGTAGTAATACCAGAATAGGTGTTACCAGTTGGGTCTAACAGTCCATCAATGAGTACACCACCATTAGTTGTTACTGCAATACCAGTATTTGTAGTACCAACACCAACTGTTTTGGCAAATATATTGCTTACAGAAATATCAGGTTCTAATCGTAGACCTGTGGCATTACCTGCTACATCACCAGTAACAGAACCTGCAAAACCTGCTGTTGCTGTTACAATACCAGTGACACTAAGACCAGCACCAGCAATCAAATGGTTGACTGACGTACTGATAGAAAGTTTACCGTTGATTGTTGCATCACCTAGTGCAGTCAGAGTGGTGATACCAATAGTAGGATCTCCCTGTAATCCAAATGCAGTCCTAGCAAATCCTGCAGTCTGGGCGATACCAGACATAAATGATAAATCACCTCTATAAGAGAGTGCTGTTACAATACCACCAAACTCTCCATGTTGATCTACAAAAATATCTCCCTTAACATCTTGCCCGTCAAAATTACCCGTCTTTACAGTCAGTCGGTGTGTTACAATCGTCGTACCAATACCGACACTTGCAAGTCTATAAATGTCCTCTGTATTTGCTGCAACCAGTGCTGGCGGTGCTTCAGACGTAGATGTCCAACCAGAGACAGGAACATTAGATAATGTAGATCCATCACCATGAAATGCGATTGCTTCAAATCTACCTGAATTGGCAAAAAATGTAATACCAAATCCAACCTGCATTGTTGCACCAGTCTGAATACCAGCGTAACTAGTACCAATACCAATAACAGTACCTGGATTAGTTGTACCCGCACCTAATCCTTTATATCCCGTTACATCATCAAACTCATAGAAAGTTGTAATACCAGATAATTCTAGGTTTCGGAAAGAAACCACACCAGTATTGGATAGTTTACCAGAAACTAAGAGTTCACCAACTACCTCTGCCTGTCTTTGCGGAGTAGAAGTACCAATACCAACTCGATTATTAGCGACGACAAGAGATTCTCCAGATACCTGGATACCGTCTCTGACTGTAAATACCTTTCTAAAATTTTGTGCCATTATTCAAATAGTTATAGCGCGGGATACTATTTTAAGTATTTAGTGCGATTAGAACTCGGTAGGATACCAATTATTATCATTGGTATTGAATACAAATCCAATCGCTGCATGATCTTGGTTAATAATGAATTGAGTTTCAGAATATCCCATTACATTTCTAGTGGGATTAGGTGAAACTGTCTGGAATGTGAGTGTAATATTATTGACAGATGCATTACCAGAAATGTCAATTACTTTGAAGTTCTTAGCAGCAGTTCCTGGATCTGGAACGGTCAATGCAACAGTTCCACCAGAGGTATTAACAAATGCGACTGTACCAAGTTCAATAGTATCACCATCTGCTTTGACGCTAGTGTTAAGTGAACCAACTGTTAGTGAACCATCAATGGTTAAGTTACCACCGAAACTACCGTTTCCACCAAAGGAACCGATACCAGTTGCAGTTACATCACCAGTGACATTAAGATTACCAGTTAATTGTGTCTTAGCATCAATAATAAATTTATCACCATCAATCAATACATCATCGTTAATTTTTATCTCATTCTGGAATGTTACAGGACCATCGAACTGAGATAAGATTGTTTTAGATGCACCACCCTCAACCTTAAGTCTCTGAGAGATAGTAACTTCATCAAAGTCACCTATAACAGCAGTGCCCTCTTCACCCGTAACAGATGCAATTGGTGTATCATAACTTGTCTCTCTACCAGTTGCAGAAGAAACAGATTTGTTACCAATAAAGAAGTCACCATCGTTGTTCATACCAGTGTATACAACAACACCACCAGATAATTCCTGTGCTTGGGCAAGGAATGTTTCCATAGGTGTTAGTGTAATATCCTGAACAGCAGGTAGACCAGTAGAATAGTTACCTGGACCATAACCAAGATATTCAAACGTGTGACCAGATGCTCTTAAGATTGAGTTTCTACGAAGTTCTACGGGAATTGCCTTAATCTTTTTAACTTTGGAATCAATAGGATGAATTTTCTTCTCTGTACCAAAGTAACCTCTAAGAACAGTAAGACCATCATTATTAACACCAGAAAGATCATTTCTGGATATTCTCATAATCTCATTGTTGACCTGTACATAATGACCAATCTTGTATCTTGCAGTAGAACCAACACCAACAGATCCAGAAGTATCAGTGAAGATACCAACTCTGATAATATTATCAGCATCAGTATCACCAATTGCTTCTTTTAATGAACCTATTTCATTATCATAAAATGGCATACCTCTACCACCAATCTTCTCGTCAGCAGATCCTAGAATTGAACCAGCATTAGCTGTCATACCACCTTTGTAAACAGTAGCAGCATTGATAATATTTGGATTATAAGTTTTGGTAGAGAATTGTGATGTGCTTGCAACGTTTTCAACAAGGAAGTTAAAATATTTTGGTTGATCTGGAGTTTGCGTACCAGCAGCAGAAACTTTATTATTAAAGGAATCAACAACTCTGAAAGCATTACCTTGTACAAGACCGTGACCACCAGCAAGACCTGTAGTTGTAAATGTTGCAATACCAGCAGATGCATTAAAGTCAACAGATGATATTTCAACGGAAGGACCTGTGTTTATATAAAACTGTTCAGCTACTACTACTTGGTCACCTTCAGTCATTGCGACTGCGACACTTGTAGAAGATGGAATTTTTACAACTCTGTAGAAACAGTCAGAAACTGTAGATATACCAGTAAATTGTAAAACATCACCAATACCATGTGAAATTTCATTTGCTGCGGTTGTTACTTGAGCACCAGAGAAACCTTCAATTTCTAAAACTTCACCACCAACATAACCAGCACCACCAGCAGTGATAGTACATTCAATAACTGATCCGCTACTAACAATAATCTTTGCTAATGCACCATCCCAAGTAGTTGTACCAGTATTAAATAGTTTCTTATTATAGTAAACTCCATCAGCAAAACCAGAACCAGCATTACTAATATTAGATACCAGTTGTAGTTTTCCAAATTCATGGAATGTGGATGTTGTAATTGTTGCAATACCAGATGCTTCGGAAGTTGCAATACTTACCATAGTAATACCAATACCAATATCCTTGACAAAATTGTCTATCGCTTCTCTGGTCAAAGACTTTTTCTTATCGTTAAGAACAGTCAATCCAATTGGAGTTCTCTTGGCATAAGTTTGAGAAGGTAGTGGGTTATCATCCCAGTTGTCTCTATCCAACTGTGGGTAGAAATCTTCAACGGGTTGAGTAAAATTACGATCATTAAACTCAATGTCTAATGGATAAGATGCACTAACAAAGTCTGCCTGTGAGATACCATCATTAAATCCTTGTGCAAAATCTTCAAGAATGTTTGGACGGAAGATAAAGAAGTTTGCATTAATTTGGTTCTTTTCAAATCTTGGTAACTTACTATCTCTTACAGATGTATCATTCTGGAATACACCAGGATCACCACTAGTAATTGCATATTTAAGTGTATGTGCATCTACAACCTCAATAATTTGGTAACGACCATTGTAACCTTGATTATCGATTGAATTAATATTATTTGCACTCTTAACTCCTCTGACATTGATAAGATGTCCTTTTTTCATTGTATGTGGTCTTTCTGAGAAGAGTGTTACTGTTGCGGTAACACTATCATAGGAACATGTACCAATAAATCTTGGGTTTCTATCATATTGGTATTGTTCTTGAGTAATTTGGACAGGATCAAAAAGAATATCACTAGTGCTCTTAGATTCCTGAACAACGAAACCATCACTAGGATCTCTTGCATCATCCGCTTCCTTAGGAATGAACATTCTAGCAGTATAGATTCTTTCATCAAGAGATCTATTTTCCTGAACTCTATTAAACCATGTTTCAGAAGTCGCTTCACCTATACCTGCTACACCTTTAGAAACTAATTGAGGGTATATTTCATTAAATCTATCAACTTTAATAAACCAGTTACTCTTGTTAGGATCAAATTGAACAGGATGTCCTACATTACCAGGTATTTTATCAGAAACTCTAGAGATAATCTGTAAACTACCATCAGTCTTGACGTTATTGAGGTTAAGACCTTTTCCATTTAGAGCGTTAGTTAAGTTTGATGCGAACTTAAGTGTGTTCGTTGATGTACGAATGACATAATATAATCTGTGATCAGTAATACCATCAGGAATATTACCTTGATCTTGAATTACAATTACTGACTCACCAGTAATAAATGTATGATTACCATTAGTGTTTAAGGTTGTTTCATCATTTGGACCTCCAATTGTACCAACAACCTGTGTTTGTTTGAATCCAATATTTTCACCAGCAGCAATAGTCGAAGATACAGAAACAGTATTATCCATCATCTGGATGTTTGCAAAATATGTTTCTCCAATACCAGTATTGCTAAGGTTTACGTATAGTTTATCAAAGTCTTTTGCACCAACTTTGAAACCCTGTGCACCTGATGGTGGTACACCTGTTTCTGCTGTAAAATCTTTAAGGTATAAGTGAGAAGAAACACCAACAGCTGTTGTTAAACCAACATCAAGAGTAAGATAATTAATCTTGGTTTCTACAGAACTTGGAATTGCTTTTGGTGGAACTAAACCAGTAATATAAATTTGATCGTCCTTACCGAAAGATTCTTTCTTGAATCCATCTGCATATAGAGAAATTTGACCAAAGTTAGAGTTAGAGTTGGTAATTGATTGGTCACCACCAGATCTTACTTGGAAGTGTCTTGCAAATCCGATAGCGAAAACCGAAACGACCTGACATACACCATCATTGGTGAATTTCATATGGCATGTTTCCCAACCCTTTCTATAGACTGCTCTACTATCTAAGTGATATACTTGCTCACTGTTTGTTGAGGAAGAACCAGCAGGTAGGTCAGCACCATAAGAAGGTGTGCTAATGTTAATACCATCATATGTACCAGCGTTCTTATTATATTTTACAAAAGCACGGTCATCTTTTTGTAGAGAAATTGCCGTATACTGCGCTGTAACCATGGAACGGAAACCATCTGCCTTACTTCCATCACCATGACATCCGTTTATACCATAAACAGAACGTAGGGAGATGTTAAAGATATATGGAGATGCACCCTTAACAGTATCAGATTCAACTGTAACTCTTGGACTGGATGTTGATGGTGTTGGATCTAGGTTTACAGGAATAACTGATAACGTATATGTAAACTTAGTATCAGTAACAACGTTAGTTACAGTCGTACTGACGTTATAGTTGGCAACGTTGATACCAGTAATTCTAATAGGAGTACCAATATCAAGTAAGTGTGGTACGTCTGTATCAACAGTAACAGTTGTGGTTGGAGTAGTACCATCACCAGAAATGATATTAGAAATAGCAATAGGATCAGATGCTAGTGCACCAACAATTTCCCACTCTGTTCTTTGTTTATCAAAGTCACCCTGTTGATCTGGCCACTGGAATGCAATAGGTCTGTTAGTATTAGGACCGAAGGCATGAGTCAACTTATAATAATACATGCTCAAGTCAGTATAATTATAACCTGGTGCCTTATTAACACCGTCTGCAAACTCAAATGCAGTTAGTTTATGGTGAGAGAATAGAGGTCTGGAAACGTATAACTGGTTTGTAAAGTTTTGATGGTTAGTATATACTGTACCATTAGGGTCAGCATCAAAAATAGTAAACTGCCAAATGTAACATAGACCAGTGATTCTGAAGATAGCACTTTCAGGAGTATCAGGGTCTGTAGGGTTTGGAACATATTTCGGTCTTATTTTGGTTTTTCTAAGGTCAAGACCAACTATAGAAGTACCACGGGGAAGAATAGTACCACCATTAACACTATTAAACTTATATAAATCGTTATCTTCTTGGGAAAGGTCAAAGTTTGAGTTTAAGGTTAGTCCAAACTCAGTGGACGCAACAGACTGAGCACCAGCAGGTGAAACTGCTTTAGCACCAAGATTATCTACAATACCATATCCAGGTCTATTATCAATCAAATGTTCACCAGGGAACAATAGAATCGTTGTTTTATCAATAATATCATTATCTTTTCCTCGTACATACGAGAAACGGGCAGATTCTAACATCGCCCTCTGAATTGTTTTAAAGGGTTTCGTTAGCGAGTTACCCTGATTATCAAGACTGTCGGTAGAGTCAATATCACTTGGATTGACGTATAATATACGACCTTCAGTATTCTTAATAAAATTTTCTAGCTTACTAAGAGGCATCTTTCCCTATGCTAATACAAAATGTTATGCTAATCTATTTAGAAGACTAAAAGATCCATTATGTATATGTATGCTTGTTTCTAACTAATTATGGTAGATCTTCCCATTTTACAGGATTTTTTATCTCCATATCCATCAATCCTTTTACTTCAGATGGAGTTTCTATAATCTCAGGAGCAAATTGTTTTGCTTCCTCTTCTTCCCATATCTTTTTAATCTCTTCTGATTGCCTATCAATATCTCTCATCGTATTTGCAATCTTAATATCAATCCATTTATCCTTTAACCACTTAATAATACCTGACGCAAGGAAAGAGATGGGAAAGCGTTGCTTCTTTGCCCACCTCTCTGCCTTTTCATACCAAGGATCTGTACCTTTACCAAAGGATTTTTCAAACTCGAACTTCATGTCTTCCACTCTTTCTTTTCATAATCAAAGTTAGGATGTGGTAAAGCACTTACAACAGGATCTTTAGTCTTATTTTTAATTACAATAAATCTATCAGCAGCAAATGTACCTGCCAAATTTACCTCTATTTCATCACTATCTTGCCAATTGATACTACCATCTTTTTTGGTATGTAACATTGCTTCTTGGATCTTATCAATAATTTCTTGTGTTAGTTTCATTGTGCGAGATCAGGTAATAATTCTGGATTGTCTACATTCAACTCAAAAAGACATGGATGCATCTGTTCAAGAGACAGATAATTAGACGCTCTCCACAACTCTTCTGGTTCAATAGGTTCTTGTGAATCTGCTTCTGCTATTACTTCTGGATGATCTTGCATCAGTGAAGGTAATTCATCAAAGGTAAATGGAGTACCTTGAATGTAATAGAATAAACAGATTGTAGATTTTTTATTATACCAACGGTAGTCTGCCGTTAGTAGATATTGAAAAGAAGATTCCATGTCTTATCATCTTTTCAATATTTATTCATCTAAGACTTACTGCAGGTTCTGCATATAAAACTTGGGTAGGTTCCAAACTGTCTCTGACAAACTCAAGGATATTTGTAAATTGTTGGAAACTATCACATTGGACTTCCTTTTCCTCACCTTTATCACTAAGCAAAACGAAAGAGCGAGTGCAGATGTCCACAACAACTCCGAAAACAAGAGAGTCTGTTTCTTCGATAGAGAAATCTGGATTCATGGAATTTTGTTAATTACTCATATAGTATAGAGCATAACCCACCCCTTGTCAATCCCCTATCTCACATTAGGTGCTCTGGTAAGGAGTTGTTCTTTTGCGACACGGGATCCTTTGAAGGCAGATCCACTGAAACTGGATGCACCACCTGGCAGCAGTTTTCTATTTGCTTGCCAACTTCCTTTACTAAAAGAACTACTGGCAGCTGTTGCAGTTGCAGTATAGTTTTTTGAATTATGAGAAAATGTCTTTGCCTTGATCGAAACTCCATTCGATGCTTCAATAACAATATTTTCTCCCTTTAAAACAATTGTGCCATTATCAGCAGTTACTTGATAACTTCCATTATGACACATAAACATCATATCAAGTCCACCTTCTCCAGTGATACCTGCATCTACTTCTATACTTTTATCACTATGCCATCTAAAAGTTCCGTTTTCTGAAAAACTATGGAAGGCAACATCCTCCTGTAAGTTTACAGAATACATTTTATATGCTTCTTCTCCACCAGTTCCAACCTCATTAGCAGAAGAAATTGCTAAGTTAGGTCCGAACTGTTTTACATATGATGGTTCTTTTGTATTTCTCATATCAATATTTAGTAACCGCCTCCATAGCCGCCACCGCCACCACCACTGCTAGGTGGAGGAGGGGGAGGAGAACTTGGTGGACTTGATGATGGAGGTGGTGATGATTGAGTTGTTGTAGTTTGTGTACCACCACTAGATGATGTAGTTGTTGTAGTAGGATCAGCAGAGAATCCTGACTGAGAACTGACTGCATCTTGTAATGAAGTTCCGTAATTTAAAACATTTTCATCCACTGTTGTAGTAGCTGCTTCAGTACCTTGTAATGGTAACACAACTTGATCAGCAGACGATGCTGCACCTGCTACAGTCGATGCATCTGGGATTGTATCAGCATTTGCAATACTTGCATCAGGAGTAGTGTAGATAATAACACTAAACTTAGTATGAACTTGACCCGTCATCAAAATTCCATTCTTATGTGAATGGTATGCACCATAGTAAGGACGACCATTTACAAATCCAACTGGTATTTTAGCACCTTGAGTTGACCAGTAACCTACACAATCAATAATTCTCCTGTATCCATATGTTTCAACGGGTTCTCTATTATCTAAGATAGGATAAATTTTTGCTCCTTTACCAGTATCAGAAACAAGTTTGATGTTTGGTAATTCATCATATAAAACTGGTTCAAGAATATCTGCACCGACCAGTTTACCTAGAGAGATAACAGGTTTCAGTGCCTTTGTATTGAATTCGTCAGTAACTTTATAATTAGATCCCATATTAACAATATTAATGGTGTTAATGTAACCACCTTCTTTACCTATACTGACTACTCTATTAGGAGTATCGTTTGTAATAGTCTCTGGACAAACATTAGGTGGATATGATTGACCAGGAGATTTAACAGTGATTCTTAATAACTGACCATATGTAGGAGATCCTGTATTAAAATCAATCTTTGCTTCAGCAATACATCCAAACCCTTGGTTTGAGTGATCTTTTACAACAATTTTTGGTGTTTTCTTATATCCCTCGCCAGGATCTACAACTTGAATTGCAAGAACACCAGTTCCACCAACGGCAGCAGCAAATTGTCCAACTTCTTCCTCTGTTGGGACTCTTTCAAAAATTGGTGCTACTGTTGCATTTTTAGTTGCATTACCTCCAACAATTTCAACAATCAAACCACTACATACAGGTGGTCCTGTGTAACACTTACCTAATACTCCCCCATCATATGTTGGATCAGCAGAGTATGGGGTTTCATTTTGAAATAATAATTGTTTATCTCTTGATTCGCCAGCAGCAATTGGAGTTACTCTCATTACTCTGTCCTTATCTACAACTGGAACAGTGTAACCACCACCACCTAAAACTATACCAAAATTAGGTGCACCATCAACAGGTTCAATAGGTTCGTAAACTGATTCTGATGACCAGACCCGATCAGTAATATTAATTAAACCATTAATTGGTTCTAATGGAATGAGATATGGTTTACATGCTTCATCTAATCCATAACCAATTTCAACTGTTGCTCTAACCATTAAGTTTTCTGCAACACACTTAGGAACATCTGCGGGACTTTCTGCAATAAATCTTAGTGTTCTTGCTACATGAGTTTTCATTCTGGATGTAACATCATCTTCTACAGTTTGTAAGATATCATTTTGTGCTTCTTCAAATGCAACAATAGGATCTTCAAATTCAAGTTGTCTGTCTAATCCTGCTTGATGTGCTGCTGTTTTCATTGCAGTTGTAATACCAGTATTTCCACCTTGAAACTGTCCAATACCTGATGTTGTAATACCAAGAGCTTGATAATACAATGCATTAAGTTTTTTCTCATAGAAAAGTTTATATTGTTTTTCTAAACCATCAGGAGTTCTACTTGTAACTTCATCATTAACTCCCTTCAAAGCAATCTCAATCATCGGTCTAATGACCTTAATTATTTTCTCTGCTGTTCTTGCAATTTCTATATTTGAATCGTAAACTCCTCTAGTTGTTTGGAGTTTAGTGACAGTATTATTAATAGCAGAATCGATACTAGAAATAGCAGTACTTCCACCCGCAGGTTCAACTCTTAGACCATTTGCCAAACTATCTGTATTTGGTGCTCCAGACTTTTTATTTCTTGCCATCATTGAAGAGGCATTTTTTGCAGAGATTAAAGAGTCTAATGCATCATTACCTGAAGGAATAACCGCAGTTAGAGATGTTTGATTTTGATATCCACCTGGTTGAGTAATATACTGAGCAAGGTTTGCATTTGATATTGATGCGAATGACTTAATATTATTTGCAATCGTGGCAGCATCTTGTCCAATAGCAGCAATAACACCAGTAGCAGCTTCTGTTGCCTTTAGTGCCTGTGTTGCAGCACCTAAAAGATCACCCGCTGCTGCTGAAGTGACTGCTCCAGAAATTGCTTCTGATATTACACTTGATGATCCACTCAAAACACCCTGAGTAGCACCTCTAATTGCTCCACCAGCATTACTAACAACATCTGTTACTTGACCAGAAACACCTGAAACCTCAGCCATACCTCCACTGACTGCACCTAAAGCACTATCTAATGCTCCTGATACAGACTCCAATTGATCTGTTAAGTTTCCACCTAACAAACCATCAACAACTCCCCCTTGAGAATTTTTAGGATTTCTTGCAGCAGGCAGATTGACAACCCCTTGGTTATCATTTGCTTCTTCCTGACCCATCTTGGAAGTTCCAACAATTTCGTCAGTGTAACCAGTAAAAGGTTTAAATCCTTGTGTATCTTCAGTGCTTGCTTCTCCTGCTTTTACCTGAGGAGTTCTTCCAAATAAACCTAAAATGACAGGGAGTTGTCCATCATCTCCATCTAAGAAGAATCCGAATACAACGTCTCCCTGTCTAATCATACAAGACTCCGACGTGTTCGCTGCACCACTACCAGCAGTAGGGGGCATTAACACATGAGCATATGGTAGGTCTTCATCTGTAATAGTAGCATCAAAGGGATGATACCCCATGATTCTAATTTTATATCTATTGCCCCAACCACCTTCTCTTTGTTTAGATTGTTTGGTAGAAGGTGCTACTTGAGCAATAAACCATCTAAAGCCATCACGTCCTACAAAATTACTTTTAAACGCTGCTTCTTCGATCATTAGTCGTCATAAACCAAACATTCAGGTTCATCTGGGTGATTATCACAAAATAGTTCTAAGGCATTTGGGTCATGATGATCTCCTGCTTCAATCTCTTTCTTATGATGTCCAACATACTCCTGTAATTCAAATAGTTCGTCTTTTGCATGCCTCTTCATGGGTTCAGAAGTTTTTGGATCTTCAATAAGGTCCTTGTCGTGTTGGATGTGTTCTTCTATGCTTTTCATTTTAAACTCCTATTTGTAAGTTATTTTCTACCGTATGAATCTCTCACTAATAACATAGATGTCAGAGAGTCTCTTTGGGTAAATTGATGGCAAAGTTCCTTTATCATATATAGTCCACTTGTGTGCTCGTCAAACTCATTTCCCTTTTCAAAACTTTGGTTTTTAAAGAATAACTTAACAATCATACCTACTCTTAAATCAGAGTTACATGCGACTGTAACTTGAACTGCTTGAGTCATCAGTAGATTATAACGAGCAATGGATTGTGATTGAACTTTTGCTGGATCTGAATTAACGTCAACTTTGACGTCTGGATCCATTGTACCTCGATCTAGTATTCTTGTCATCAGCCTTGTTGGGTAATCTCCAAGACTTTCACTACTACCTGCTTCAATTGGTGGTAGTTCGGGAGGTTCTCCCATTACTTCCATTTGTTCAGCAAATTCTTTCAATTTATATGTAAACTGGGGAAATTCAAATGTCAGGGGATCAAAGAAAACATTATGAGATGAAAAGGCACCAGTTCTAAGTTTCTCTAAAATATTTGTATTCTGTTTAAAAGTATAAGACATAATCTTATTTGCTGTATCTTTAACACCAGATTCAAGAGCACTTTTTTGTACTGTATCTTCTTTATATTCTGCGTATGGTTCTTGTTTGATTAATTCATCTATTGATTTAAAGTAGTGACCATCAAGTGTTTGATAGAAAAAATATCCTGCTGTTGAATCTTTTTTACCACTGGCAGGAATTGCTTTGCCAGCTAACCATGTTAGTACAGTAAATGGTTTTCTGAGATTACCAATAAATCCATATTGATTTTTACATGAGTCAATGTTATCTTCTGGTAATTCAATTTTTAAAAATTCTTCTGCAATTTGTTTTACAGAAATATCAATTTTTTGAGTAGTCGGATATTTCTTTGTTACTCTGGAAGTTTCATTTGTAATTGCAGATCTAGACACTAAATTTAATGTAAATATTTCTCTATTACCATCAGTCATAATCTCACTAACACCACCAACATAAAGTGGATCTTCAGTCAAATCAATACCATCACCGACAACGGTTTTTACCTTAATTGATACTCTTTCTCCACCAATAATAGGTAAACCTTGTAGTAATGCTTTAGTACCACCAACTCCTTTAAAATCTTCGATATCACCACCACCAGAGGATTGAACTAATACTCTAGCGGTTACTGTTGGAGAAAATACATCTTCAAAGTATTGAAAAGATATGACACCAAATCTAAGGTCTACATCTCTAGAACCATCATTAGACTCGATGATAAACTCTTCATAATTTGCTGCTTGATCTGCACTCATTTTATTGGTATGCTAATGCTGTTAATACTCTAGTCCTCTGCATAGTATTTAACAGAGTATCGATATCAGGTGTAGGAACTCCTGAACCACCACCTACAACTATTGGTGGACTTGGTGGTGCAGAAGGTACAGACATTGTTGGCACTTGCTGAGACAATACTGCTCGATTAATTTGCCCTTGCATATCACTCATTGGAGAATCAATATCTTTAGCAGCAGTAATATTATCTACAGTTGTAGACTTAGAAGATGGTGCTGCAGCAACACTTGCTGGTTTTATTGGTTCATCTCCTTTGAAAGAAACGTGGATATGATCCATGTGGTCAGCATCATCTTTCCACTTCAGTTCATTGATGCCAAGTTTTTTCTTATTAGCACCAAGCATTGAAGCTATTTGATTTAATCTCTCTTCACCTTGACCTGCAATAGGAATATCAAGTGCTTCACCAGAACTATGGAAAGAATTAGAAGCTCTTTTCATCATACTTTCTAAACCAGAACCAGTAAAACCAGTTTTGATATTGAAGTCTGGGTGCTGCCAAACACCAACACCTTGATCAGTGAGCATCTTACCAACTGAAACTGCATTTAGATAACCATTAGTTGCCTTAGTTTTTGGTTTACCATCACCCAATTGATTAGCCAATTCAATAACTTTAGGGTCTTTCATTTTTGCTTCTAATTCTTCTTGACTAACTTGTTTTTTGTAGTCAACCTTAGGTGCTTCTTTCTTTTTTTCTTCTGTTAATTCAGATTCGTCTACAGTATTATTTTTTACTTCCTTATCTACGATACCAAATGATTGGGAAACAGTCTTGTCTAAATCCTTTGGATCTTTAAAATCTTGAAACGTTAGTACTTTTAAAACATTAAGGGCACTTTCAAAGTATGCACTAAATGAAGTTGTTATATCAGTAAATTCAGAACTAATTTTTTCCATATCTGGAGGAGTCAATGTAAATAAAGACTTGGCTAGTTCATACACAATTACAGATACACTCTGAAAGAATTGATAAACAAATCCAACTGTTTTTGCTATTCCATCAAAAATTGCTTTAAGTTGTGGTGTAATTGTCTTTATCATTTCTATCATTTGAGGTATTTTACCTGCTAAGAATCCTGCAAAAATGGATAAGAAACCTTCTACCAATCCATCAAGCATATTACCACCCTTTTTCTTTACAGCGGAGACAATCATATTATCTTTTGCTTCTTTCTTTTTCTCTACTTTTAGACTGTCAGCTTCATCTGCTTTTCTTTTCTGACCTTTGATCATCGCTTTTTGATCTTTCAAAAACTTTTGTTTTTTTGCTGTAAAAATTTCTTTTTTACCTAAAAATTTGGCTATAGAAAGAACAGTAGTATCAATACTCTTCATAGAAAGAGTTGATCTTTTTAATTTATCTTCGTTAACTTTTGGTAATTCTACTTTTGCCATTTACTTTACCTTAGAAGTCTGCCATGCAATTATATTGAATCGCAGCAAACATTGGATAGAAATTTTTAGGATTTTTAGATGGAATTGACTTGGAACTATTCCCACCACCTCTTGGACGACTCAAACTACTAGTTTGAGATTTTGTAGTAGGCATTACTGTAGGTGTTGCCAAAGGAATAACAAGTGGTGTTGATTCTGGTTTTTGTTGAGCAACTGTTTTATTATTTTTTACTTTAGATGGTTCTACTTGCGATAACTCGGTCTTGTAGGGTTCAACAATCGCAGCTCCTGATCTAGTGACAGGAACAGCATTATTCATTTGTTCTTGTGTAAAACTCTTTCCAGTTAAAACCTTGGGTTGTATAACAGGATTCTTTTTATTACCCTTACCCTTCATATCGCCAACTTCATCTGAACTTGATGAGTTATTTAAATTAACATCTACCTCAGATTTCTTATCAAATACTTTATCACTAAAATTTTCATTATAAGTCTTTTCTGAACTTTGAATCTCAGCACTACCTTCAGGTTTCTTATATCCTATAGTTCTTCCACGGGCATTCTTTATTGGTTCACCCTTATACTCTCCTTCTGTTTTGTCACCACCAGTTATCCAGTTCCAACCTTTCTTGAAGACACCACCAATCATACCAGGAAGATTAGTTACAAAATTCCATGCCGTTTTCAGTCCTTCAAATATTTTTTCTCCAACTCCAACAATAAAATCTACAAATCCTTTTATTCCTTTTCCTAGAAAATCAAAACCACCTTTAAAGAAATCAATAATACCAACAACTATATCTTTGACAAAATTAAATGCTTCCTTGATACCTTCAACAATGCTGTTAACAACATCCATCACAGCTTTTGAAACTGTGTCCCATGTTGCTTTAATACCTTCTATTATTTCTGGTAATTTACCAGCGATAAATCCCATCATAATGGATAAGAAACCTTCTATCAATCCATCTAACATACCTTTTACATTAGTTACTTTCTTAGCAACATCACCAATGTTCTTGATTCCTCCCATAATAGGACTGGCAAATGATTTAGCTTCTGCACTCTTTCTTTCCTGACTTTTTGCTTGTAACGCTGCGTTCTTATCATCTTGTAAATTATCTTCTTGTAATTCTAAATCCTTTGTCAGTATTTGAAGTATTGATTTTAAATTTCGATCTATACTTCCTAAAACCTCATCATTAAAACCAGCAACCATGACTTGTTGAGTAACTCCACCAACTTGATCTGTCTGACTATTTCTTCCCATCATACTTCTAGCAAGAGCACTGCCCTTACTTTCTTGTCTTCTTGGTAGGAATGAATCAGCCATGTTGCTGTGCTTTTAAGTTTTCCTCTTCGATGTGTTGTTGGAGAAGGGAAACATAAATTTCTCTTTCCCAAGGAATCATATTTTCAAGCTCTGTCAAAGAGTATTTATGGTACTGCATCAAGGCAAAATTTAACTTAAAGTATGACACAAGATCCTCTTGTGCCATTATTATACGAAAAAAGACGCCAAACCCTCAAGCACCACATTATTTTCAACCCCAGTTTTGGGATTCTTAACTGTCATCTTATGTGAAAGTTTAGGCATAGTATCAAAAAACTGTTCTACTTCTTTGAACTGTTTAGTGTTTAGTTGATCTAGGAATGCTATTCTTTCTTTTTCAGTGTAATCAGATCCTGGCCATGCTTCTTCATCAGTATAAATCTGGTCAATACATCCAGCGATCATTTTAAATGATGCATCTACATTAGTACCATCAAAATCAAAATTACTCTTAATAAACTGTTCCATTGAAGGATACTTTAACCTTAAGGAGAGGTTTTTATCCAATTTAATATCTGTTTTATGATTTTCCTTTCTTTCTACTTTAATATCATCAAGGTTGACTGCGACATCTACTTTTGTTTCCCCGTCATCAGAACAGGTTACAACTAAATCTACAACCTCACCGATAGACTTGGCACGAACATTCAAGAAGAGATACTCAATATCAAAGGTAGGTAATTTATCTACCTTAACACCTCTGGTAATTATACATGAATTAAGAACGTCAGTAATTGCGTTTGTAATTTGTTTTGTATCTTCAGACTCCATTGCAAGGATAAGGATTTTCTCTTCCTTGACTAAAAATGGACGATATTTAATTTTCTTGTCGTTCGATGGCAAATTCAACTCATACGTAGGAGTTGTAATGGTTGGTAACGGCATAATTTATAATTTCAGTATATTATATAGGGGTCAAATAAAACGTTGTCTGACAGAATCAATAGATCCCTGTAAATCTCTAGCATTTCTAGAAATACCTGCAAGACTGTTTGCAGCACTATTGATTTTACCTAGAGCTGAGGTTCCACCAAAGGCAGCAGCAGAAGCAATAGCAAGACCACCTAATTGAGGAATAAAGTTACCGAAAGTTCCTTGAGATACAGATTTACTATCAATTGCACCACAAACATAACGATCGTATGCTAAACTAACAGTCATTTGAAGAATTTGTGATCCTTCATATGAAACGGGAATAGCAACAATGTCAAAAGGAAAACATCCAATAAAGTTATATTCTATCTGATACTGATAGTCTCTGTCAAATTTTTTAATTTGTATAGTGTCACATTTGTAACCTTGTTGTGGATATTTCATTCTTATATAATATCCTGGTCTTGCTTGATCAAAAACTCCATCTCTAGTTTGTGCACCACTAGCAATATATTCCATCCAGTGCTCAAAAAACTTTAATGTCTTATATTCTTTATCAACATAGAAAGTAAGATCAATAGGGGCAAATATTCTTGTATGTGCAAAGTTTTCTCTAACACCCATAAAGTTTGTTATCTCAGAAACAGGATACTTAGATGTTGGGAGAGAAGCACTACTACACAATAAACCTAGTTCTCTAGTAATAAAATCTGTATCAACTCCCTTATTTCGTAAGAATCCACTAAGATTAGATAGATTCATAAAACCAGCAAAGGATACTTCATAATGAGAAGTCTGTGCCAGTCTACCAAACTGAGCAATGGTTTCTGACATTCCTTTCGCTGTTCCAGGACCTGACCTATTACCAGTATATCCTGCACCACCACCACTTAAAGCGTCAGCGATGTCATTAGCATTGTTGAGAATACCAGATACTTTCTTTATTGCTTTACTATTAGGGAATATGCTTGCTGCTAATCTTCCATATCCAGCAGCAATCTGAGCACCCTTTGCAAGATTTTGCACGTTTGTTGTTATGATTTGCCTATACTATATAGGAAGGTAGTGATAAATATTAATGGCATATAAAGGAAAATATAGACCAACCAATCCTAAAAAGTACAAAGGTGATCCAACAAACATCATCTATCGTTCATTATGGGAAAGAAAGTTTATGGTTTATTGTGACTTAAATGATAATATCTTAGAATGGGGAAGTGAAGAATTTTTCATACCATATCGTTCTCCCTTAGATAATAGAGTACATAGATATTTTCCTGACTTTTATATTAAATATATAAAATCCAATGGATCTATTTGTAGATCTATCATTGAAGTGAAACCAGATAAACAAACAAGACCTCCTAAGAAACCAAAAAGAAAATCAAAAGGATACATGTACGAGGTAACCCAATATGTCACAAATGAGGCAAAATGGGATGCTGCCAAAGAATTTTGTAAAGACAGACTTTGGGAATTCAGAATATTTACTGAAAAAGAATTAGGTATTAAGTAATGGTATTAAATCCACCAACATACAATAGACTTACTCCTATTGTGGAAGAGTTGAATGGTATGGAAGATCCTGATGATATGATGTTGTCAATTATATCAGTTTTAGATGAGAGTGGAACTGTTCCAGAGGTAGGACAATATTATACATTCATTTATAAACCAAAGACACCTAATATTACATATGATGAGCACCCATTAATAGCATGTACAGAGATTACAGAATGGGGATTTAAAGGTATTAATTTTCATCATGGTGGAGAGTTAAGATTCTATACATTCCCAGAAATTGTAGGTCAAGTGCACCTAGTTAGAGGGAGTGAATTTGAAGATATTAAGCATATTCCGTATGCCAGAATAAAAACTAGCAGATAACTCTATAAATAGTTTTGGAACCTCAATCGGAAAATAGTGGTTAGATTTACTGAAGTACCTACTACACTAGGCAAAATAGCAGATTATACCTCAAGATTAAGTAATGTTTTGGGATCTATCGCAGGTGGACAATCAGCAGGTAGTATCTTGCGATATCCTAGTGATATGATTGACTCTACAATGGATTATATGAAGATAACTTGTATTGAATATAAACCAGCTGGAGGATTAACCGAGGGTGGTGGTCTTAAAGTTCAAGAAGGTTCAGCGGTAAGTGCTGCTACAGGAAAACACAAAGCGACAATTATATTACCAATGCCAAAGGTTATACCAGATTCTCAGCAAGCAGGTTGGAACGAAAATCAAGTAGATGCTCTATCTTTGGCAGGATTTAGTGCAGCATCGGACTTGATCCAACCTCCAGACGAAGATAAAAATGCATTTGAAAACGCTGGTGTAACGATTCAAGGTTTGGTTGATAAAGTTGGTGATTCTGGTGGTGCCCTCATCAAACAATTTCAAAACAAAATGGCAGCAAATGCTGTCAATGCATTAGGTGGAAATGTTGATACACAATCGATTCTTTCAAGAACTCAGGGACAAATTATCAACCAAAACAAAGAAGCACTATTCAGTGGTGTTGCCTTAAGGTCATTTCAATATGAGTTTGACTTGATCCCAAGAAGTCCAAAAGAAGGTCAAACAATTAAACAAATTATTAGAACTTTCAAACAATGCATGTCTGCATCAAAAGGTTCAGAAGGAGTTTTCTTAAAAGCTCCAGATGTATGGAAAGTTGAATTCATGACAGGATCTCAACCACATAGATTTTTGAAAAGACATAAAGTTTGTGCACTAACGTCTGCTGGTATAAACTACACTGCTGCTGGACAGTATAGTACATATGAAGATGCAACACCAACTCAAATGAGATTATCATTGAGTTTTCAAGAACTTAACCCAATTTACAAAGAAGATTATGATACTGGTGAAGGTCTACGAGGAACAGGATACTAATGGGATATTTCAGAGAACTACCAGATTTTGAATTTCAAAGTCCTTTTTCAACTTATAGAAACTCAAAAGACGAGTATATAAAAACTAAAAACCTCTTCAAGAGAATGAAACTTATTGATGAGGTTTATAATAATGTCACTAGTTTTGACAGGTATATCATTCCAGATGGAGTTAGACCTGATCAAGTTGCCTTAGAATATTATAAAGATGAAGGACTGGACTATGTTATCCTAATCACTAATAATATTATCAATCTAAGGGATGAGTGGCCACTAGGAGGAGAAGACTTCTATAATTTTATCTACAGAAAGTATGGTAAAGATAATATCCAAAACATTCATCACCACGAAACAACTGAACTAAGAGATACTAATGATAAGTTAGTAGTTCCTGCAGGTAAGTTAGTTGATTCTAATTTCACAGTATATTTAAATGGAGTTGCAGTAAGTCCAGTAAAGAGTGTTTCTAACCTAGCATATGAATTTGAAGAAAACAATAAAAAAACTGAGATTTATTTGTTAAAACCTCAGTTCTTAGGATTGTTTATTAATGATTTAAGAACAGCATATAAGTATACTGTTTCTTCTCAACGAAGAAATGCAAAAACAAAGAGAGGATCTTATTAAGCCTCAGCAAGTTTCTGGAACTTTGCCATAATATCGTCAAGGTCATCATCACTTGATGGTTCTGATATCGTAGGTGTCTCAACCTTTCGATGTAAACCTTCACTATAATCTTCTAATTCACCTCTACTATCATCTTCATCAGCAACTTCAGGATCAGGACGACGTACTGCTCCTTCTAGACCTAAAACAGTCTTCATACGTTTTTCAAGAATTTCATAATCCTTGAACTTATCAGCAGCAACAATTTCTGCAAGTCCATATTCTTTCTTCCAGATTGCTTCAAGTGCATCATCATCGTCTAAAAGTGGACTAACAGCAGCAAACTCAGAAGAATCATAGTTCCAGTAACCTGCAACTTTCTTGATCTTTAGTTTGAAGTTAGCACCTCTCCAGAAATCGAAAGGATCGATTGCTTCTTCATCTTCAAATTCAGGTTGCATAGCAGCGAGGATCTTATCATAGATCTTCTTACCAAACTTGAATAAGAATACACCACCCTCATTTTCAGGGTTAGTAGGATCTTTTACAACATAAATGTTTGCGTAGTAAGAGAGTTTACGTTTCTGACTACGGGCAATTTCTTTATTAGCATCAGTACCACTATTCCAAAGTTCGGAATTGTATGCAGATACAGGATCTTTACCACCAATTGTAGTCCTAGAGTTCTCAATATACCATCCACCAGGACCTTTAAATGCGTGAGTATATAACTTTACGAATGGCATATCTTCGCCATCAGGTGCAGGTAAGAATCTGATAACAGCATAACCGTTACCTGCTTTATCTACTTCAGGTTTCCATAAGCGATCATCGCCAGAACCACCCTGAGCAGATTTGTTTTGTTTTTCTATTTCTTTTACCAGTTTGCTAGTAAGAGATCCGAGTTTAGATTGTTTTTTAAGATTTGAAAAAGACATTAGATTTGGCCTGTGTTTTTTTGTACGGATTTAGTTATTATAGTGTATGATTGGTCAGTTGTCAAGTCCACTGGTTTTGATCACTTGTAACAGTGTCTCATCCATTGTGTCGAAGACTTCTGACATGTTTGTGCCTTCAGGAAATCCAAGCATCAGTGCTGATTGCTCGATTTTTTGTTTAAGTTCAATTGCTTCAGGATCGTCTGTAAGAGTTAATCTTGCATACATAATCCTTTGTTTTTCAATAAGACTACGCAACTTGTCAATGTGCTCTTGTTTGTCCTCTTCGGTAAACGTCCGATAAGTGAAGAGAGAATTAAATATCTCTTCTTGAATATCAGTAATTTCTTTTAAGGACTGTTGTACGATTTTAGAATCGAAAAACTCACTCATTGACTTGTTGCCTCCTTTAGCATTTTTTGACACGAAAACACATTAATATTTAGGAAGGGAGTATACTTTTTAATTTTTAAACTTACGGTTTCCCATACAGGATCTTTTAATTTATTATCAAAATAAGGAACAAAATTAAGAATCTTGTTCATAATAACCAGAGTCTCCAAATTAATTCTACCAGATAAGTATTTTTTTAGCAATATCGGGTGTCCCCTACACTCCATCACACTTTTAAAGTCTTCAGTATTAAATAATATCTCCAGATCTTCCTTATAATGGTAAGCAAGACTTTGATTGATTTTCAACCATGTATTATAATTATTTTCACCTTCTTTGATAATTTCACCAATCCAAACTGATTGTGGATTAGATGGATAAACAAAGTTTGCTACAAAGTATTCTTTAATCTCACTATCAGTTTTCTGACGAGACATCTTCTCAAAAAAATACTTATCTTTCCTTCTATTAAAAGATGTCATAGATGCTGAAGTAGCACCATAATATCGGAAGTAATCGTAGGCAGGTTGAGTAAAATGCTGTTTGATCGCTAAGTATGTTTTGTAGCAATCAAAAGCAGTCATACGGGTAGTTTTGCTCGACTTGTTTTCTTTAGAAAATTCAATTGCGTGGCATCCCATCTTAATTTTTCTTTCAGTGGTTTAGATACTAATTTTGTCACAGAATCAACCTCAATCTCATTCTTTTCACAAAACAAAATAATTGCGTCAATGTAATTGACATTCTCTTGTGTGGCAATATTTTCAATTTCAAGAGCAAAACTCTGTTTGCACATGAATTTTTCTTTTAGGACTTCATCTAGAGTTTCTTTAGGCATATTCTTTTAGTTTGTGTTTGATGAATTCTTGGATGTATTGGATTAATTCCTTTATATACTTTGATTTGTCACGTTCGATATAAACTTCGCAATCTCCATCTTCACATGCCATGATAATAACAAACTTCTTTACAGTAAGTCCAGTGAGTTCATACAACATACATGCGTATGCACAACACTGTACGAAATAGTGGTCAATCCACTCTCGCGGCTTAGGTGATTTGGAAGTTTTGAAATCAATGATAGCAAGTTCACCATCATATTCTGCTATACAGTCAACAGTTCCAGCAATGCCAAGTTCTTTGCTGTACATTGATGACTCTAGTGCATGAATATTAGTAATACTATCCAGAAAAGGTTTTGCTATATTGAATAGCATTTTAGAGATAGGCAATACATCTGTAGGTGCTTGCTCATTCTTTAAATAATATTCTGTAAGAGTGTGCATATCAGTACCACGACTTGTAGCCGCTTTCGTGATACGGTCAGCTTCTTTATCACCAACCTTTTTTCTCCACTTTGCAAACTTTGCTCTATTCCTGTGACTAGTAACAGAGGTTATGGACACTAAATCTAGCATCTCACCACCATCTTCTACTTGATAATATCTGACTCCATCAACAGTCTTACGACTGAGTTTAGGAAGATTCAAATTGACATGATTAAACATTGAGTATTTAAATATTTAGGGCAAGTTTAGTAGCGATGTATTTTTTGACTAAACCAGACCTGACAATATCATTCACTGTAAACTCAGTGATTCCAAACTCATCTTCCATGTTACGGATAATCTTAATAAAGTCAAGAATACCGTTTCTTTCGTAAGTTTTAGTCAAGTCAGATTGTGATGCGTCACCACATAACATAATTTTGGTGTTTTCACCAACACGAGTGATTATACTATCAAGTTCGTGAAAATTCAAGTTTTGGCATTCATCAATAATCAAAATTGCATTATCAAATGTTGTACCACGAATAAAACTAGTAGACCAGAATGAAATAGTTGATTGTGCTTTAAGATTACCATACAACATTTCAAAATCTGCATCTGATGGCATTTCAAACATATACTTTACCATATTCTTATAAGGAATCTGATAAAGAGCAGATTTATCTTCATGATCTCCTGGTAGAAAACCAATCTCACGAGTGGAAACTAAAGAACGAACAATATAAATTTTTTCATATGGTGTTCTTTCATTTAAAACTTCTTTCAGTGCATTATACAGGACAATAAAGGTTTTTCCTGTACCTGCTGCACCATATGCAAAGATATTTTTACCTTTTTTATAGTCATCAAAGAGTTTTTCTTGATTTTCTGTAAGAGGTTTCACATCAAGTAAGAAATCAGAATTAATTGGTTTCTTACGCTTCATCTGTTTAGCCGTCATTCCTACTCCAATTGGAGAATCTTTTTTTCTGGGCATGTGTTTAAGAAATTTTCTTTACTTTAGATCCTGGTGATTTTGATGCTCTTTCTAGAACTTCATTCCATCCTGGTTTAGAACGGATTAGTTTGTTTTGCCAATCTCCAACTTCTCCAGGTTGAGGACAAGTTGAGGGATCAGACCAGTCGCGTTTCCAGTCTGGGTTGTCTTCACACCACTGTGACCACTTAGTGACGCTCATTACGACTTCTTTTTGTTCTCCAGTTTCTTTATGAATAACGGGATACGTTGCCATACTTTTCCTTAGGTAATTTATTTATCACCACTCAAGAGCGGTTGCAATATCAGGGAATTGTTCCTTGAATATTACTCTAACTTCTTCTGCAATCTCCATGTGCTCTTTCTGAGTTCCATGTGCAGAACGAAGATCAATATAATGAATCCACGATCTCACAGAACCTTTCATATAGAGTCTAGTAGGAGTTGCCAATGGTAATACAAAACGGGCAGATTCTTTTGCGACACCAAGTTCAAGCATCTGTGCATATAGTGCCTCAGCAGAAGAAAACAAAGTTTTCATTTGTACTTCTAGTTTCTGTTTTGTAAATTCATCAAGATCATCAGTAGAGTTCTGACGATTCTTGGTATCCTGTCTACGAAGTTGTGGAGATTTAATTTCTCCCAAGTTATTCGTATCAGCATATCTTTGTGAAAACTCTTGATATGTAAATGAACGATGACGTAGCACTTGAGCAGCAAGACCACGAGTAGTATTGATTTCTACTGTCATATCTGCCTGTTCAAAGATACTCCAGTGTTTATGATTAATACAATACTTCAAAAGACCTGCAGAAGTATCAAACTTAGTTTGATTGTTTGGGTTACTTACACGAGCACAGTAGGTAATGACTTCTTGAGCATCTTTACCCTCAAGTTCACCTGCTCCTTTAGAAACAGAGATTAGTTTAACATTACTCATCCGAATCCTTTACCTCTAGTTGCGTTTTTTTGTCGTTCTTCTGCTTCTCGCAGTTGTTCCTTAAGATACTCCATTTCTTCAATATTATAATTGAAAGGTTGTTTGAGTGCCTCTTTGATGTTTTTGATTAACCACTTGTTTTCATCCATATTGATCTTAGGAGTAATCATCAGTCTGGGTAACCATCATCGTCACCTAAAACTTCATCATAACTTGCGTAAGTATCTTTAGGTGGGGTGTTAGAAACGTATGCATTAGTATCTGAATAAACTTCAGATTCTAATTCATCAACTACCTCTTTAAGTGCCATGAGAAGAACTTTTAGTTTTCCTTTATTCATGTTTATTGCCTTTCGACTAATTATACTATAAAAAAAGAGGGGTGTAAACCCCCTCTGTTTTATTTTCCGTATAGGAACTGAACTTCAGCAGTTATGATTGTGAGAAAGATAGCAGATGCTATGCATATCTCTAGAGTTTCAATCACTTAAGACTTGTAAGTTCTTTTTCTTGTCTTACACCACGGTAAGATAGATCGACCTTGTTAGTCTGCTTTGCCTTGTCCCTATTTGTATCATATTTGATACCACGGTATGTGACTTGTGCCATTTGGTTTCTCCTAAAGTAGTTGGACTTTTACATCCGTTCCTTCAGTCGGCTTTTGCGTCCCTTTCGGGATGAACGTACCCGTTCCGAGTCGGCTTACTTGCGTCCAATGCTCCATGGTCTGCAATTTTGTTCTGGTACCTTGGTATAGAAGTAATCAATAAGATACTCCTTAGCATCAGGTGTGTGGTTCTTATCACTAAGAATCTCAACCCTTGCTTCGTTCCATTCATCACATGACATTTCCCAATGGGTAGCATCATGTTCAGCAAATAGAAATACCAGTAGTGCTAGACTATGCATTTGGATGAACGTAAAGGTATGTTAGCATACCCACACTATATAGTCAACTAACTTTGTAAATTGTGATACAGTTTAGGTTCGTGTTTCCGTAATAGTTTCGCATATTCCACTTCTTGGGTGGTATACAACTCAGGATTTTCTTTAGCTCGTTTTATTAAAATTTTTGCAGCTTTTCTACTCTTCATATAGGTATTTATACTTTTTCTCATCTAATGAGAATGATTATCTAATTCAATACTAATCCTTTCTATCTTGTTATAGTTATGTTGTAACTCATTACGTAAATCCATATCATCTTGTTCAGTTTGCAATAATCTAAGAGAAAGTGAATTAATTTCATCTTCACGATCAGCTAATCTTTCATGTAGTTCTTGTATTTTATCTTTTAACATTACTATATGAGTTTGTGCTTCTTCCATCTCTTTATTGGAAGTTTTAAGTATTTCAAAAAGGTCGTTTATTAACTCTTGCAAATCCACCATTTGTTTGGTCTCTGGATTTTCATATTTTCTGTAAACGTAAGTCATAATGATACTTTATAATGAATTATTTATGCGACCCTCTGGACAAAAAATTTGGCGGAATTTTTTTTCCGCCTTTTTTGTAATTACTTCTTCTTTTTGGTTTGAGGTTTTTGAGAATACTTCCAAAGAGTTGGACTAATAGTACCTTCTCCAAAGTCAATCGACTTCAAGACACCTGGTCCGAAGTAATCATAATATAAATCGAAGATGTCAACTCGTTTGCCTCTAATAAGGTCACGAGAAGTAGTACCACCAAATTCATAGGTGACAATCACTGCATCAGAAGGTTGATTTTTATTTTTTAGTTTCTCAGGAGTACCATTCTCTAAAAGAATTTCACAAGAGTACTTCTTCTGAAGATTAATCTTCTCATCTTGAGTCCACTTATCTGGGACTCTATCCCCAAGATCTTTCGGGGAAGGCTTCTTTGACTGTTTCGTAGGTGAGTTTGTACTTTTCTCCAAGTTTTCCATCCTTTGCTAAACAAATAACTTCTGCTTCATCCTCGTTTAAACCTTCAAGAAGTTGAATGAACAACATTTCTCTACGATTACGAGTTATTGTTGGATCTCCACCTTTGCAGAATTTGTAGAGATTACGATACTCATGAATTAAGCGTGTGTGCTCAGTTCCTTTTGGAGCATCATTGGGGGTGTAAGGAACTTCACCATCAGGAACTGCCGACTCAATGTTAGGGTCATAATTCCATACAAGAACAGCAATCAATCCTTGATTTGTGGATCGTTCCTGTAGTATTTCAATCTTTTTTGCTTTAGTTCTTTGTTTTGAAACCGCTTCTAGGATTTCAGAGACAAGAGCATCTTTAGGTAACTTTGTTTTTGTTTTTGTGGGCATAATTAATCATCTAATGGTTCAATGTCCTCGCTATTATCAAATTTAAATGCGATTAGTTGATCTGTTAATAGATTTCCATGTTCGTCATACATCAGTTCAGGGTGCATTGAATATGTTTCCTCTTCGGAGGATTCATTATTTTCATGGTAGGTAAACATGTATTCTCTTGCTATCCATCCTAGCATAGTTCCGACAGTTAATGCAATAATAGAAACGATGGAACCTATCGTAAGTGCTGCAATGGGATCTAACATTTGAAACTCCTTGAACTTTTTACTCTTCTATCTTTGATATATTCAAAGAAATTTTAAAGTAAAACTTGATTTCTCTTCGGAGAAAAGAAACAGTTTTATCCAAGACTACTTTTAAAGTCTCTGGTTTTGGTTTTGGTTCTTCCTTTTTCTTACCTCCATTGAGTAACAGTTCAATACCTCTATTTATCTCGATGTCAGACAATGTTTCGTTCCTTTAAGAATTTGACAGTTTCACTACAACCACCGATGAATTCCTCATCACCAAGGTCAGATGACATGGTCACTTTTGGGAATGTAGAACCTTCACCGAACTTAGAATAAAATTCTTCTCGGTCAAAGTCAGTTCCCAATTTTAAGATATCATGTTGTAGTTCCGCTAATTGTAGCACCTTTTCTACTTTAGTGCAATAGGGACATCCATTTTTAGAATAAACTGTGAATTGCATAAAAAAAAGAGGGTTGTTACACCCTCTAATTATATCACAAATAATTTATATCATCAACATTGCATGTTGAAGTTCTTTTGCGTGTTTGAGTTCATCCTCTGCTATCTCTGCTATCTTCTTATCTTCTGGATGATATGAAAGATACTTGATGTAAGTTTCATATGCATGCTTTTCAATCTTCATGTTGATATCATAAGCGTT
>Ga0209645_1000262_pt1 | contig 28345 bp, 39 predicted proteins | sample ETNvirenome_6_30_FD_184070 | JGI IMG/M metagenome (GOLD analysis project Ga0209645, IMG submission 184070) | Marine viral communities from the Pacific Ocean - ETNP_6_30 (SPAdes) (version 2) | ecosystem: Environmental > Aquatic > Marine > Oceanic | place: Pacific Ocean | collected 2013-06-19
CTCGCGCGATACCCGCAATTTGCACGTTTGTAGAAGAACCTAGCACCCCCCCTACCTCCTTGCCCTAGACATTCTGAGTTTTTTACCTTTAAATGCTGTTTTCTTAGCCTCCTTGAAGTTTATCTTAAATCTTTTGTCAAAGTTCTTTTGAGCCACAAACCTTGCATCTTTATAAAAATCAAATGTTTTATCAATTTTAACCGACGACTCTTGCAAATACAGCACACGCAATGGATAACGCTTCTTCCCTTTGCGTTGCATAATCAGATCCTGACCAGATTTTGATTTTTGTCTAAACGCTCGCTTACCGCCAGCCAGTAATGCTCTAGGTCGTTTGCCTTTGGGTACACCGCGTCCAGATACTTTTATTTCGTCAGTTGGTATCGATACTGTGCTACCTCTTGGCGTTTTGATTCCACCGACTGCATGGCGCAATAGGTAATCTTTGTTAAGCCTATCAAAGACCTTCGCCTCAAACTTTCTCTTAGTAGCCTTATCCACATTAAAAGCTGTGCTGGGAAACCTTTTATTTTTTACATCAAATGCCGCAGGATATGTATCATCTATAACTGCCTTCTTTACTATAAAAGCTGTGTCATTCAATGCCCCAGCAGTTGCAAATGGTATTTGATCCTTGCCAAAAGCATCCAAGGCTTTTGCAAAGGCTGATATGTTTGTTTCAACATTGATATCAAGATTGCCTAAAATATTCTTAACTGATGACTTGGCGGATTTTGCCCTTCTTCTTCTAATGCTTGAACCAACGCCAACGCCTGCACCGCTGACCGCTAATCTAGCACCACCCCCAAGAACTGCCCCTATTGCTGGTATAGCCATTAGAATGGTAACTCCTGTTCTTCTAGTAAATCGATAGATGTTAACTCAGCATCTGCCCATATCTCTTTAACTGGATGTGATAAATGCTGTAACTTAAACGCCCTCAGTATTCTGCCCACTTCTTCTAAAGTATAAACAGGCAACTCAGTCTGCGCCAAGTTTGCAACCGATGATGACTTAGCAATGGCAAAGCCCATTTCTTTTTTGCCATTCTCTGCTGGCGCATGACAGAACCACACATCAGGAGGTGCTGGCTCATGCCCTAACTCTCTTGCCTCTTTGTCCATTGCCTTCCACCCTGCAATTAAAACTTCAGCCCTTCGAACTATTATATCAGTATTTACATCGTGAATCGCAATATCTAATTTTGCTTTAGCTGATTCAAACTTAGCCGCAGTCTCTGGTGATACTAGTTCCTGCAATCTACCCCTGCCCCAGATCGTTTCCATTTCTTTTGCCACAGCGTCTAAAGGTTTTACTGCGCCAGCAATGTAATCATATTGCCAACCCTCCATCGGTAAATACTCTGTATCCATTCTTCCAATAGCCTCCACATCATATCTGCTTTTTACTTTAGACATTTTATAAAACCTTTAAATAACATTATTCGCTCACATCTCTCACACACACCCTTTATATAGGGGTGTGTGAGTGTTTGTGATTTGTGCATTTTCACTGTGTGTTGTGTGATTTTGAGTGTGAGTCACTGTGAGTCTCTCCATCTTTCATTAACTAACCCATTGTTAATAATAAGAAAACCATCATCATTACTAGCATATACTTGTGTGATTCTTAGTGTTTCTTCGTGTGAGAGTTTCTTGCCCTTCAATTTTGCCACTTCAGCTAAAAAAACGTCCATCGGTATGCCTGTAAATTCGTCATCAGTTTCCTGATAATGCGTCCCCAGAAGATTATGTAAGGCATCAAGGCAACGCTGTTGCATAGCCCCTAGCCGTTTAGTTTTCTTTGGTGCGTCGGTTGTTTCCAACACCAATGAACTTTGCTCCTGTGAAAAGGCATTATGAACAAACGTCACCTCTTTAGCCTCTAGCCACATAGCCTCTGCCTCGCTCACATCTTTCTGCTTATGGACTGACAGCCTTACCTTCATAGTCTCTGGCGATCGTGTGATTGCAATAGATGTATCAACCGCGCCAAGCAACGCAGTCGAACCACGCAATCCTTTGTCTGCATCCTTGCCAGTATGGTGAACGGCTAAGACTGTGCAGTTATATGTTTCACGCAATATATCGCATGACCTTATAAAGAACCCCATGTCAGTGGCTTTGTTCTCATCCGCACCCGATCCGGCAAATGACCTAGCCAGTGTATCAACCACAATCAGAGTCGGCTTTATGCCCATCTGTTCTATGGCTTTGTTAAGCATCTGCACATCGATGCTGTTATCCATAGCCATCCCGATCGGCTGTGTGACTGTGTAAAATGGCGCAGTCTCATTGGAAAGATTGTTTTGCTCATGCCATGCGTCAGCCCTGACTGTGATACCAGCTTGCCCTTCCATAGCTAAATAAAGCACCGCGCCCTGCTGTGTAGGTCTACCATTCCAATCTACACCATGAGCGACTGATAACGCCCAATCCAATGCAAGGAATGATTTATAGGACGCTGGTGCGCCATAAAGCACAGCAAAGCTATTATGAATCAGGTAATCGGCAATCTGAAACGATGGTGGTGGTGTGTTACGCAACTCAGATAAAGTCTTTATTTTTATATCGCGCTGATAAGCCTCCACAGGCGTTTCTTGTGTTTTTGGAGGTGCAGTGCCAATATCATCTATTTTGCCACTCCTAACCCTCTCTATAGTGCTTAGAGCTTTCTTTTTAAACTCAACTAGCCCCCTGCCTTGTGCATCCAAATCTCCACCGCGATGGTCAATCTTATTAAGATATGCTTCCCAGCCATTCTCGACTACATATGAGACAGTCGGCGGCACTCCATTCTTACGATGGAAGTCAGCAACGATTGCCATTATGATCCGAGCCATTTGCTTCTCACGCCCATCGATTATTTTGCCAAAAGCATCGGAGACTATTTCTGTCCCATGCTCTCCGAGTCCAACTTGCTCGGTTGCCAGCTTTGCAACCTTAGAAGGAAATACTGTAAAATCCTCATCATTAAGCCAGCCATACCCATCGCTATTCGGATGAATAACATAGCCGCCATCGCCGCGCACATCAACACAGCCTGATATACCAGCACGATTCCTAATCCCGTTAACGTGTCGATAATAATAATGCCAGCCACCCGACTGAGTCCGAGCAATTCTAGTAATACCCAAAAGTTCTGCATTTTTCTCCACCCATTCTTTTCCTGCTTTGCCATCGCGTATATCAATGTCAATAACGCTTAGTCCTGATATGTCGCCTGTCGGCATCCCTATAAGTTTTGCTGATGGGCTGGAAAACATTGCCACCACTGTATCTATGCATTGAGTGGCGGCTTTATAACCGCCCTCGACTATCGGTCGCTTTTTTTCGTCGCATGGAAAGACAGGATATTCTTCAGCCACCTCTAAGGCTCTGTCTATTATGTCAGTCATTAAATGACCTCCAAATCTACAAACATGCCGCCGTCTTTTTCAATACGCTTACTGGCTATGTCGATATAATCTGGATTAAGTTCAAACATAATTGCATCTCGCCCCAACCTATCTGCAACAACACCAGTAGTGCCGCTACCTCCAAACGGATCAAGAACAGTGCCGCCTTCAGGACAGCCAGCTAATATGCAAGGCTCAATCAGTTCTGGAGGAAAGACTGCAAAATGAGCATCGTGAAACGATTTTGGACTAACAGTCCACACTGATCGACGATTGCGCTTTTCTGTGACAACCGCAAACGCTTTCTTGGAATTTTTAACACCATCTTCCTCACCTTGAGATTTTTTACCTTCATATTCTAATTTGCCCATTCCAGCTCTGTGGTCTGTATAAACTGCATCTTCTTTAACAGCTTCATAATCGTAGTAATACTTTGGACTTTTACTAAGCAGAAAAATGTATTCATGTGAGTTTGTGCATCTATCTTTAACTGACTCAGGCATTACGTTTGGCTTGCTCCAAATAATATCTTGGCGCAAACACCAACCATCAGCCTGTAATGCTAGTGCTACTCGCCACGGTATTCCTGCAAGATTTTTGTTAATGTAACTATCGCCTAGATTTAGCCAAACTGTTCCATCATCACGCAGAACACGCCTAACCTCACGAAAAACAGTTACAAGTGCTGATATGTATTCATCTGGAGTTTTTTCATCACCTATTTGATTATCATTCCCATAATCTCTCAAACCAAAGTATGGAGGTGATGTTACACAACTTTCAACAGACTTCTCTGGCAAATTTGCCATAAGTTTTCTGCAATCGCCTTGATATATTTTAATCATAATCTCTCTCTCGATCCCCCTCGTTAGTTTGTGGTCGGCATGGGAGAGGGAGAACCACGCCGACCACAGGATAGCTATTAAGAGCGAGCGAACTCGTCTAGGTCGCTATCGTCAGCAACAGATGTGTCCTCCTGCTGAAATACTGATGGTGCATCTATCATTTTTTCTATTTTGAATTTTGGAATCTCAGCAGAGCCACCTTTAGTTCCAAAAGCCATATGCTCAGTGCCTTCAAATACAACGACAGGCAACTTGCCATCAGCCTTAACCTTTTCATATTCGGCATATAACTCAGCCATGCCTCTACCAGCACCAGCCGCGTTGCTAGAAAACTTTCTAACTGGCTCATCACCAAACATAGCTTCACTGTAAACCATGACTTCAAAGCCACGCTTCCAATCGTCACCATCTGGCTTTTTAGCTATCTTATCGATGCTGTCATCCCATACCCACTCTGGCGAGTTCATTACAAACCTGCACCAGCCTGTCTTAATATTGGCTAGGTCAAAGACTGCTTTGGTAAAATCAAAGTCAACCTTGCCTTCTGGTGATGATTTTATAAATCCTTTTTTGCTAGACTTATAATCAATATAGGGCTGACCAGTGCCACCTGTTTCTAACATTAAACCCATTTCACTTTCCTTTTCTACTTTGAAGCTGACAACTAAAAACCAAATATGCGTTCAGCTTCTTCCCGCATATTTTTATCACTCCAATAAAAATTGGAATAATCTGGAACTAAATACTCCGGTATCTCTTGAGCATCTAAAGCTAAATATTTATCGATACGTTTAGCGATTTGCACAAACTCGATCATAAGTTGCTTTGCTTCTTCTTTGCTCATTTCATGTACAGCAAACTTCTTAGGAGTCACATAACAAAACTGGATAATATGATATGGCAAGCCAGAGGCATAAATAGCCGCTTGCATTTTATGGTAAGGCAGGATTGCCTCTTTAGGGCATCGCTCAGTTGTTTTTAAATCTATACTGTAATGCTTACCATCTTTCTCAAACCTAAAATCATCATAGCCCATAATCGGTATTGGCACTCCATCATATTCGAACATAATCTTATCTTGCGTTGATTGTATCGCGCCAAAGTCTTTGAAAGCCTCTATGCCCTGACGCACATAACCTTCTAGGTTTTTAAGCTCCTTTTCCCTGTCATCGGCTGGATAACCTAATGCTGTGGTTCTGTTAAAGTCTTTGATGCAAAACTCAACCGCATCGTCAGCATCTGCAAACTCTTCTTTTAGATAAAACTCGATAGCCTTCTCAACCGACTTGCCACGCTCAAACTTAGCCTGTGAGCCGCCCCTGATGCCTAGAACATATTGCATATACCAGGCGGCAGGATCAGTCTTAAAACATGAGACTTCAGCATTGCTAAGATATTTCTTTTTTCTGTTTTGTAGTGCGCTCATTTATCTAACCACTTATCTATTTTCTTTTTTCCAATGTATAGGATGCCCAGCCAAATCGTAAAAAGCACTCCATCGACATAGCTCAATTCATTCCATGCGTTTACCAAATCCATCAGTGTTTCTCCAAAATCTCTGGGTCAATTTCAGCGTCGTCATTCCATAACACTGGCATACATGCCGCTAGTGATGACTCATCATCAGTCGCGCCAGCATTAATCTCTTGAGCCTTTGCCATGCAACTCACTGGATCAAGTCGCAGTTCAGCCTCGATAAGTTTTAACTCGCTTTCTGATCCTATCGATACTTTTGTGAAAAGCATAAGGATGTAGATGTACTGTGTCATGCCGCCGCCTTGCTCAAAAAATTCTTTTTTCTAATTTCTGCCGACTGCTTTGTGCGGAAATTTTTTTCAATCCATGACTTGCCGCCCTCATCGCAAAAGGTTACGCACCAGAAACCGCGCAAATCGTCCTTATATACAGTTGCGCCGCGAGGCAGGTTTTCAAAGCTACGCGGATTTTGATATTTCAATTTAAATATGATTGGGTTCATAGTCTCTCTCCTCTCAGAGACGGCTTACGCCGCCTTGGTTTTGCGCCATCCGTGTTTACAACGGCGGTCACGCACCCATCCAAGTTTTTTATATGCAATATCTGCTAGAAGATGTCCGTCCTCACCTACAAATTTAAGCGGCACAGGATAGCCAAACGCTTCACTATCCACAACCACAATTCCAGATTTGCCATCACATGCAACTGCAAGTTTTTTGTAATTACTATAACCAATCATTTAAGTCTCCTTGAGTTTATTGTCGAGGCGGCTTACGCCGCCTCCTTTACATTTACTAGTGTTCTTGTGTGTAATCTTTGAATGTTATAGCCACCTGCTATAATAACTTTAATTGTTACATTGTGACCTGCGATTACAAAGCTACCAGTAACTCCATCGCTTTTATGCTCTAATTCAAAGTCTGGAAGTTCAGTAACGCCGATTTTTTCCAGCGCATTAATAATTGTGGCATCTCTGCTTTCAATCAATTTTTGAACATTTTTTTCAATAAAGTTCGGGTTGCTTATATTATTGTAAACAGTTTTGCCGCCACAAATTTTCCATAATTCAAAAAGTAACTGCTCTTTTTCTTGAATTGGACGCATCATATAAGCGTGTTCATTTTCGCCAGTTGCTTCCATCCAATTAGCTTTATTTGCTTTTCTGTGTTCTGACATTTCCTTGCAAACATTAGATTTCCATGCAAGCTGACGCTCTAACATCTGTGAATTAAGGTCTGCAAATGCCTTATTAAGTTGCTCTTTAATGTTTGTCATAGCCTCTCTCCTCTCTCTATTAGTGACTATATGTTACATATTAAGCATTTGTGACTGTTCGTCAACAACTATTTTAAATTTTTTTTAACTAAATTCCTGCCTTGTTTATCGTTACTCGACAGCCATCTAAGTTTTCTTCCCAGTAAACTGTTAAGTGCCATGCCAGCGAGTCATCCTCTATTACACGGACTCTTTCCAGAACATCCAGCACAGCCTTGATCCGATTATCTATGTCCATCTTTCTTTTGCTTGGTCTGCCCATCGCAATCTCGATGGCAAATGGATAATTAATCAATGGTGGAACACGATTGGCAAAATACTCTTCACACTTGCCTATCCACTCAAGATATTTTTTTGAGCGATACATCCTAGCCCTGCCAGCTCTCCACAATGAGTTTACGCTTGGCGGCAATGGCAAATTATACTGATAGATTTTTGCGCTCAAGCATCCACCTCTTGCTCATGCAGTCCCAAGTGACTTCATGCTTAGTAGCTTTTTCTATTTCGTGCATGGTCAAAACAGAAGGCATCCTCTTGCCAGATCGGTAGTAAGAAACGGCTGACCTAGTGACTCCGATTTTTTTAGCCATAGCCTCATCAGTCAGGTTTTCTCGTTCCATGTATTCTTCCAAGGTCATTTAATATCTCTTTCTTTTTGAGGCAGTAAACCCCATCCATTCCTAATCCAAATACTTTCTTAGCGTTATTTCTACGCAAAAATCTTTCACAAATATGGCTGACAGCACAGCCATCATTACAACAGCCCCACTCAAGTCTTGCTTCTGTATTGACCAAGTAAGTCAGTCCCTTCGCGTAAAATATTCATTAAAGCACCTTCGCTCACTGCGTAAACTCTAAACACCTCATCACTACCCATAACACAAATTTCTGCTGGATAATTATCCTCTGGCGATGGTCGTAATGTTACCAGTGTCTTTGATTTAATTTTATTCGTTGTTTCTGATTTCACTTCTTCTGTCATAGTATCCACCAAAATAAATATGCAACTGCAAAGTTTGATAATAACGCAATCAGCGCAAATATGTCACCTTTGTTAATATTCATAGTATTTCCTCCTAATCGCAACTTGTGGCTCTTGTAATCTGACAAGTTGTCGATGTTTCAAATGTGATCCGTGTGTCATAACCAAAATGACCATAGGCATCAAAATATTTTCTAACTCCACGCTGTTTGGCTTCTGGCGTTTCTCCAATAATCTCGACAGTAACCTTGCGCTGGTTGTTCAGCACAGTGTAAATTTTATAATCTTCGTTAGCCATTATGATTTCTCCTCTCGGAGGCGGCTTACGCCGCCTCTATTACTTTTAAATAATCTTCACGACTGTCATAAATCACACCACCGCGTGATAGATACTTGCCAGCGCGTTCTGCTAAAGCCCATAATATTGCAGTATCTTCGTCATTCGTAATATACCAATCACTACGCGCCCTAGGATATTTAGTTCCATTGACAATTACTCTAAACGCAGTTTGCATATCAGTATTTTGCTCTAAGACCTTAATATTAATTTGTCTGTGTGTGGATGTTTTTAACATAGTCTCTCCTCTCGGAGGCGGCTTACGCCGCCTCCTGTTCTTTAGACCAACGCTCAAACTCGGTAAGCTCTTTTTCGACCCTAAGTCTAGCACTTTTCATTGAATAAAAGGTTTGCTGTCCTAGACGAGTCTTAGGAAAATAGCTTGTGCGCCATAGCCCATCAGATGGCAGTTTATAAAAATCAATATACTGACCTTTATATTCTGTTTCCCAAATTCCGCGACGACGTTTGGTCAATTTTAGCTTTACTTTTTCTGTCATAGTCTCTCTCCTTCTCTAAATGTGACTATACGTTACATTAAATAGTAATTGTGACTATTCGTCAACAGCTATTTTTTTTAATAAAAACGATTATTTTTTTCGGATACTTCCGACTACAGATGGAACTACATTTTTAAGGCTAGACAGCCCCCATACCGCGCCGTTCATGGCTATCCACACCTCAACCACCCAGCTAGGGGCATATTCTAGATTTTGAAATATCTGCTTACCCCATTCTGGACTTATGACTGTAATCACGATCGGTGCGGTGAACATAGTATAACTAAACCAGCGCAAGATTTTATCTTTATCCTGCAACTGTGCCATCTCCCATTCGCTATTCGCCTCATGCTCTGCGAGAGCCAGCCTTGCTTTATTCTCCAGCACATTGAGTTCTAGCTTGTGTTTTGCCGCCGCCTTCTCCGCACGGTTCTTTAAAAATGTGCCAGCTAGATTTGCAACTGGTGCAATCAGACCTTGTAGCATATCAATAACTCCAAATGGTAGGACGCGGCGCACCGCCGAGTAATTCTGTGGTGGCTGTATCCAAATGAATAAACCGAGTCGCCGCGTTTCCTTTTTGTGATATCCCGATCCCAGTGAAATAATTTAACTCAATGGCGCAAGCCAACAGATCATAAGCATCCCGATAGCAAACCGCCACATCAACAGCAACGCCGTAAGCATGTGAACCAGCCAACGCTTTGTGCATTTCGTTCGGGTGTTCTAGTGGGCATCGATAGCCGCTAGTTATCTTCATCGGCTTGCCATAAACATCTCTAAGAACTTGCAAGCACTCTAAAAAATCTGGATTCATTTTGCATAAGCCAGTGGCTGAACACTTAAACTCAGCCTCGCTAAAGTTGCTATAAAGTGACCAATCAATTTCCATCAATCAAATCCTCCATATTAGTATCTGACGCAATGTCTGTAATGTTGCCATCCTGAACGTATTTGAGCCAAATTAAAAGCCCCACCACAATCATAACTACAAGAATAAATATTATTGCGCCTGTCTGAAAGTATTCTCGATATTTAGCCATCTTACGCACATAGGCTTGACGCTCTAGCTTCTCTTGCTCTTTTTGTGCATTAACACGCTTCTGATATTCTTCTTGGATACCCTCGAAAAAATATGCGCCGTACCTTCTATTCAAAAGCACCTTTAATTCATAAAGCGATTCGATATGCTCTTGGTATTCTATGGCTTCAGTCGCCACATCATTAAAGCTGATAGCTGATTTACTATAACGCTTTTCGTTGAACTGGCGATGCCCCTCAAAGACAGACATAAGTGCCTGACCGATTTGCTGTGCATCGCTCATGCCTTCCTTAGTAGATTTAAGTAACTCTAGCCCCTGCCTCGCTAGTGCGATGCCTGTTAGCGTTGCTGATATTGGCTCGACCATTTATCCACCAAAAGCGATATTAACCAGTAAAAGTATTATTGCCCCACCCGATCCGATGATAATCATTTCCAAACGCTTTATGCGATTTATCGTTTCCATAAACCTCTCGTTTGAGATTGCCTCCAACGTATCTATCTGGCTCTTAATTTCGTTGATAGTTGGTCTAGCCATCTTAACACGCCATTAGTACGCATGGCACAAGATACGAACCATCGTCATAAGTATGCGAAACATTTGTTGATGTGACTTTTGCAATCGTTTTACTTCTTACAATGTCATCATCCTGTGGCTTGGCTGTGCCATCACCAGCAGACATAAGCAAGTCACCCCTTGCGACTGTTGTGCCTTTTGCAATGCGGATAACCATATCGCCTGTCATTGCAACATTCATGTCATTAAACTGGTCATCGTCATTATCCCAATTTACAAATACACCAGCGACATTTGTGTCACCCTCAACTGATGATACAGCCATGCAGTTAAGTTGTTCGTTATCTTCTGTAAATGCGTCTTGTGCCTCAACAGCCTCAACAGCTTCGCTTACTAAATTTCCGTCGTCATCAAAAACAGCGTCTTGCGCCTCAACAGCCTCAACAGCATCGTGCGACCAGACTGCCATCTGGTCTAAGTTAGTCATTACTGTGCCTTTAACAATAGATGTATCTTTTGTTCCGTCAGTAAGCTGTGACCATCTTGATAAATGACCACCATTGTATGAGACTGTTGTGCCGCTGACAGATATTGTACCTTCTTCAGTACCATCTTGGCTAAAGCCAATTAATTTCCCATCGCTATCATTGCGGTTTACATTCATTGGACTTCCGCTTCTGTTAACAAAAGTTCCTCCGGGTCCAGCTTCAAAAATACCGCTATCAAAATCGGATGCTGTTTTGCCAATTAAAACTGTTCCACCAAACGGATTCAGAGCTAAATCATCTGCGGCTGAACCAGCACCATTACAAGATTGAATATATTGTTCTGCATCATTTGTCAGTGCGCCAAAGAATAGTGATGTTGATGCATCGCTAGAGCCTCTAATTTTTGCCGCCGCTTTAGTTGTGGATGTTGAAAGATTTGATGCACTAGAGGAAAATCCTTGCGCCCCTTTAACTTCAAGCGGCACTGTTGGGGCAGTTTCTAAAATTCCTGTCTTGCCATCATCGGCTATCGTTACAGCCGTGGCATGAGAATTAACACTTGATCCAGAACTGCCGCCATCGGCTGTCTGCAAAATGATTTTACCGCCAGCACCTGTGCCTGTTCCAGCACCTGCACGAATTGTTAAATCTGTGCCAGCTTGGTTTGTTCCAGACGCATCTAATACATCAATAAGAGTTGCTAATGTTGCGGCGACATCTGCGCTTTGGTCTAGCTGTAACAGAGCGATATTTTGGTCATTATCCTCATTTCTCATGAACAAAATATTCTGCGAACTATCATACCAAATCTGGTTTGCAAACGTCGTGCTTGGGGCAGAACTGCCAGAATTGTTTGTGACGATTGCTTGCAGAACAGAATTTAAATCTGCCCTTGTTGCTGGAAACGCCTGATTGTCTATCGAGTAATCATGTTGCATAGGTTTACCTCTTAACTTATAACTGCGCCATATCCTTTGGCTTGGTAATCAAAGCTCCTTGAAATAATTGAGTTGGAGCTGTTATAGAACTTGATATTGAATCCTGTCGCGCTTTTGCCAGTGATTTGATAATAGTCTCCGCTATTCATATTCTGCGCTGTTATTGCCACATTTTGCAGAACACTAAAAGCAGGACTAAATACTACGTCAAAGCCTCCTGCGCCTGTTCCTGATGATATATCATTTCCGTGCGTTAGTCTATCAGGCATATCAATCGTGACCTGTAACGTGTCTATTCGTGGTGTCGCTGATGTATCTTTAGAGTTTAAAACAGCCCTGAATTTAGCCGCCCTAAAGCTATATTCTCCCACGACGAAATCCCTGAAATCAGTATAAGTTGGAGTGCCAGCAGGATCACCATCGGTTGTTGCTATTTGCAGTTTAGCGTTAGTGTCACCAAACTCGGAAGCGTCACCATCAAAGAAACCCTCTCGGCTATCAAAGTCACCATCTGCATCTTCAAATAATCCAACATAATCAATTCTGTTGACTACAAACTTAGACGTTACACGGCATGTAAATTTGCTTCCCAAATCTATACTAGCGTCACCATCTACGCCGACAAAGTTATAAAAGCCCTCATTATCAACAGTAGAAGATCCGCCATCAAATAGCCCTTCTGCATCATCAAAATTTCCTGATACGCTATCAAAAAGACTTGTAGTGGTGAGTATTAGTTTATTATCAACAACCACAGTATCAGTCTTTGTGCCAGAAAAGGCTGGGCTTTCAGTGATAGTGGAAACAATGTTCCCAGCCTCAATGCTATCAATGGTCACAATAGACTGCGCCGCATTACGGCTTTCTCTGCCGCCTTTGTCAAATGCTTTGATGAGATATGTGCCTGTTAAAGCTGGCACGACAGCCGTATTAGCTGGTCGTGATATTTTATCAGCTATGGTTCTTGACGTTGTAAATGTTGCTCCGCTAGTCGCTGGAGAATGTCTAACAACATAATGGCTTAAATCTAAGTCGGTCACTGGTGTCCAGCTAAGATGCGCTTCCTTACCAATAATATTTACAGACAAGTTTGTTACATTAGAAGGTATGTCAGTCTTACCGACTATTTTCCTGGTGGTGGTTGCAAATGCCGACCTGTTACCGATGCTAGATATTGTTCTGGCTCTAACATCATAGGTAACGCCATCCTCTACATCTATCATTTCAAATCGGACTGTTTCATTAAATGTCGATATGCCTAAAGTTGTAAACTGGCTATCAGATTGTTTCTTAGCCTGAACCTCAACTGAGTCTGCTAAAAAATCTGAAGTGCTAACGTCAACATTTAAAACAGTTATAACTTCTTCGTTTATGATCCGAACCTCATCAGTAGCTGTGACTGATGGTGTTAATAAATCTGATGGGCTTCTAAGATTAGTGTTATCAGCGACAAAGGCAGTTTCTTCTGCGTTCCAATCGTAAACAGAAGATGATATCTCTTTTAGTGTTAAGTCTACACCTAGCTCAGAGCCACCAGAAGCATCTATTGAGTTAGAAAAGTTCCACTCAATAACTTCAAATATTTTGCTAGAGAAACCATATTTATCGAGCGTTACGCTTACAGTGTCGCCAATGTTTAATTTAAAAGCAGTCAGTTTGCATGGCATTGAAATTATTAATTGCTGTCTACCTTTAAACAAAGCTATCTTTGCAATCCTTTGAGCCATGCTAGAAGATTGTGTAAATGGCAAATCAAGTTCTGCGAATACTCGCTCTGAATTATCCTCAGTTTCAAAAGTTGAGCTTGTTATAGCGGCGTAATCAGTCGGCTGAAAGTTGCCATCTTCAGAGGGCAAGAAAATACCTTTTACCGCATTAAAGTTTTCTCTGCGACTAGACTTTGTAGCTATTGAAATAGCCCCTCTTAAATCATCTTCTGTTAGCGTTTCTGATGGTGAAGAATATGCGCCAGCCTTTACATACCATTTGCCGCCAGAGTAGTGCAAAGTCCCAGCCATTGCTGAAAGCATTTCTTCTATTATTTGTTTCGGTGGTAAAGCTGTATCAACAACGCCATGTGACTCATATCGTTTTTCTGTTCCACCGCCTGATGCCGCACTTAGCGAAACATTTTCGTCACAAACATTCGCCGCCGCTATAAATGATGCGTCATCAATTTCTGAACTGCTTGCGCCTAAACCATAGTCATCATTTGTTAAATAATCTCTTAGAACGAGTGCTGAGTTTTTGCTATAAGACGTTGAGCTTGTGCGCGGATCGAATAGCTTCTTGCCTTCTACCACGGCTGATATATTTGGAATACCATTAGGGTAAGCGTCTGTGTCGTATTCAATTCTTGCATAAATATGACCAATACCATTTAGCGTTGATGTATCAGACCAAGCCACTGCACCCAGCGTAGCAACATCTAGGTGTTCTTGTGTATCAGTGCCTAAACGAGTTTTAATGATTGCCTTGTCAACAAATTGCGCTGGCGCAGTTACAAAGCCGTTAGAGTCTAGCGTTAATGATTTGTCGTTAAAATATATCTCTGAAATAGCATTTAACTCGTTCCCTGATACAGCCACGATAATGTGAAGATATCTAGACTTTGCGCTTGTTTCCATAAAAACAACAGCACCAGAAACCCTTTGACGACCATAAACTATTTTTCTTGATGTTAATGGCTGTTTTGTCATTTGGCTTCTGCCAAGAAGCGCGGCTTGACTCGGCATACTTCTTTTTGCCAAAACCAAGGTTGTCGCTGTAAGTGCTAGGGCTGTTACAAATGTTTTTAAGTGGAACCCAATTTTTAAAACGCCAGCCGTAATCGATGAGCCTTGAATTACTGCGGCAATAACAGCAGGGATAGCTTGTGGCATTTTAAATACTCCATCCAGCCTTTGCGTCTTTTAAATCAAAGAACACTAAACCATTAGCACTCGTGGCGGCTATTTTATCACCAGTGCAAACACCAATGGCGATGCCTTCTGGCATATCTAACGCCGCCCAGTCTCCTCTTTGTAGCATATTAATATCGACTTGCACACATCGCCTATTTATGCAGTCAATCATCCCCCTATAACCATTTTTTAAAAAGGCTTTTTTTGCACCAAAATTATTATGATATTTTGCTTTATATAACTCTGGAAACCTAGTAACTCCAGAAATGGCAACTTCACATTTTACAGCAAAGGTAAAGCAATCGTGAAAGCCCCATTGAAAAGGTATGTGCCTAACCTCTTCAATGTAGTTGATAAGTCTTTTTTCCCAATCAGGTAAGCGCATCAAAGATTAAAAGGTATCATATCTACTGGATTATTAGGCACATAATCAGCAACACTATCTTTCCCTGTACCCCAAGCTATTTCCTTTTCTTGAAGTGCCGCTACAAAATCTAAGCCTGTGTCGGTTGGATGTCTTAGCTTTTGATCTTCTGAAGTGTATCTTCTTAAACGTGGACGCTCCAAATCTATAAGTCTGCTTTCTGCGGTCATGGTTATTGTCGCTGTCTCACCACTGTCGTCTATTGTTAAAACATCCATACGACCATCAAAAAGCTGATATGGAGATGCTACAACAGCACCAGATGACAGAACGCCAAGATATACTTTGGCTGATCTGGTCTGATAATTTTCTGACAAAGCTAGGCTTATCAAGCTAGAGTCAACACCATTCAATGACATTGTCATCCCTCTTGCCGCCACCTCGACGGTTTCTTCAATTTGTGAAATATTAAGCACCTGACCGCCGCCAGTATAAGTTTCACTATCAACTGTTATATCGCCATAGCCTGTCCATAACCTCAAATCACCACTATCAAAGTTTAATTTAACAGCAAAAAAAGGCTGTAACTCATCTGCTGATAATTGATTCTGAACTGCTGTTGTTAAATCTCTTGACATTATAGGCTCTCCACTGCGCCAAAGGTTATGCCATAAAAGGCAAGATTATTAATGTTCCAGCTTGTTTCGTTACTTGCAAGCCTAAACAAGCCTTTTGCATTTGATACGACCACAGTCGCGCCGTCTGCTGGCGATGACCGCAAATTAGGATAAATGTCTAAACTTGCTTCGCCACTGCTGTTAGAGTTTGCATCAGCCAATACTTTATATAGCTGTGAAGTCGCCGCCGATCCTAGTTGAATATAATCACCAGCCTTTAAGTAGCCTGTCGCGCTGGCAGGTAAACCATCGATATTTAAAGTGCCACCAGTTTGGCTTGCACCATTTACAACTGGAGTCCCTGCGGCTGTCGATGCCGAGCCTCTAGCAGTGCCGCCCAACGGATCACCTAAAAGAAATGTCCCCTTTTGCCCATAAAGTGACATAAGAAACGAAACCCACTGCTCCGCGTCCTCTCTGTTCATTCTTGGCAAAGTTATATCGGCTTCCCAGCGTTGACCGCTATATTGATAAACCTGTTGCTTAAAATTAAATGGAGATGTTGAAACACCAATAACATTTCTTGCAACCAGAGTAATGCTTGCAATCGTTTTATTTGTTGGAGTGGAAAGTGGATAGGTTATAGCCATTTAATTACCCAGTGCTTTAGAGAACGAGCCTCCACGCATCCTAGCTTCTGCGACAGCCGATTTTGTGGCTTCGGCTATTTGAGGCATAAGCGAGGCTATTTCGGTTCTTACTGTTTGCTGAACCCCTGTTGACAGGTTTATAGTTTGATTAACCACTACACCAGAGCCACCGCCCAGCTTGTCATTAGGGATGATTGCTCCTGATTGGTTCGGCACAAAAAGTTCTTTGCCTCGCTCTCCTACCATATAAGGCTGACCTCTTTGCACAGCACCGCCGATAGCTTTGCCGCCACCGAAAAAACCATCAAACGCACCAGCTATTGCACCAGTTATAGTTCTTTGAATAAATATTCTGGCTAAGTCGGCGATAATGCTTTGAGCCATAGACTTAAAAGCGTCTTTGGCTTTCATAGTGCCTGTCATAACGCCGACCAAGCCATCCTCTAAACTTTGCAATCCTTTAAATGCGGCATTTTTTAGATTAGCCTCAACATCTTTTGATGCCTCCGCATAATCCTTAAAACTTTTATTAGCTTTTTCTACTGCGGTCTGCTGTCTAGTAAATCCGTCTGCAACATTGCTAACTGAGTTGCCTAGCGCATTAGTAGGCTCAACAACTGTTTCTAAATTTTGCCTAATTCTTTCTATATCTTTTTGAAAGCTCTCACCGAATGTAAACTGGTCTAAATCATTTTCTTTAAAAAAGTTTATAATTTCTACGCCAGCATTTGCTAAAGCTCTTAATGCGCCAATAGTTTTAGATATTGAAAGCAAAACAACACTTGTAACCACAGTGCCTATTGAGGCTAAAGCTGGCATGAGTGTTGCCGTTATCTGTTGTCCGATAGAGCCAAATATCCTAAACAGCTTATCAAACCTATCGTTAGCCGCTTCTACCGCTTGAGCCTGTTCGCCTGTTAATTCTATCGTTACTAAATTAAACTGATCGCGCAATGCCTCTAAGCTACCAGAGCCATTTTGCAACATATTGACCATGCCAGCTCCAGCGCGACCAAATAAATCCATAGCAATACGAACTCTATCAGCAGGATTTTCAATCTGAGTAAATCCGTTAGCAACTTCATTAAGCAAATCATTGCTAGTTTTTAGAGTCCCATCATTATTCGTTAGGGTAATTCCAAGCGCATCAAAGGCTCTAATCCCAGTGCCTACACCAGTTGATGCTTCTGATATGGATTTTGTAAAACGCTCAAAACCTTTTTTTAGTTCTTCTGCGCCAGTGCCTGATTGACTAGCCGCAAATTGTAAGGTCTGAAGTTGGTTAACAGTGATGCCGAGTCTTGCAGATTGCTTTGCAAGGTCATCAATATCTCCTGCAAACTTTTTTAAAGCTAGTGTGCCAGCTAAACCTGTTACCGCGCCTTTAACAGAAAAGACTGATTTTTTAACTCTATTTAGACCGCCAGCAACTGACCTAAACGCATCTCGCGTTTTGTCCATCGCCGTGATTCGAATACTTAGTTTTTCATCAGCCATTGCTTTTTATAGCCTCAAGATATGCAATCCATCCCATCAATTCATTATAAGGCATTTCTTCTATTTCGGAAACTGTCTTATGCAAACGATCAGCTATTGCATACATTAAAAACAAATGCTGATCGTCTTTTACTTTTTTTCGGCTTCCTCAAGAGTTTCAACATTGCCCATAATTTTAGCCGCGACATCTGAGACTGTTGTTAATGGTAGCCTCATAAATACTGGCTTATCAGCTTTGTCAAATACTAAATCGCCATTATCATCACATGCTTTAAGAATGATTAAATCAACCAGACCTTCAATGGTTTGATTGTTTAAAAAGTTAGGATGCCTTAGTTGCAATTTATTAAAATCACCACAGGTTAAGTTTTTAGTGTAAACCACCATAGGCTCATCACCCTCGCCCCATTCAGGTATCTCAACCTTTATAAGCTCGGATGAAACTTTACTGCGTATAATATCGCCATATTTAGACATAGTGCCACCTCTTGTCTAAGTTTCTTTAAATTGTGGTTTCAGTAATTCCGCCAGTGCCTTGCGCTGTGAACGATGCCTCAACCATGCCATCAACTGTTGATGTTACAGTCTTACTTGTAACAATCACAGTCCCAGTGAAATATGTATCACCAGAAGATGCGCCCTCTGGATATAATTCCAGTGTTAATTGCGCGGCTGGATCGAGTGCGTTTTGCGCGGCATCTGTTTCATCAAAGAAAACCTCAAGGTCTGCTGTGAACTGAGAAAGACCAGCTTTGAACGACCTAAACGAATCGCCCATGCTAGTGTCCTCAATAACATCAGTCGTGATGTTTAAATTAAATGAACGAATTTCCCCTAAAGTTGCTGATCCAATTTTTACAGTTCCCTCAGAGCCAGAATGGGTGGGCATAACTAAACCTCATCTTTAGTTTCATCGGATTTCTTTGGGGCTTTCCGACTTTTCCCCTTTTTTGGCTCTTCAGCCAAATAACCTAACCTTAACAGCTTTGCGGCTGTATCAGGTAAACATAATATCATATTTCCATCAGTATCAAAAACTTTAACTTGCTTCATCTTAGACCGCCGTCTCCACATCGTTTTCTAGTGTAACATAAATAACTTCAACTGAGAAGCGTCCCACTCCTACTGGATTTTCACCATCGCCAGAAAAGTCTGCCTCGAATGAATTAATCCTAGTCTCTTTGGCATTGCCGCCGCGTGTTAAGTCAGTGAATAAAGCCTCCTCAACTTCTACTGCAATAGTGTCCAATGTATTATCTACGTTTGTATTACCAGCCACATAAGCCTCGACTGTTACATCTAGCGTTCTAATCTGCGTTCTTGGCGTTTTCAAAGTGCCATATTCTGTTTCCTCTGACTTTGTGTAAATCGCCAGTGCTGGTAACTTAGCTTCAGCAATCGGATAAAATCTTGTTTGGAACACATTAGAGCCAGTGGTTGTTAGCCCTGTTAGAGTTGAAGTGATATTATCTCTTATTGATTTTCTGACATGCGCCACTAATTTTCCTCCAGCACCAAGACAGTGACACCAGTGCCATCGCTTTGAACCACGCGAATAGTGTAATTAACGCTATTGATATTGATTGCATCGCCCTCTGTGGCTGACGAAACATCTGAAGTCCTACATGCAAAGCGCGGTTGCTCCATTGCAACAGCGACTTCACCGCCTGCTTCAACCTCGAAAAACTCATTATCAAAAATCCCATTTATAGTGACAGCAGATTGTCCTTGCCGCGTATAACTAGCCGCAACACCGAAATCATCAGCATCAAAAAATATTGCTCGCTCGGTTGCTGTCTCTACCGCCATCACTCATCCTCTGGAGTGTCCAGCTTTTTTACAGCCCTGTTTGTTTTCTTTGGTGCGGCTTTCTTAGCCTTGGCTTTTGCAAAGCCTCTGTCTATCAGCTTTTTAGCCGCCGCATCATCAACATCAATAACGTCACCAGCCATCAGATTACCGCCAGTGCCTATAAAACATTTTTGCAAAATCTCTATTTTCATAAAACCCCCAAAAGGTAGGGGCAGAGACTAAGCTCCACCCCATCCCAATGCTAGTTAAGCTATGCTAACTTCGTCAGTCTTAGCAAAAGAAACTGCGTTTCTAACGCCAACATCGACTTCAGCAAGCAATGTTAATCTGACAGTTCCAGACTTGTCTCCCGAAAATGGATTCACCATTATGCTTGGCGATCCAAAATTTGCCACGACAAGTTGACTGAAATCTCCAAAGACCAATGCAGAAGCATCGTTACCGCCATCGCCCGGATCGAGCGTTGTTGGCACGTTGCTTGTGAACTGGATTGGATAGCCATAGAGGTTATCCCAAGGGTCATTCAGAAGCATTACGCTATCTGTTGAGCCAACCCTTACAGTGGATGCCAACTTGGACTTCACAGCAGGGTGTGACAGGAATCCAGCAGAAGCGTTGTTAACGATTCCGTTATCTTCCTCAACCAACTTCACAAGTGCAATAATGTCAGCCCATGTTAGTGAGTCAACATCTGTGCCTGATGAAATATCAAGGTTGTTGATTCCTGATGTGTTCAAGATGCCAGTAGGTTGACCAGAAGAACCGCTACCATTGATGGCATGGAACTCTGTGCGGTCAGCCGCAGAACGCAGAAGGTCATCACGAACAATTTGCTCAATGCTTGGCACTGACTCCATTGCGAGTAATCTGGAAATTTCCACAAACGATCCCATCGTGCGGGGCTGGAGGGTTAAAGCACCGTCTGTTCCTGCGCCATCACCTACATCGCCAAGTTCTTCAACAAAGCCAGCAGATGCGCCTGTTGCAAGCTTTGGCATTTTTACACGCCCTGTAAGCCCTGACATAAATGTTGCGCCCAACTCACCTAACACAAGTTTTGCTCTGAGTGCTTCAATGAACATATCGCCGCGATGCTCTGTTGGAACAAAGTCATCAAAGACAACTTCAGAACCTGTTGCACCTGTTGCGGCTGTTGACAATGCGCCACGTTGCGCCCAGACAAAGTCAGGAACATAAAAGCCTTCACTTCCTCTGCCAACTTTACGAGCAATCTCGTCATTCATTTCACGCTCAAAGCCAGCTTCACGCCAATCGTTTGTGATTTGCGCTTGAACCATTCTGCCAAGTGAGTAGCTACGCTTCTCTTTGACAGGTGCATCAACAACTGATGCTGGTGTTTCAAGTGGCTTATCATTAGCGATTGACTCTAATAGCTGACCACGGAACTCGCTAACATCTAGTCCGTCCCTGATAGCTTGTTCGCCAAGGTCACGTTTGTTTAGCTTGGCGGCGATAGCAAGAATCTCACTATCATTTTTTCGTGCGGCTTTGACAGCTTCTGCCTTCGCCGCTTCAAGGTCTACACCTTGATTTTCAATATTATCAGACATATTAATCTCCTTATCTGATCGTTGCGAAAGTTCGGAAACTGCTCGCCCGACCCCCACGGCTGACGAGCCGTCGGCTGGCACCGCAACAAGACTGATTTCCATAGGCGTGGTGCGAACACGAACAATACCATCCGCGTCATCCTCACGCACAACTTGACCATCAATACGATAGCCAACTGAGATGTTCATGCGTATTCCATCACGAACATCATCGAACATTTCAGAGGCACGTTGACTTTTACCAAATCGAACGATTGCACGAAGTCTGCGCTCTTCCTCATCCAGTTCAACTCTTTCAACCACACCAATCTGGTCATTCATATCATGCCCAAAAAGTAACGGAGCGCGACCTGAGTTTAAAAACTCTAAGTTCATGCTCTCCCTAGTGTGGTCAATAACTTCAATACCAAAATCACGTTCAACAGGCTCTTCACTTGAAACGCCAACCCGAACCATTCTGGTATCTTCATCTATAAACCTATCTTCTTCAAAGAAATGACCGCGCTTGACCATATTTGTTCGGTCTAGCCTTTCCATCTCTTTTTCTTCATCTTCTTTTTCTTCATAATGATATGGTCTAGCCTCCATATCTTTATCATCGCCAGTGGCTTCCATCTCTGGCATGGACTTGCCAAAGGTTATGATGTAAGCATCCTCAGTTTCCTCAACATTTTGGATGTGTCTCTCATGTAAATTTTCCATAGCTCTTTCCTTAGTTGAAAGCGGATGCCCCAATGGTAGCAAATCCTGATCGTGTTTTCCACCTTGAAAACGTCCATTTCGTAAAGCAAATAATAGACTGTTCACGCGAGCATAACCCCATTGCTCTGGTGAAGCTACGTTTGGTCTAACTGAAGCTGGCGAGGTTTTATATGCACCTATCCCCCTCAACATACATTCAGCAAGCATTGAAAGCGTTGCACGTTTTGTCGAGTCATCTCCATATTCTTCGTTATGCTCTTTAACTTTTCTTTCTAATGCTTCACGAACATTATCGCTTAAATCGCTTATGGCACGTTCATTGTCTCTGTCTTGCTGTGCCTGACTTGCAGAGCCATACTCTTTCTGCTCGACATATTTGATAGCCTCCAATACAACATCTTTCATTTTTTGCTCACCCAATACGCCTATGATTCCCCACTTCATCTGGGCTATTATTCCGCCGATATTTGATGGTCTGCCAGCCTTTTCACCAGACTTGAATTGTGATCCGTCCTCAAAATGTCTAGCCGCCCACGCTTCACGCTCTTTTATCCAATCTATAACGCCTTGCGTTTCTTCACCATCGCGCGCTTTTGTCCATAAATTAAACGCCTCACTGCCTCTAATATTGCCGCCAGCTTTATAAATATCTGGATTATCTTTCTTTATTCCAGCGATAAAGTCATAATCAAACTGCGGATAGTTGCTGTTCCGCAAGCTAATTTTTTTATCCTCACCCTTAACTGGAAAATCAGTCGCCATCTTCAAACCCATCTACATCTGCTTCAACAGGGAATTTTGCACCAAATGGCTCAAACGCCATCTTCAGCCCATATCTTTCAGCCATTTGTTTGTCTGATTGTATCTGGCTAAAGACATCCTCAACATCACGCCCATAATTAGCCGCAACATCTGACAGGCTAACCATTCCATTACTTACCGCTTGAATGTTTGCGTTTATCTCGCGCTGTGGATCAACCCATGCAAATCCACGCCCACGGAAAACAACATTATCAGCAAACTTATCAAACTTATCTATGGGCAAAGTAATATCACCAGCAATCATTGCATTTTCTAGCCACGCTCTAAACACTGGCTCACAAAAATGCTCAATCAAAAAAGATTGAATCATTTTGTAATGGTCGCGCTCTTCAATCGTTCCCTGCCGTATAGAAGAATAGCTAACGCCAGTTAAATCATTTGATAGGCTTGTATAACTAACATTCAAACCAGAGGCTATGCCGCGCAAGATTGCAGTCTGAAAGCCCTCAAATGTTGTCGTTGGGTGATTAGGATCAATAAGTTTTAAGTCTTGACCTTCTGGCAACTGGAATATGCTGGCTGGCTCAAAGTCAACAACAGGCATATCGCTTTCAGTCTCATCGTCCCCGACAAAATCTTCCCCAGTCGGAGATGTTAAAACAGCAAATTTAGATGCCGCCGCCCTTGCCGCGACAAGGCTGGCTTCTGCAAAACCATCCAACATCTTCAATCCTGTTATGGCTGGCGACATAAAAGGCTCACCTCTTGTTTGGTGCGTTCTAGCTGGCATAAATAAATGAATCATTTCATCAGCAGGAACACGAATATGCTCTCTGTTTTTTGGCGTGGTAAAAAAGCTATCATTCGGGTGACTTGTCAAAACGTAATAAGCAACTGGTCTATGAAACTCATCTAGCTCCACGCCCATTCTTATTTCATTATTATTGCTTTCATTGCGTCCATTCTTCTGGTCGTCAACTAAATCGGCTTCAATAAATTGCAGTGTGAAATTATTATTAAATTTTCTGTTTCTTATTTTCTTAATAAATACTTCGCCATCCCTAGCTAGTGTTTCTGCTGTTACTCTTTGGCAGTCTAGCCAACTAAGTCTGCCTGTTACATCTGCGTTACCAACCCTGCCCCATGACCTAAATGCGTTTTCAATGATTGCATTGCCAGCCGCATCCAATGTCCTATCTTCATTTCTAGCCCTGACTTGTGTATTGAAACCTTTTTCACCGACGACATTCGTTTTTATGAGGTTTAAAAAACGCTTTGCGTATTCATTATTCCTAGCTAAATCCCTGCTTCTGTTTCTTAGTATTGGCAGTGAGTTTTTAAGCTCACTATCAGCAGAAAAACTACTGGCTACAAAATCACCAAAAAGGCGACCACTGTTTGCGCCTCCATACGAGCGATATAATTTTTTATATCTTGATTGCTTTGGTTTTTCAGAACGGCTCATGAAATCTAAAATGCCCATCTTTAAAACCTTCCCAAAATAGTTGCTTTAGTTTTTCTGCCATGAGTTATCTGTTCTTTTCTTCTTATTTCGTTAACTTCACGCCTGTAGTAATCACGCCATTGTAACAACTCATCGATGGCAAGTTTAGTCAGTGACCTGCCTTGTATTGAGTAAGAGGCAACATCGCTATCTGCTTTGCCCTCAAGTATGCTTTCTATTTTGCCAAGCATTATTTCCGCATGGTGTCGCGGATCAACATTATTATCATAGTCAGTAGAAACTTTTATCTGACCACGATCGACAACAATACGCTCGTTATCGGAATCACGTTCAATCTCTATCTGATAATGATAATTTCCTACAGTATAATTTGCGCTTGTTGCAGAGGCTACAGAAAACAAATAATCATTATCTGATGCGCTTGCAGTAATTGTAAACTCTGTGTTTGCGCCAGTTGATATTCGCGCCACAAACTTCATCGTAAATAAACTATTATCGTAATCGCCAGAAAACTCAGTAATTTTAAACTGGATAAAGTCACCGACAAATACTTCTTCTGGAACACCTACTGGCGCATTTGCGGCATCAAATAAATTAGGCACTCTTAGCACCCCCTATAATAAAAGTTCACCGCCAGCCCTGCACAAAATTAGACTGCTTCCTTGCCCTCTGCCTTCTTTTCGGCTTGGCTTTCTCAATGTCAGCATCTGTTGCGCCTGATTTAGCAGACCTCTGTATTAGCATATTAACCGAAATTCCCATAATGTTCAACGCCGCTAAAGCATATACCCTGCAATCGAGTGCTTCGTTTCTTGGTCGAACCTTTATCCACTCTCTTCTGTGAAAGCCTTTGTGATATTTTTTTACAACCTTTTCGGCTGTAAGCTGTTTAAAATATTCGTCTGTGTAATGCTTCGGGAAGTGACAGTAGCCAGCACCTTGCTCTTTTATTTTGAGTCTTGAATAAACAATCTCTTTAGCGGTATCCACGCCAATGCTCCACAGCTTACATTTTAAATTATTATTAGTTGATGGTCTGCCATTTATTAGCGGCTTACCTTCACCGCCTATACCTTTAATGGCAAATATGCGCCGCCCCAGTCGTGGCTTGCAAAACTTATAAACTGCTTGAGTGTGATGACCGCCACTGTCAATGCAAGCCCCCTTTATAGCTAACTGGACTCCGTCCTCTCTTTCCCAAGTCAACTGCAAATAAGCATCTAACTCAGCCCATACATTTGCGCTGTTCGGATCGCCATAAAATGTTCTATAATCAACACTCCACGTTTCTTCATCACTGCCCCAACCCACAGTCTCGCACTCTAATCGATCACTCTGGCAATCGATGCCAGCAGTTAATATGACAACACCCTCTGGCACTTTTTCGCCATAATCTTCACGATGGCTTGCTATATCAAAATCATCAACACGCTCACCTTCATCCGTCCACGTTTCTCCTAAAAATGAATTAACAAAAACACGCAATGTCTCAGGCAGTTTCTTTGCCTCTAAAAAATCTTTAACCGCACTCTCTAAACTAGTCCATGGAGAATATAACCCTGATAATCGGAAACCCGCCTTCCCGACTACCTCTGGCATGGTGGCTTGCCAGCTACCCCTGCGAATCGCCCTAAACCGATCTGCATCATCCCAAACAACACCGCAATGCTCACAAATATAAACGGCTGTTTGAGGTTTGTCTTGTTCCCAGTTTACGTTTTTCCATTTTAAAACTTGATGCTCACCACACTCATGGCATGGCACATAAAATTCACGCTTGTCTGTTTCTTCAAAAGCAGAGGCTATTCTACTGCTTCCCTCATTTGTTGGAGTGCTGACCATCACTGTTTTTTTATTCCAAAATGTCATGGCACGTTTTTTAGCCAGCGCAATGCTATCCCCCTCGCTGGTCACTGTGTATCTATCCACCTCATCAAATAATAAAACTCTGATCGGACGCGATGCCAGCGATGCGGCTGAGTTAGAGCCGACCAATGTAATATGACCGCCCTCAAATGTTTTATGGTAAGTCGTATTATTAGAGTCACGACTGCGCGGATCTTTTACCTTATTTGCTAATACAGGAGTATCACGCAACATAGGCGACAGCCTATCTTTGCTAAATGTTGCCGCCATATCTAGCGTGGGCTGGATACACATTATAGGCGATGCGTCTTGAGATATATAATATCCGATGGTGTTTAATATTATTTCTGTTTTGCCAACTTGCGCTGACGACATAACCACAACCTCATCAATCTTTTCGTCGGTTATAGCATCCATGATGCCGCGCTGATACTCGGCACGTTCTGTCGACCAGCCGCCAGCCTCGGCTGATGCCTCACGACTTAACACGCGATACTGGTCTGCCCATTCACTTATTTTTAACTCTGGCGGTGGAGCTAGTGCCTTCATCGTTTGCGCCGTTATCTGGCTCAACGATGGAGGAACGGATAGGGTTAGCCGTTTTGACTTCGACCGCCGCGAGTTCCGCGAGTGCTTCATTGACGTTTTCCTTTAAAATCTTTTTTGCTTCAGTTATGTCGTTAGCCGCGAATACTGTGGTCGCCGCTTTTGTTGGGACAGATAACACTCTAGAGCGCATATTGGATACCATAACCTCCCACGCATCTTTTACATCCTGCGCTGGTATCAAGTCGTTTGACATCTGTTCGCGTTCCATCTCAGCCATATCAGCTTTTGCTTTTGTAAGCCTTGCGCGATGTGCCGCATAATCATCACCGCCGACATCGCTGTTAACCGCCTTCTGCCGCAAGTAATGAATATAAGCGCGGACGACAGGAACAAGTTCATATCTACCGCGAGCCGCCTTTGGCAATACGCCATCTTTTGCAAGCTGGTTAACTCTGCGCTCTGTTAAATCTAATAGCTTTGCGACTGTTGCGAGTGGAACTGTATTATTTGCCGCCATCGCGCTCCGCTTTCATTTCGTTAAATGTTTTGCCTGTTTCTGCGTGGACTGCTTCCTTGCCTGTGAAGTCTTGCCAGCGTTTTATGATTACATCAACATAAACTTCATCTAGTTCCATCATGCGACAATTCCGACCAGTTTTTTGACATGCTAAAAGTGTTGAGCCAGAGCCGCCAAATAGGTCAACTATATTTTTTTCATTATTAAATTCTAATAATATTTTTTCTGATAGAAGAACAGGCTTTTGAGTTGGATGAACTCTTTTACCACTTTCACCCTCTCTATTCATTCCGTCCCATGTGACTTTGTATTTTTTTACAACTATCCCCTTAATGTTCGACCATGCTAATTCACAATCTGAGAAAGATGTGCCTTCACCTCTATTCTTATCCCAGACAAACCATCTTCCACCTATCGGTAATTTGTCATTGTAATAATTTGCTCCCCATAAAATATATTTTGCATCAGGAAAAGATAAAAAAATATGTGATGGATTATATTCATCATCATCACCAATCACCGCCTTATATTCGGCGGCTTGAACTTTATTAGCTCCGCAAATTGTCCCATTTCTTGCTTTAGCTCCGCCAATTGTCCCATTTCTTGCTTTAGCTCCGCCAACAACACTGATTCCATAAGGCGGATCGGTAAAAACCATATCAGCCTTGTTGCCATCCATCAATTTATCAACCGCATCAACACTAGTGCTGTCACCACACATGAGCCGATGATTGCCAAGCGTCCAGATGTCACCTAACACGCTCACTGGCTCATCAGGTAACTCAGGCACATCATCCTCATCGGTAAAGCCTTCTACGGCTTCGGTTAACATGCCGTTAAGTTCGTCATCATCAAAGCCTGTAAGCAATAAATCATAATCCAGATTATCAAGGTCAGAAAGTTCAAGCCTTAACAAATCCAAATCCCACTCAGCCTCTTGGCTAACCCTGTTGTCTGCGATCCGATACGCCTTCACTTGTGCATCAGTTAAATCTTCTGCAATTTGAACTGGCACTTTATCCATGCCTAAAGTTCTAGCCGCTTCTAAACGTGTATGCCCTGCGATAACCACCATATCCTTATCGACCACGATAGGCTGTTGCCACCCAAATTCTTTTAAACTAGCGGAAACCTTCGCTATTGCCGCTTTATTTTGTCGTGGATTGCGGACGTATGGGATAGCCTCTTCAATTTTTACTGTTTTAATTTTCATAGAATAGAAACCCTTATAATTTTTTCACTCGCTAGAATTTATCTGACCTCGCGCGATACC
>Ga0209645_1000264_pt1 | contig 28227 bp, 38 predicted proteins | sample ETNvirenome_6_30_FD_184070 | JGI IMG/M metagenome (GOLD analysis project Ga0209645, IMG submission 184070) | Marine viral communities from the Pacific Ocean - ETNP_6_30 (SPAdes) (version 2) | ecosystem: Environmental > Aquatic > Marine > Oceanic | place: Pacific Ocean | collected 2013-06-19
CTACCACGAGGGGAGAATGGAGTACGAACATTACCCTGTATTTTACGGGCTTCAGACTGACCACGGTATGCGGTATATTTCTGTGGGTCTTTGCTCATTGGTTGCTTTGTAGCAATACCACGGTGGCTCATTTCTACAGACAGATGTGGTTTCATCAAACCTGTTTTCTTACCGCTTGAGATACCACGCATTCTTGCAGCATGTCGTCTTTTAGTAGCACCTACACCGCCACTCATACCACCCGGTGGTGTTTTGAATTGGCCTGTAGATGGTCTAAACTGCTGTCGTGCTTCTCTTCTTCTGCGAGCCGCAATAGTCTTTGCAGTATCACGCTTTAGTAGTGTACTCCAAGCATCCTCCATCGGCTCGCTCATGGTAAAGCCTGTTTCTTCATTAAATGGCACATTAGTAAAATCACGATATACATGTTCTATGTCGTCAAACGGGGGTCGTGCATCATCAACTTGAAAATTGTGTAAATCATATAATCTCTCAAAAAAATCTTCACGAGATGTAGCACCCGCTAAGTGGTTAATATCAGGCTGTGTAAAATCATCTGCAATTCCTTCATATTCAGCAGGGTTATCTAATGTTTCTTGAATCCAATCATACCATTCGGGGTGAACATTATCACGATTTGGCATATTGTATCGGTGTTTATATTGGTTTTCTCCGGGGTGTACAGTAGGTTCTTCCTTCAACAAACTACTCCAAGCATCCTCCATTGGCTCACCTGTTTCTATACTATCTTGCCAATTAGGGTCGTTTTCTTCATACGATTCGATTGGAAAACCTCTTTCATCAAGTGGTGTCTGCACCCAATGCATACCCGAACCGTCACATGGTTCGCATTCTCCGGGTTCGATACCTTCTTCGGGGATGCCCTTTTGATTAGGGTCTTTACCCGTTCCTTGACAATTAGGACAAACTGAATCTTCCTTCAAAAGACTAGACCAAGCATCCTCCATCGGCTTGCTGGCAAGTTTATTTTGAAAATTATCAGTAAAACCCGTATATGCACTATTACCACCGGGGTATATATTCAAAGCCTCATTTATTTTGTCACTTTGTTGCATTACTTCTTCGGGAGTGTAAAAAGTTCCTTTAGGGAGTTCGGGAATAAATTGGGGTGGTAATGTTGTACCAAGTATTTCAGACGGTTGAGTATATTCATCAAAGAAATTCTTTATTCTATTACGATAATTTTCAACAACTTCGGGTGGTGCAGTGTTTTTCAAATGTTCATATTTAGCGGCTAATGACGGGAAAAACTCAATGTCACCCGGCATAGCCTCTAATACATCACCTGCTCTTTCTTGACTGTAATGTTCATCATATCCTTCTTCGTTATACTCACCATCTTCTAAATCCGGTGGTTGTTGATTACCATATTGAAAGTTCAAATCTTGAAATTGTGGTTCATAAAACGCTGCAACTTCACCTGCTGGTGTCGTTTCATCAAATGGAAGATTAGAACCTTCAGCATCCATAGACCTCATTTCCATTTCTTCATTTGCTTTATGTCTAATTCTTGGATTAGGATGGTGTCGTAATCTCCACAAATCATCCATTGATAATTCGGGTATTCTTGTATCGGGGTCGTAAGGTGAACCAAAATTAGACATGTCGGGTACATCATCATCTTCTTTCAGTAGTGTACTCCAAGCATCTTCCATTGGTTCGCTCATTGCAATAGGGAGGCCGGGACTCATTGCTGAACCTGTACCGGACTTTGCACCTGTCGCAAGGTCGAGTAGTGTACCCCTACTTCCAGCAGGGCCACCCTGTAGCCCCATCTCACGCTCATCATCACGCTTGTTACCATCATCTAGTCCATCTAGCGACTCATCACCGCCAAGTTTCTGCTTAGAACTAATTTTAATGTGCTTGATTTTTGATTTGCGCTCTTTCTTTTCTTCTTCCTTGCGCTTCTTTTCATCACGCTTTTGTTCGTTATATTCGGGAGAAGCAGGGTTGTATTTTGTTTCATCCTCATTTGCAGATGAATACATTTTGTCTGATTCACTGCGAGGTGAATACATACGAGTATCAGAGCCACGACCCATTACCATTACTCTACCCCCATGTTTTCTTCTAACTGACGCTTAATACGCATCCAAGTATCGGGGCTTTCTTTACCCAATTCAACTTGTAGGATATTGAATGTTTGATTGACTTGTTGTCCATCACTCTGTGCGCCCCATTGGTCTTGGAATCGCAGTAGGTCTTTTACTGTTTCACGCACTTCTTTGTGAAGCGATACTGCATCTCTTACAAACCCATCTTCATGTACTGTACCTTCGTCAAGTAACTCAGATAATTTATGATTAAGTTTTTCTGCGTTAGAGCGTAGCAAGTTGATTTCTTGACCTGCTACTAACGCCACTTCAATTGCTGCTGTCTTTTGTACAAGCGGTTGGAAGTGGTGCTTCATGTGGTGATACACTGTGCTTTCGGCAATACCTAAGTCTTCAGCAATGTTCTGACTTACTGAACCATCATCAAAGAAAGCCCTTTCATATTCTGCTCTCATTGGAGAAGTACATACCACACAGTCCACGTTTGCGCCCATGTGATACTCACCCATATGATTGCGATAATGACGGTCTGCGGTGTTTGCTCTCCACCCCATATCTTTGTCTAATTGTCTAGCAGAAATAGCACCTTGAAGCATTTGAGATTCAAACTCATCTCTATCTTCGTGGACGCAAAAGGCACAAGAGCGTTTAGTCACCTTGCCCTCCGCCATGCTGGTCTTAAAGCATACACATTAAAAACGATTATGACTAAACAAAAATTGGGAGTACCATGTGGCGTGGTAAAAGAATAGCCAAAGTGCCGCTTACTAAAGCGACCATAGACAGTTTGAAAACTGCTGTAATGGATATAGTAAAAGGAGAATATGCACCACTAATTCTGAAAGAAGAAAGACTACGAATTTGCGATACTTGCCCTCACAGTGGAACTCAATGTGAAATGTGCGGTTGTCATTTGAAAACTAAAGCATCTTTACTTAATTCTAAATGCCCATTAAATAAATGGTAATCATTTAGATATTCTTGAAAAGATACCGGTAATCATCAGAATACTAGCAAACAGTCCAATCAACAAATAAGATGCTGATTGTGAACCCATTTCATCTCCTTTGAATACAAGTAGTAGTAACATAGTAATGAAAGATGCAATAAACTGCACCATTATCATGTCTATGATTACACTTCTTGATGGGTTTAGAACATCAAGTGTACTATTTGCAAAACCTACCGGCACATAATTTCTATCTTTATCATACATATTATCTTCCTCCTGTCAGTAAACTACGGGCAAAGGTTCCTACGCCCCCACCTACTTTCTGCATCATTCCTTCATCTTGCAATGCTGCTTGTAGGGCACCACCCATCATTGATTGTTGTGCCATAACTGCTAACTGTTGTTGCTGGCTTTCCGCCGCATTGATGTTTTGGGTAGCCGTACTTTGAAGAATACTAAAGTTACTCTTTACATTTTCAGCACTAATAGTTTGCAAGTTTTGAGGCAATTTAGTTACATCAAGTGTTAGTGTACCTTCATCTTCATTTAGATTAAAAGTAGCATTTCGTAGTATCTCAAGTACACTGTAAGATACTACAGTTCCAAGCATTTCTACAAGTGTACCCATTTGTTGACTTGCAATAAATCTGTCTACCGGAACAATACCACGAAGTAACATAATTTGAATTTCTATTTCAGAAGGCGGTGCAATTGGTTGCTGTCCCCATTGATTAGATTGACCGTTAGTTAATCCTTGCATAAACGGGTTATTACCTATGTTACTAAGCGTACCCTGTGGCTGTGCAAACGGGTTTTGGGATTGTTGTGGTACACCAAGATTTAGCGCACCGTTGTTACCCATTGGCTGAGAATTGTTGTTAATACCAAACATCCTATTCACCTACCCCAAGAGGTTGCTCTTCAAGACTCTTTTGTTGAACTAACTGACCCATCATCATTTGTTGGAAAGCAGCAGTAGGTTGATTCATTGCTGCTAATTCTTCTTGGAAAATACGCAAATCAAATACAATCATTGTCACATCATTTAGATTTGTAGATGGATTTTTGTAATGAAGTATATTGATACCATTAGTGCTTCGTGAATCCTTTTCCAACTCTGCAAAAAATGGCTCATACTTTTCTAAGAATGCTGGTGTAGGGTCTTTCTTTACAATAGAAGAAACCGGTACACTAACTAAACTAACACCCTTTTTGACTCTATCACGGAGAGTCTTAGGGTTTGACTCTTTCACTTTATCTTCTTCAGTTTCCCACTTACAAAGTAAATGATAGAGATGCATGTGTTCGGGACAGTATGTACCCCTCATCTTTCTACCTGTAGTAACTTTATCTCTAGCAATGAATGCTTCGGGCTGTCCACTAATAGGATTCTGCCAATACAATTCCCACAGTGATTGATTTGTATCTTCATCACGAATTTTATTGTACAAATTGTCATGTTGAATTAGGGCAGCGCAATCACAACCATCTACTACACACATGCTAGTTTGCTTATCATAACGATACTTTCTTCCCAAAGCCCATCTCAGAGGATTGAATATACTTCTTTTTGAGGGTGAAAGTAATTTGTATGCCTGTTTAATGTCCTTTTTTCTTGCTTTATGTGGGTCGGGGTGACGAGAAGGATAGAAGTTTACTTTTGGAACTTGTATATTGTTTTCTGTGTGCATGTCCCTCATTGCCGCTTGTGCAGTTGCTTGTTGTGTCAATGCTTGATGTGTTAATGCACTATTACCTTGCTGACTTAGAGCATACAAGTGCGCTGTGTTTGCATCACCTAAATTGTATTGATTGTTCATATCTATTCCGCCTTTACTATTTCTATACTACGAGTTTCATTTTCTGAATCCCAATTGATTTTCCAACTAATTTCATCACCTTTACTTAGACCCATTAATTCTGCAATCCACATCGGGATAACTGTTCTAATACTGTTACTTGCCTTACCAACTGATGCAATTTTTGTCCTTGTCATACCATCACCTATACTGTTAAAAGTTCTATTAATGTGTTTTCTACATTCCATCCTATTCTTGTTGCCATGAATGATTTTTGTGTAGGAATACCTGCTTTTTGTAATCTGATTAAATCATCACGAAACGGGTCAAACACTTTGTGTTCACCAATTCTGTCTTGCCCCCAAAGCAATGCAGCAGTTTCATCAAAGAATCTATCAGCCTTATTTGCTACAAGCATAATTACTCTTGGAGTATATTTCTTACCTTTCCACCATGATTTGAAGTTACGATAACGATACTGTCTGTAGATAATTGCATCAACAAGATATTTGAAGCCAGCAATTTGTTGTAATGCTTCATCACCACCTCGCATTGCTCTTTCATCAAACATGTAGACTACAGCCTCTACTTGGCGATTAACCATATCATCAGTCCAAAGATTCCAAAATCGCTCTTGTCCTCCTATATCGGCAGAGTAAACAACTCTTTTATTTCCTTTCCATGAAATTCTTTTACGAGTTGGTTTAGGTAAAAGATACCTGCCTAATAATTTCAAATGCACAGTTCTGTCTTCATCGGGTATTTCTTCCATTTCACCCGGTGTAGTCATATATCTGTCAAGAGTAGTCTTACCCACTAATCCAGCACCGTAAATACCAACCTTTCTTGGTTTCCACGAATTGTATAGGTTTTGACCCCATAATGCGGCACCTACCAATGCTGAACCTGCGGGGTCTACCATTAATCAACCAACCCCGATAACCAATTTCCAAATTCTACTACCTTATTCCAAAACCATTCTACTGTATTTACCCATATTGATTCATTTGTTTGATACTCGTAAAAACTTGCAATCAATATTCCTAATAAGGTACACACTATAGTACGAAACCATCCTACACTGCGTTCATAATAATTGTCAAGGGTATTTTGAGTGTGCATTGCACGAAGCGTTGCTTCAGTAGAATCATCTGTAGGAGTTTTGAAGATTCGACCCAAGAAGAATCACCTACTTCTTTTTCTTCTCATCTTCTTCTTCTTCAGAGACTCCAAGATTAATTGGTTGGTCAATCTCTGCATTATGTTTTGGTGGATGTTGAATTAGTTTGTTCTCATATTGGTCTATTAATGATTGAGAACCACCCGGTACACCCCATGAAGGCGGCATCTTACCCGGATTTTGTTCCATCCATCGCAGTTCAGCCTCTAGTTGTGCTTCTTGCATACGGATTTCCATTTCTGCTCTGCGGTTGTCAAACTGTGATTGCATATTACGGAAGCGATGTTGTCTGTTTCTTTCAATATTCTGTATTCGTACTCTTTCTTGCATATTTTGTTCAAAGAACATTTTAAAGAAGTAGTAAGCAATACCTTGTACAAAGAATGCAGCCATTGCGTATGTAAATCCATTTACCATTGCGTCGTTACTGTTTAACCACATCCCTGCGTCAAACAGTCCGATAGCCAATCCTACAAGTGCTGATTGCGATAGAATCAGACCCATCAATCGTATTTCTGCATCTGAGTTGTTACTTGTGGTACTCATGTGTCCTCACCATTGGTCAAATTATTGGTCATTATAACCTTTTCGTTTTCCTCACTTTCCTCATTATTCACTTCACTCATTTTGAGGTTACCTCACTTCATCATACTCTCTATTATTAATATTATATTATTAGTATAGTCATAATGAATGAAGTGAAGTATGAGGTAAGTGAGGTAAGTTATTACTTACATATTACGCAGTGTGCCTTTTTCTTTGAAATGTCTTGCACGATTTTCATGCTCACCTTCAAGAGTAAGTTTACCGCCTTTGGTGTGTGAGACATCCATATGGTCATGAGAACCATAGATACCACGCTTTCTACGCTCTCTGTTCAAGTCTTCTCTATACTTGACACGTTCAGGACTAGACTCGTACTTTTTATCGTACTCTAACTTATGACGCTTGGCTTCGGGACTAACACGCTCTTTGAGCAACTGCCAAGCAACATCAATTGGATTCATCTTACTTACCTGCCCAAGCATCACATGTATGGTCAGCACGACAATTAAAATCGTACCACTCGCAATATCCCGTCATTGGGTCATCTGTTTTTGATGAATCCCAAGCCTTACAGTTACCGCATTTCTTTGGCCCTGTTGCTTTACGATAGTTAGGTGCATCTTCTTTACCTTTCAAAACAAGCCATGCCTGTTCCATTACAGATAAATAATGCATTAACAATTCCACCGCTTCAATGCTGCACCTTTCGGTGTTAGTTTACCTTTCTTTGAAGTTGGTCCTTTGACTCCTGTCATTCTTGCACAGAATGACTTTCGCCTCTTTGCTTTCTTAGAACCCGGTTTAAGTTTACTCGGTTTAGTAGTAACAGGTGGCTTTAGGTTAGAGCCTTGCTCACGTTTTGCTTTGGCTCTACCTTTAGCGTTTAGTCCACCTTTGCGGTGGTGTTTGTTTGGATTGTAACCATGAAATGGTTTAGATTTCTTTTTTGCTTTTAGAAGATTAATAATTATATCCATAGGCTCTCCCATTTGAATTCTGTTTGGATTAAAACCTTCGGTTTGAGGTTCTTGGTATGCAGCATCGGCTGCTGCTTCTGCATCTTTTCTTGCTTGTACTTCGGCCATGTGTCTTTGCAGTTCTAATTTTGCTTCGGGTCTATTTGCCATTGCAGCGTTAAATTCGTTTGCTTGAGTTGGTGTCATTTCATTCAAAGCACCCGGTATATCTTGTATGTTTCTTGGTTGAACTTGAGCATGAGGGTCTGCTGATAACTGAGTAGGTGATACTCTAGTCAGAATATCTTTTCTTCTTATTTCATTTAGCAATGCCCTTTCTTTAGGACTAATTGGGGCTTGTTTTAGTAAATTCCAAGCATTATCAAAAGCACTCATTTCTTTTTGCCTCCTTTCTTTTTACCACGGAATTTACCACGGCAATATTGTACAGCCCAACCGTTTGCATAGGCTGATGGATAAACTTTGAATTTGCGCTTGGCAGCAGCCTTACCTGCTGGACACAATTTCTTCTCTAAGAAATCAAATGCATTGTCCATACCACTGCAATGACCACATTCACAATTCATAATATCACTCTATTTTTACTATGGTTGGTTTGCCACCTACTCCTTGCTTTTTGGCTCGTTTGCGCTTAGTCGCTGCCCTCTTCTGTCCCTCACTCATACTACCGGAGGTTTTAGGTGTTTTGCTGCTTACTTTTACACTAGGTCTACACTTTGGATAACCTTTGCTTGACTTACTCGCTTTACTGCGGCCACATGGTGGGTGTTTACCATCTTTGTTTTTACGACTTACATCAACCCACTTTTCTTTGAACCATCGGTTTAAATTTTTAGATATGTCAGACTTTAGAGTACCAGCCCCAAGAGAAGCAGGTCGCCCACATCTTTGACATGGTTCTTGTAGTATTCTGTTACCACATTTTGGACACGGTAAGTTTGCAGGGTTTTGGTTTGCTACAATTTTTCTCGGTTGTCTCATTATAGTAGGAGAAGATGCTACACGGCTTAATTCTTCTTTGAGTAATTGAAATGCGATGTCCATTGGTTCGCTGTTTTGAAATAAAAACGGGCTATCTAATATTTTTTGATTTTCAGAAAGTGGCATAAGATGGCCTTGGTCAATAAGTTGTTGTAATGTTAATGGGTCACCAACTTTTTGCCGCCAAGCGTCTGTACCTTGAGTTTGAGGGAATTGACTAATAAAATCAATAATTTCTTCTTCATCTTTTGGATTTAGACCTAAATCTCTTTTAGGATAAAATGGTGGTCTAACCGTGTCCAAGTTAAATGTTACATCGCTAATACTTTGAGGGTGAGCAGATTTTGGTAATGGTATTTCTACAAATGCGTCTTTGTCAAATCCACCATATTGAAATCCTTCACCTGCATGAGATTTTGCACCTTCATCATACTCACGGAACCAATGTGGTGTTTCTGTGATACCAAGTAATGTCGCTTGGTCTTTGTGAGGGTTAAAAGTAAAATCAGGGTCAAGCAAAGTACCTATGTTACTTGGCCCAACCCATGTTCCACTAACATCTACATTTGGGTTTATTTGTCCGGGTTTATTTGGGTCAAACAAACCGGGTAGTGGTGTTCCTCCTGTATTGTACACATTTTGTTCCCAAGGTATATTTTCACCCGTTCCAACTCTTGTAGAGCGTGAAACGCTAAGGGGTTTAGAGAATGTTTTTTTGTGTCTTGACGGAATCCATCGCAAAGATTCAATGTCATCAAGTGACACACCTCGTTTTTCATCTAAGGTAGGTAAGTAAGCCTTAACTAAAATCTTACTCATTATCATCACCTCCAAATCCAAATTCTTGAGCAGGGAATAGTGATTCTTTTATTCTACCACCCATAGAAGGCGTTTTCATTCTTCGATTAGGTGGGTGTAGTCTACTAATTATTTCTCTAGCAATACGTTGTTTTTCTTCACGACTCATAGATGGATTATCAATCCCAAATCTACCTCTGCGCCAACTACCCGGTAATTTTTTCGCTGCGTCAAAATAATAGTCTTCACTTTCTTCCATAGCAGGTAAGTCTTCATAATCTTGTATTTCTCTGTTAAATACCCCAACTAATCTTTCGGGAGGAATTGGTTTTGTAAATACTCCTTCTCTGCCTTCTCCCGATGCTGGTCTAGCAAATGCTTTATCTTGTGGTACTCCAAATCCTCGTATTCCTACAAGTCGTGCGGTTTCGGGGTAGTCATTCAATAAATTCCAACCACCCATCCCACTTGCACCATATACATTTGCTGCTACTGTATTTTCAATATCTTGAGAATAAGCCGGGGCTACAAATCCTACACCTTGATTTGTTGGAAATACGGGGTCACCTATTTCAGCCATATGGCGTTCATATCTTTCATTTTGCTTTGAATGTATATTTGGTACTAATCCATATCCTGTTATTCTACTAAGATTAGGATTATTTGCTATTATTTTTACTGCGTTTACAGGAGGAATAGCACCGGGTAATATGTTTCCTTCTTTATCAAAATGCTCACCTTCAGTTGTCATATCCCACATATGTTCGGGTAAAGTAGTTTGACGAGAAAAATAGTCCCTTATTGCTGGTAATTTTTTGTAATCAATATCTTCTGATAAGTAGTCTTTAAATCTAGTTGGGTCAGAACTTGTTGCTAGTTCCTCTAGGATTACGTCTGTTGCACCTAAATGTTCATCTAAGTCTGTCCCATCAACTAATAATTTATTTCTACCTATGACTTTAGGGGGCGCAGCAATGTCCTCAATGCCAGCATTTTCTTTTCTGCGCTGTTGTATATATTGCTCTACATTTTTAGCCTGTTGAGCCGGACTAAACCTTGTTGGTGTGTTGTATAAGTTACGAAAACCAAACTCATCGAGCGTAGTCTGTTGTTTTACAACAATAACGCTCATGCATCTGCGATGCAACGGTAAGTTAAAGAATTATCCTCTCTTCCCATGTACATGCGTAGGATTGCCGTTAGCGTATCTAACGGTGATAATACGGTTAAAGCGGTTCCGTTAATACCGGCTTTAATGGCAGGGGCTAAAGCATTAGGTGGGGCAGCGTTAAGAGGGGCTGCAAATGTAGCAGGTAAAACTGCTCTCGGTCAAGGCTTTACTGCGGCTAGTGGTGCGACAGGTCTTGGTGCAAAACTCAAAGAAGGTGCAAAAGCCTATGGTAAAGCAAAAGTCGGTATGGATGGTGAAGATGGAGAAACAGACGGTGCTGCTGTAGCAGCAAAACTTGCACAACAAACTATGTCAAACCAAGCACAGGCAAGACAAAACCGTTTGCAAAACCAAAAGGAACACAACATGCAAATGGCTGACAAAGCCAAAAAAGATGCACAAATTAGCACCGGAGAACCTATGGATATGTCTTGGCGGTTGCTAAAAGATTGGAGTTGGAATTCAGAAATAGAACCAAGAACAAGACAGGCTATTATAGAAAGGGCAAGAAAGGCTAAGAAAAAACAACAGCACTCTCATATTTCTTCTGCACCATCTCGTCACCATAACGACCAATTTAATCTTAGATACCATCCTCATCAAAAAATGCCAATAGGTGCAGAAGGTCTTGAACCACACGAAATAGCGGCTGCAATGGCTGATATGTATTTAGAAAATCATCCTGAATTAAAACAAGCATTACATGAAGAACTGCCGCAACCTGCTGACCCTACTAAAACTAACACACCGGGTATGGTGTTTCATGCACTAAATACTGACAATCCAAAAACTGTAGGTAATACAAAATGGACAAGTTATTCACCTGTAGTAGCAAAACCTACTATGTTTGACCAAATAAAACTACACTCAGCAATAGACACACCGGCAGGTAGTGCAGGTAATAGACACACAATTCGTGTATCAAGTATGAGAGACTACCCACATACATACAGTGGTCACAATGATGTATTACCATCTATGTTTAATCTTTCAGTACCATTAACTGATTTACCCACAGGTGGTAAAGAGGCACAAGATTTGAGACAACAGTATCGTATTAGACAGATTGGTGGTAGCGAAGAAAAATGGCGTGACAAAATATCAACTGTAGAAGATGAAAAACAAAATAAAATTGAGCAGAATTTAATATCACGATTACATAATGAAGCAATGTTAAGTGAGCAAAATGACGCTAAAGCCGCTAAGAATTTTGAAGCACAACAAGCAAGAGAACAGCATTTAGCATCAAGAGAACAAGGAGAAATGTCAGTTACTCCCCATATGATACCGGGGCACTATATTGTAAACGACCCTGCATATGCGCTACAAGGTAAAATGATAGGGCCATTCGATAAAGATGTAGGACAGGGCTACGACTATTATCATAATCATTATCAAAATACAATTCAAACAGGTGAACCTATGGATTTGGCTTGGCGTATGCTCAAACAAATGTCAGATGAGGAAATGCAAGAGTGGGCGTATGAAAATCTACGCAATCAAGGAATTGTAATTCCCGATGAAAGAGAAGAAGAAATAGTACCAAAGCCTAAGATACCTACTTTGTATTACTAATTTTTTCACCGGTAATTAAATCTTTATTCTGAGTTTTTTCAGCCTTGTCTAATTCCTTAGACTTTACATCAAACCAAGTGTCGAGTAATTTACAGCGTGTCATCTTCTTCTACCTCTTGCTGGTCCTATTGGTCCTCTGTTAGAGCCTTTGTTTCTACCCGCCAGCGCATCTGCTCTTTTTTTGCGCTCTAGTTCTTTGGCTCTTTGAACTGCCTCTTCTTCTTCTCGTTTTTTCTTAGCAGCAGCAAATTTTGCCTTTCTTTCTTCTCTTCTTTTTGCTTCTGCTTCTGCTTTTTCTGCGGCTTTTCGCTCTTCAAATTGTTTTTGCTCTTCTAAAAATTTCATTCTTTCAAGTCTACGCTTTTCAACATTTTCGGGAAGATTGTAAATACGCTCTCTTTCGGCTCGCTCTTTTTCAGCAAGCCGCCTTTTCTCAGCCTCTTCTGCTTCTCTTGCTTCACGCTCGGCTACTTTTGCTTTGTATTCGGGTGATTGTAGGTATCTTTCTCTTTCTTCCCTACGTTGCTGTAATACTTGCTGTCTATATTCAGTATTAGGGTTAATACCCTTTTCTCGGTTAGCAATATTTTCTGCTAGTTGCCTTCTTTTTATTTCTGCAAGTACATCAACATCTACTCCACCACCAGCAGGGTGACTTGTAATACGCATTCTTTCTTCATCAGTTGCAGGTCTATTTATGTCTGAGCCACCCTTAATGCGATAATGCATAGCACCGCTAATATCGGGTATTTTTCTACCAAACGCTGTAAACCCTGCATCTCTTAGTGCTGCTAAAGTTTCTGCCGAAAGCGGTTGATTTAAATTCATCTCTAAATAATTAGGTGCATTTACTTGTGGACCTTTTGACCTACCACTCATAACATTGTAACCACCAGCATAATGTTTACCTTCTAATGGCCCTAATGGTCTATCACCAAGATAGTTGTAAGCGTCCATGTTTACAGCAGGGTCGGGGTCAATTAGTTGTTGTATTTCGGGCACATTCATTGATTCGCCCAATTTGTCAAATTGGTTTCTCATAACTCTAACATCTGTCATTTTTAAAAACCGCCAAGCGTTTTCAAATATAGACTTAGACATTATATCACTCTTCACCTGTTAAAGTTCTCCACCATTCGGGTTTCTTTGGTTTGTCAAATGCTTGTTGTTCGCCTCTACCACGCTTTGACCCTCGTGGAGACATTGGAATAGTTCCGGGGCGGCCCATATCTCCTTTTCCAGCAGTTACACTTTCATCTTCCTCGCCCATCATACCCATATCTCTCAAATATTCTTCTATTGCTTGGTTATTCATATCAGTATTAATTGACCCTCTTTCGCCTTCAAATGGGTTAGGTGGTCTAAACTTTAACCCTTCATGCCCGATGCTTTGCTTGTATCTATTTCTTGCTAACGGTGGCATTTCCATAGCATCTACTGAATCTTCAGCCATTAGTGGGTCATCCATTTCTGCCATTTCTCGCTCCTGTTTTACATTATGAAGTGGATGCTCTCTGTGGGAAATACCGCCATAGGTTTCTTCTTCTGTGGGTTGCCTTCTTCGATTAGCAAACAGATTTTTTAAATCATAATTAGGATAGGTTTCTCTAAAAGAATCTTGGTTTACACCGGCTTCTTCATCATGAGGGTTTTTGAAATATTTTAGAATGTCCCATGCTTGAGAAAAAGGACTTGCCATGCACCTCCTATGGGGGGTAAGTATAAGAAATTAATTACTCTTTTTTTTCTACCAAATAGTATTTGAGAAAAATGCTTTGTTAAATGGTGACATTAGAAATCATCTCCATCAAACAAATTTTGTATTCTATGCCTTTCTCTTATTGCATCTATTCCTCTAAAGTTAGATGGGCTATATTCTTCTAGTGATGTTTGAGAGGATGTATCATCTATTGGTCTAACAACTCCTACTTTTGATGCTGGAACATTTGTAGGCTGAGGTTTTGGTTGCTTTCTTCGTATAGGTAAAGAACCATAATCGGCTGGATTTAAGTCGGATGCAATAATTTCCATTTCGTTAGGGTTATCACTCATTAGTCCCGGTATTTCTTCTTGCATTTGTTTAAGTTCTTCCATAGTCACATTTGGTCTATCTTTACGACTGTAGTAAATTGGTGCAAAATAACTAATATCACCACGAGGTTTTGATACATTTATGTTAGGGGATATAGTGTCTATTAAATTTTCATGAAATGCTTGTGAATATTTATTTCTGCTATCAGACCTAATGTTTATACCAGCGTTTAGTAATCCTCTATACAATTTGTTATAATAATCCTGTCTTCTAAAATTAACAGGTGTTTCTCCATAGAGGTCACGAATTTCGGGATTTGAATTTGGTATAACAGGTGTCATAGATTGGCCCGGTTGTATGCTTGATAATACTTGTCCTTCTGTACCTATTAACTCATATCTTCCAAATTTACCTAAATCGGGATTAAATTGAATATGACTTGGTATAGGGTTTTTTGGTAGTCTTTGTTCTAGTGGTGTAATTGGGGCTAATGATTGATGCACAAGAGGTAATTTGTATCTACCATCAATTATTGGTGTACGGTCCGGGGTATTGTGAGTCATTAAATTATCAATAGGTAATCGAGATTGAAATGTTCTGTCTATTCTTCTAGGAATAATTTTGGGTCTTGTAGTAAATATTTGATTAGTTTCAGATTCCTCAAATGGAGTTTCAGTTGGACCAAAACCTACTTCTTCTGCTATTTCTGCTAATGACATATCACTATCCGGGCCATAATCCGCTTGGATTCTATGGTGCCAATAATCGTCATCATCTTCTCTTGTTTCAAGAGGTGAATGCATCCATTTTTCAAATACTGAATTGTAGTAATAATCAGGATTATTTTTCATTGCTGGATTATTTGGGTCTTTCATAGAGTCAATAGATTTGAGCAAACTCCATGCTTGCTCAAATGCTGTCATGGCATAGCCTATAGCACAGTAGTATAAAAAATCGTTTTTGTAATTTTTTTTCCGAGAGGTATGCGGGACTAAAAGAAGTGCTATGGGATAGCACTGTGCTATGGCTCCTTCTAAGGCCATGCTATGGCCCCATGCTATGGCTCAGTACCCCGTTCTATAGAGTGGGGTACTGCTCTGTGCTATGGGCCTCTTACGGGCGGGGGAGTGGGGGTGGGGCATGGGTGCAGTGGGCGGGTCTATAGATTCCAGCCCCCACCCCATACGCCTCTGCGTACACGCATCTATAGATTCACAGTCTGATACAACCCCCACCCCCGCATACAAGTAGTACCCCATAGCCCGCCGTTAGGCGCACCCCCATGAATAGCGACCATTGACCCAACCCATATGGGTGCGTTAGTACCTTCATTCAGATGCTTTGTACTATGCGCTATGGGTGTATGTATGTATGTGCTTACAACTCAAAATCGCTGCATTGAGGCTACAGAGTATATAAACTAGAATAGAAGGTAGTGTTGAGGTAATCGGAATGTCGGAAAACACCACACCACAACCACTAGGCTTGACCATCAACCGCAGCGTAGGATACGTCCTACAGATACAGGTACTTGTACCTGCTATCGAGGACTTCATGTCCTCCAACAGGCGCACAATTGACCTACCTTTCACTCCCGAAAGCGTAGCACTTGGCGTACCTGCGTTCGACTCAACCCTAGTTGACGGACAGCATGTATACACCATGCACACATACAAGAAGGCTGACTTGCTCAAGGGCATGCTTGGCAACTTCATGGACAACTTGGACACCTGCGGCGTGAAGGCTGCTAAGGATGGTACACCATCCTATGCGTCCACTGCAAAGCACTTCGCTGCTATCCTTGCACTTGAGCATGAGCGCAAGGACGGCGTGAAAGTCTCTGCTTTCGTCGCTTCAGTCGCCAACATAAGGGCGGGTCTGAAGAGGGCTAACAAACAACAGCGTATCAATGCGAAGGTGGGCGAAGGCACTGCTTTCTTCGTCGAAGGTTTCAACGACAAGAACGGGGTTGCTCGTCCACTCCCAAGCATGAAGAAGGCTCTTGCTGCTGCTGCTCGTACTCACTTCAAGAAGGAGTGGGAGGCTGCTAACGAAGCCAACGACTCGGAGGCTCGCAAGGCAATCAAGGCGAAGTGTGACAAATTCGTGTACAAGCAAGCGGATGCAGTAGGCAAGGTTGGTCAAATGCCAACCAACTCCTATACGCTGAAGATGATTGAGGGTATGCACCACTCCAAAATCATCAGACTCGCAAGAGCGAACGGATGCAAGGGCAAGTCCAAGAAGGCTGCTCTGAACTTCATCGGCGACAACTTCTCCAAGTTGGACTTCTCAAGCCTGTGAACAGGCTCGTAGTCTAGCGTTTAGCCATCGGCTCAGTTGCCCTCGTCACCCCTTCGGGGGTGGCGGGGGCTTTTTTTTATTTACATATCCTCATAACACGCAAGGCGAGGGGTAACGATGCCTCGCCTACGCCTGTACAGTAGTTCAGCCTTGCGAGTGAATTGCATCGCACCCATATGGGTTGGCCTCTTGCCACTTCGACTTCGCCTACGCAAGGCGGGAAGAAAATCCTCTGAACTTTTCGATGCGAGCGAAGCGCATACTCAAGCATGATGCTTTTGACTATTCCTCTCGCACTCTTGGGGGAGGGTGGGAGACATCACCCCAATACTTTCACCGTGAAATAACGCACCCTCACTTTCCTCGTTTCCTCACTTACCTCATCACTTACTTCACCCGTTTTGACGTAAGCAAAAACCTCACTTCATCAGTAGTCTTACTCTCAATATAATGTATGTATTAGGGAGTATGAATAAAGTGAGGTAACCTTGCGCCCAAATCGCTTACCTCATTTTGAGTGAAGTGACGAGTGAGGAAAGTGAGGTAAGTGACGTTACGCATAATCTATAGACAAGGCAACTGCAAGCATGATACCACACAATGCCAAGAGTCTTGAATCCAAAACCAAACATCTTACGAGAGACAAAACCGATGGACTGAAACTACAGAGTATTTAAACTAGAATAGAAGATAGAGTTGATGAATCCGAAAACTTTTGATGGCATTGATACAACTTCCCCACATGGGTTAGTACCTGCATGGACTAACGATGGTTGGTTCACTAAGAGGTATTCCTACATGAAGCACACAGATAGAACCTTACACATTGTCTATGGTGAGGGTGCGACCACAGCATACATGACTCGTAGTCGTATGCTTGATGCTACCACTCGTACTGAACTCAGCAAGGGTGGGCGCAAGATTCAACAGGATGTTACTCCCGTACTCAGCGAAGCAAGGCTACGCTCATGGGCTAAGACACATGGCATTCAAATTCATACATGGATAAGAGAAGGTAAGAAGATTAGACTGACAAGCGCACCTACAATATGGAGTAGTGAGTGAAATGATAGGGCCACAAGCATACGAAGAGTTGTTTCAAATGAAACCTATTGCTGCTACACATGAGGGCTACATTATCTCATGTGGTGACAAAGAATACACCTACCAACTTCACATGCCTAAGATGTGGGATAGCATATCTGAGTGGATGGATTGGTGCGAAGAAGATGTCAGAGATAGACAAGGCGCATACGCAGATAAGATTGAAACAGTGAACTGAAGTCAAGAGTATTTAAACTAGAATAGAAGAAGGAGATGAGAAACATGGTAAGTCAGAAGGCAGCAGCATTAGCACTACACAAGAAGGTTCAGCAGACAGGTGTACTCCACATGAATAATTGGAGGCACCTTACCACTGTACGACTAGACTTGTTTGGCACAGACGAGAAAGGTACTGCATTGAAACTACTTCAGCATGCACACGACGATGTGTATGATGGATGGGTTGATGCGTATGTACAAGACGGACTCAAACTTATTGACGAAACTCACGATTTGTATTGGCCTATCTTCATTCGTGCATGTCCACTACAACCACGGCCGGGTGTGCTTGAGTCCTCCGTTGCTAACAACAAGCAAGAGGCAGAAGATGTACTGAGGCGCATCATTGGTACTATGCTCAGTGTTGATGAGTCCGACTCACCTATGTATGAGCATGGTCTTGTTGACCCCGAAGGTTGTATCATCATTCAACCATACATTGATGCTACTGCATCATGTGTTGTATCTCCTAATCACTACATCCTCATGGGTGCTGACAACGATGGCATCACTGCAAGCAAAGATTGTATCAAGGTTGCTTTGCCTATCAACAACTGTGAGTATTCAATCCATGACCTTGAGAAGTTGGGCATTGACCCCGACAAGATTGAGTTGGAGTTCGTATCTATGCTCAGAGATGATGACGTTGCTTATGCCTCAAGGTCATCAAGCATGTACAAACATGACTCTTACATCACACAACTGCGTGGCAGTGAGGGCGCACGACCAATCTCTCCACCACCAAAGGGTGTCACCATCAGTGGTACGTTTCACGGTGCTGAGAGAGTGACCATCTCTCACATACACAGAGTCAGTGACAACAGTGATGAGCAACTTGACCTCATGGAACAAGCACTTCGTGAGGGCATGCCATCCGGTGCAGTTGTCATCCATCCTACAGGCAATCACTTGTCTCACCATGCAGGTCAGTGCTTCAAGTATGGAGTTCCTTACATCGCATCTGACGAGCCGCAGGTTGGTCAGCAGTGGACTCAAGCAGCAAGTGGTTGGGTCGTGCTTGACAATGATGGTACTTACGAGCCGCAACCATACGATGCTGCTGATTACATTGATGCATTCAAGGCAGGTCTTACCTTCGGCTTGTACAACTTCTCACGTCAACATGGTTGGCTATCCAATCACTTCCACCAATTCACAGGTGGCCCACTACACAACCCTGCTCAAACTGCTGTACTCGCAGGTGCATTCACCGGCTGGCTTACCAATGCTTGCCTTGCTGTATCTCTTGGTGAAGCAAGACACACACGCAGCACTACATACAACTCCACCTTCTTACCCATGTCTGTCATTCATGCTGTGTATGGTGCTGACAATTGGCATGAGATTCACAATGAGAACTCACTACCTCACAACAGACAATCATTCTATATGGCTATCGAGAAGTTCCCTCTCAACACAGAGTCAATGCATGGCTTGTTCAATGTACTCATTGACATCTATGACCTTGAGTGGTCTAGTGGCTACGGCGGCAAGGCTTACGGCAAGGCTACCGGACTTGGTAAGGAAGCACTACGATGTATCGAGAGGTTCTTGGACAAACCCGACAGTGACAGACTACAGGAATTGGTTGGTGCAATCAATGACTTGGAACATGCAGTACACAACAACGGTTGCTTCTTCAACAAGTTCATGAAAGAGATGGCACTTGATTGGGGTACAGGCAAGAAGTCTGTCACTATCCAACCAACTTTCTTCTTCAACGTGTACTACGCTGCTGTTGATGTACTCAGTCAGACCAAGTATCGCAAGGAAGGTATTGATGTAACAGATGTCTTCGATGAGTACGATAGTTTGATGGCAAATGGTATCAACTATCTTCGTGAGATACCACTCGCACTCAACGATGATTACCCACTACTGCAAGTTGCTACCCTTCACCTTGATTCTGCATACAGACATCCGAAGGGTAAGTATGGTCAGTCACATTACGTTGATACATTTGTCCCATGTGGTGTTGCTGGTTGTGTTCAGTGTGCAAATTACAAGTCTGAACTCATGGAGAAGACAATGCAGGAGTTGACCAATAATGTTTCACTACCTGTACCACCACCACAGTATGACATGACACTACCTGTTGAAGAGAAGAAATCACCACCGTCTACTCAAGACCACATCATCAATATCCTTCAGATGTTCCATGATACTATCAAAAATGGAGCAGACAACACTGAGTTCTCAAAATACATCAAGGAATTGATGGATGATGAAGTGGCACTGAGTGACAAGGCTATGCATGTAAGTGCTAACATACTTACACTACTGAGTACAGAACAACTACTACAACACTACAAGATTGTAAACGGAGATGAGTGAAATGGGTAAGAGAAAGAAATTGACAAGAAAACAAAAGAGAGAGGCGAATAAGATGACAAACAAGAAGACGGACAAGAAGAGTAACTACGACCCTAGTAACTTCACGGTTACTAAGAGCACACCAAAGTGGAACTACACACCTAAGCCACCTTGCCACACAGGGCAACCGCTTGTGTTCACTACTGACACAGGCATCAACGTGTATGCTGGTGGTAAGAACCGCAGTGGTGGTTGGCACAAGATGGACTTCATCCCCGACCTTGCGATGGGGCCGGACGAGACACTTGTCTATTCTCTCAAGTCCAATGACCGTACTGTTGTACCCGATGGCTTTACTTGTGGCGAGCATGTTGGCAAGCCACTTGCACCACCACCAATCATTGCACTTGACTTCCCCGACTTCGGCATTCCCAAAGTCGGCCCTCAGTTTTGGTATGCACTTGCACATGACATCGTTGCTCTTGAACTCAAGAACATATCAGTGCAGTGCGCTGGTGGTCATGGTCGCACAGGTGTACAGTTGGCTATCCTCTATGACTTGCTCAACACTCACAGTGGTGGCAAACCATACACCAATGTCGGTGACTTGATTCTCATGCTGCGTGACATGTATTGTACTCACATCGTTGAGACTACAGACCAACAGCAATACATCGCTGACGTAATCAACATGCCTGTTGGTGACAATGTTATCGAGGACAGGTATGGTGGTTACTCCTACGGTGGTGGTGGATTGGGAAAAGGGGTAACGTTCACTCCTACTTCTGATGTATTCTCTGATGATGTGGAGTGGGAAGAGTTACTTGACGATGACTACAAAGTTATCCAAGCGTATGAGATATGTGGTATGTGTGGACAGAAGAGTTGGTTCGATGACACTGAGTCCTACTGCGAGGTATGCCTTGAGCCATACATGAAGGCTGAAGAGAATGCACCCGCAGTTGTCTGTCCTTCGTGCGAGTGTGAGGACACTGCCATGACTTCTGTTGACAAGGATGGTAGCGTTGTCGCATGTGACAACTGCGGTTGGTTCAAGCCGGACAAGAATGCTGAGGGTAAGATATGCTACAGTTGTGGTAATGAGTATGCACCACACCACTTTACTATGCATGACCCCGATACATGCATGCAGTGTTTGGCTACTGATATGAGAATCAAGCATGACCAAAAGGGTGTCCAATGTGTACTGTGCAAGAAGGTCAAAGACAATGAGTACATACATGACTACCATCCAACTGAGAAGGGATTCATTTGTAGGGGGTGTTATTGATGAAAGAACATTACACAATGTATGATGCAGCAATATCTTGGATGAGTACTGCAAGTAATCCATCTAAAGGTAAGCCGATAGCAAACAACACTAGATTGTATGTGAACCTTGATGGTTCTTTCACCATGAAACTTCATGGCAATCCTATCATCACTTACACACCTAACAGTATTACACTGAGGACATGCGGTTGGAAGACAGTGACTACCAAAGCAAGAATGAATGGATGGAGTCCGAAGGGACTCAAGGTCGTACAGAAAAATAATGTATGGTGGGTTCAGATTGGTGATGAAGAGTATGAGTTACATGATGAATTTACAATATCGTATGATTTGATTAGGAAATTGAATGAGGTGAAAGAATGAATCAACACACACTACACAAGATGATTAGAGTATTCGTAGGCTACGGTGAACCTATCGAAGAGGATGGGCAGGGTGCTAACAAACCCGATTGGCCTTTCTTCAACAAGGTTGCACAGCAAGATACTATCTACGCACTACAGTTTGAAGAGGCTGCTGATAGATTCCACAAGTACAGGAACACACAGTTGCCTCGCCTACTGATTGATGCTGGCCTTGTCTCTCATGCAAATCAAATCGAGGACTTCCTTGATGACATGCGTGAGCGTGGTCAGAAGGCACAGGAAGAGAAGGCCAAGCAAGACAAGAAGCAAGCAGCAGTTAACAAAGTGCTGACTGATATTCGTATAGACTTGGCTAACAGGAAAACTGTTGAGTATGATGGTGTACATGCAGACAAGTTATTCCAAATGGGTTACAGTATGCAAGAGGCTGAACAGTTGGTGGAGATGACCGTGAGTATATGGAGTCCACCTTCTCACCTACGAGTTCACTTCTCATTCATGGATGACTCATGGACTAACCGATGGGGAAAAACTTTCACGACTAAAAGAATCGTAATCAATTGTGGTTACTTACCTGAACTAAACAATGCACTCAAGACTCAGTTAGGTTTCCCTGCTGTCAAGTATCATGGTGACTTGAAGAAGTGGTCACTGAAGAATGAGGCTGATACTATTACTAAGGCAGTGGACATCATGGTTAAGCAAGGCTTGTGGCCCGACGACACTACACTCAATGTAGTCATGCAACAGGCGAGCAGTGAAGTAAGTAAGCCACTACCTACTAAGCAAGACATCTCTGTTGAGTTGATTGGTAACTCAGCACTGAGACTATCGTGGCCTTACATCGCTGACCCTGTTGAGCGTGGGGATGTGATGGGTGAGGTCAAGGCATGTCAAGGTCGCAAGTACGACCCCAACTCTAAGACATGGAGTATCTCTATCACTGAGGCTGCACCACTCATCGAAAGGCTACGCAAGTATGATGACAATGAATGGTGTGGTAAGTTGGCTGATGAGATTCAGAAGGTTCCCGAAATCCATACCTACATGGAAGAGCGAGCCAAGAGGGTTGCCATCAGTGGTGCTGCATCATTGTCTGATACTAACACAGTTGAAGAGATGCAAGAAGCATTGGCTGAAGTATTCCCCGAAGGCTATGAGTTATACCCATTCCAATATGTCGGTGTGCAGTTTGCACAGTTAGCAGGTGGCCGTTGTTTGATTGGTGATGACATGGGTATCGGTAAGACCATCCAAGCCATCGCACACATAGGATTGAACCAAGACAAACTACCTGCTTTGATTGTAGTACCTGCAAGTGTGAAGTACAATTGGCTGAAGGAATGTAAGACATGGCTACCATCATTCAACACTGTTGTACTTGAGGGTAGGAAGGGTGACATACCGGAGGCTGACATCGTGGTATGCAACTATGACATCATGAGTTACAGAGAGGATGCACTGATTGACTACGGCTTCAACATCGTGGTGTGTGATGAGTCACACTACCTCAAGAACAGTAAGGCCAAGCGTACACAGGCTACACTATCTGTAGCACAGGAGTCTGAGTCTGTCATCTGTCTGTCCGGTACAGCAATCACTAACAGACCTAATGAGTTCTTTACTACACTCAATCTCCTACGACCTAATGAGTTCCCATCCTTCTTCAACTATGGACTGTCCTACTGTGATGGACATGAGACAAGATTCGGTTGGGACTTCAGTGGTGCAAGCAACACTGATGAGTTGCACAGTAGGACTAGAGACTTCTGTATTCGCAGACTCAAGAGTGAAGTGCTGACTGAGTTACCGGACAAGGTTCGTACCATACATGACATCCAACCATCGAAGGCTGATGTCAAGAGATACAAAGACTTGCATCGTACATGGATGGATGAGTATGAGATGTATGTCAACAGCACAGGACTACCGCAAGGATTCGTGCTGAACATGCTCACTGCACTGAGACATGAGTGTGGTCTTATCAAAGTACCATCCACTGTTCAGTACATCAAGGAGTACAATGAGATTACAGGTAAGCCATTGGTTGTCTTCGCTCACCACAAGGATGTCCTTGCAGGTATTGTCAGAGAGTTACAAAGTGACAAGGACAAGAAGTGGAAGGTCGCAGGTATCAGTGGAGACATGCCCGCCCACAAGAGACAACAGAATGTTGAGGCATTCCAACAAGGTAAGATTGAGGTCATGCTTTGTAGCACAGTAGCAGCGAAGGAAGGTATCACACTGACCGCAGCAGACACAGTAGTATTCGTTGAGCGTGAGTGGGTGCCCGGATGGGAAGAGCAAGCAGAAGATAGAGTCAATCGTATCGGACAAGAAAGCAACTCGGTTCACGCAGTGTACCTATCTGTTGCTGATACAATTGATGAGAGATTCAACATGGTAGTCGAAGCCAAGAGAGAGATTGTCAAGGCAGTGCTTGATGGTGGAGACATACAGGAGAGAGAAGGTATCGCTAACATGCTGATACAATCTATGATTGAAGCGGGTGACTTACCTGCTGACTTCTTAGAGAACATGAAAAAGAAAGGTGAAAAGAAATGATAGAAACAAGACATGGGCTGGCACAGTTAGTGCTTACAGGAACAGACGAGAACGGACAGAAGGAAATACTGCTGGAAATAATTGAAGAGTATTTAAACTAGAATAGAGATAGGGATTGAAAACAAGGAGATGATGATGAATGCATTTTAGTGGATATAGAAAAGCGGAAACATGGGCTGAGTTAGGATTGATTGGTGACAGACTATCCTTCACAGACGATGAAGTGATTACCAAGTTGGGTCTTGGCTATGTAAGTAGTCAAGGTTACGAGTGTGCGATGGACACAGCGATTAGGTATGAGTTATTGAACGCAGGGCAAGAAGGAGAGATTAGTGCGAAGCAGATGCTTAACAATCGCACACGATTGGCAGCACTGATTGAGGCTGGCATTGTGGCTGATGGTTGGTATCTTGATGATGATAATGAAAGAGTAAGGGCTTGGGTATATGATGAGAGATTCATCAAGTTACACCACAACAAGATTACAAGCCACTACTACAGGAGAGGCACTCACTTCTCTGCGTCTTTGCTAGAGGCTGAAGGTGAGTATGGATTCTTCAGCAAGGGTGGTATCAGAGCAGTTGACTCTCACTCCCGATGGTGGTACGGTCAACTACTTGAATCGTTTACTGCACCACTACAGACAAAACCTGTGCTTGGTAACGAGCGTATGTTATCTAATGTAATGGAGGACAAGATTGTATTGCGTTACATCAACAAGGCTCTCAACCGTATGGTCAAGAGTGAGAAGGCAGTACAAGTTACTAAGGGTCGTGGTCGCACATTCAGATGGAATGCTTGGGAGTGGTTAGATGGTTGGCGTAACAGACACTTGGTCAGTGAATCAAAGAAGCGTAAGGTTGGTGACACAGTGAACGGTTGGGTGTACACTCAAGGTGATACAGTCACTACCTATGGTGTGGATGTACATCAGTATTGGTGGCAACCTGTTGAAGCACCTAAGTTGTACTTCGTTAAACTCGCAACAAGGAGTGTAAAGGTTCCATATTGGGCTGGGTACAAATCAGAACTAAAATGGGAAAGTGCTACACTTCCATACTTCTTCACTAATGAAGAGGATGCACATTTGTTGTGTGAGCAAATGAATGCACAACTGTCTTGCAGAGTTGACCCATCTAGTTACATGATTAAACACATAGATGAAGATTGGAACATCACTACCGATGAGCCACAATTCACTGTAGGGTTTGAGGAATACAAATACAGAGTTGACAAGGAAGCAGTGGTTGAAGACTATGAAGAGCCACTTGCTGCTCACCTATCACTAATGACCAAAGGCTTTGACAACTACAAACAGATGTCAAGACTATATGATGAGAGTCCACAATACATGATGTACATGGATAAAACAGAGAAGAAAGGAGTTGATGAAGAATGAACAATATGAATGAAGAATACACAAAGGAGAAAGAAGTAACACAGGACAAACCACTGTTGCAATTACGCAACACTACAGGTACTAACCAACTACACATACAGGGTTGGGGCTGTGTGGGTAACAGAGACTACGGTTTCGCTCAGAAGTTTACTGTACCTACTGACATCACAGACTCACTTGATAATTTTCAAGCGGCTCACGTTTACCAATCTCTTGCGTCTGATGCAAAGATATACTATCGTGAAGTCTTGTCTGTACAGAAATATATAGATGGTTACCAAATCCAAATTTTCCTTGATGACAAGAATGCTAACTTGAACAAGACATGGTGTTTGGATATGAATATACCTCAGTGTTCAAACTTCATCAGTTGGCTTGAAGACAATCAATTGATTACAGACTGTGGAGAAGAGACTAGATTCGTAGGTGGTAAACAATGAAGAAGAGTTTCATGGAACAGGTACAGGAGTTCCACCTTGACATGCAGTTAGCAGAGAAGGCCGGTGCGCTTGACATACCTGCGAGTGTGATGGATGGTATCAATCCTGTAAGGTTAGCCTTCGATGACATTGTAAACAATGCAAAGGAGACAGCACACATACATGCCTTTTGGTGTAGTGACTTCTTCATGGACACACCAATGAGTAAGGGTGTCATGTCCTACATGGTATTCAATCACTTCGCTAAGGTATACAACAAACCTATCAGTTGGTTCTACATGATTCCACATCAGATTGTACTTGACCCTGCTTATCAAAAGGTAAGGATTGGTAGTGACCCTAAGTGGTTCAATGAAGATGGGTCGGCTACTGTTGTGATGAGGGCAGCGTTTGAGGATGCTAAGAATGCAGGACTGATAGACAAGGATGAGGAATGGGTCTTCGCAGTATCGGATGGTGCAAAGGACTTCGTGAACATGACAAAGGAGTTTATCTCTAACTTCGCTAATGCTAATGACATATCTTTCGATGAGGCAGTGGACACACTGACAGGTAACAAAGAGGACTTCTCATTCCCGCACGAGTCTGATGAGAATGATGATAGTCTCTGATGAGGTGATACAGATGAGTTACAATATAACGAAGGATGGTAAATGGTATATCACATGGACTATGCAAGAGAACGGAGATAGTGCCAACTCGGTAGGTGCTTATCAAGTAAGAGTCAGATGGGATGGTAAGATGTGGATTGAGGATAAAGAGTTCGCAGGTAAGTATGTAGGATATAACTACGGGAATAATATGTGGTGATTTGAATGACTTGCTGTGACACACTATCAGAAGAAATCAATGGGCTGAGAATTGAAATTAGCAAATTGGTAAACAGAGAGTTCGACTTGGAATGTGAAGTCGAACGATTAAGTAACAGTGTAAAAGTCCTCAAGAGTATATTGAGTAGATATTTGAGTACCGAGGCTATACAATTTCATTATGAAAAAGAATTGAAGGAGTTGATTGAATGAGTAATAACATAGAGAAAAAGTTTGATGTATATTTTGAGGGAATAGGTTTGATGCTTGGGGATGACCCAATGGTTGAGCCACAGGTAGCAAAGGTTGGTGCATGTATCGCAGCAGCCCTGCTTACTATTGCAGAAGTAATACAAGAGCGTGATTGAAATGCCAATGAGTGACCACCAAGACAGTGAGAACTTCTCTTACGAGAGAACATGGAAACAGATACATGACATGTTGACAGAATGTGAGACAAGACAAAACTTTCACCTTACAAAGATTCAATCGGGTAAGTTGAAGAAGAAGCAAATGGTTCAACACATGAGGGATTACAAAGGATTGCAGGGTGCTATCTATGGATTGCGATACGCACTTGGTGACTTACACATGAGCAAAGCGATGGTATTAGGAGATGAGTAAATGATAGACACAGACAAAGAATTGAAGGAGATGATTGAATGATTGACATAGACAAATACGAAGGACATAAAGAAGGGCCGTGGTGTTACTACCACTCTAACCAATTTATTGAAACAGAAGAGGGCATCCACCTCTTCACGAATTGTGGTGACATGGATGACCCTGCTTACGATGCTAACTCGGAACTTGTAGCAGATGCACCGCTTCTCCTTGAAGAAGTCAAGCGATTGCGTGAAGTGATAGCGCAGGTATGGGATTTGATGCAGAACTCCAACCACGAAGAACGAGAGATGTTCTTTTGGGGCTTTGACAAAAAGAATACAGGTTGGCTGAAAGAACATGAAGAACTCGCCATGAAGGAATTGAATTGGGGTGATGAAGAATGATTGACACAGACAAATACAAAGAACATACACCTGCGCCGTGGGTTATTGAAGAGGGCGATATGGAATACGGGGAAACTGATACCATAATTACCGTTGTACCACCGATGAACTTTGTTGTCGCTAATGGTATTATGCGACAAGACGCACAACTCATAGCAGACGCACCACTTCTCCTTGAAGAAGTCAAGCGGTTGCGTGAACAGCAACAGAAAATCCTACGGATTGCTGAAACAAACATGGCTCTTGAATGGGGCGACACAGACGCCTCTTTTGAATGGGGTTACATTGTTGACATGATAAAGGGGTGGACTGAATGA
>Ga0209645_1000265_pt1 | contig 28158 bp, 24 predicted proteins | sample ETNvirenome_6_30_FD_184070 | JGI IMG/M metagenome (GOLD analysis project Ga0209645, IMG submission 184070) | Marine viral communities from the Pacific Ocean - ETNP_6_30 (SPAdes) (version 2) | ecosystem: Environmental > Aquatic > Marine > Oceanic | place: Pacific Ocean | collected 2013-06-19
CGGTTTTCTAATTTCTGGTAGTTTTTCAACGTGGTGCTGCTGAACGGAGAACCCAACACCAGTTCCACCCAATAGCAAAAACATACATTCGGAAAAAGCTTCAGCATGATCGATTGGCATATAAGCACAATTATACACACGGTTTGGAGCAACTTCAATTGGTTTGCCAGCGAATTGCATTGAACGCATAGACGGCAAAACTTTCTTTGGTATAACATAGTTGTCATACACTTTCTTAATTTCTTTCTTCAATTCTGGATATTTCTTAATATGCATATTCATATTACGAGTACAAAGCTCTACCCAATTTTCCCTACGTTCTTTTTTAGGAACGTACTTGGCGTACTTCATGTGTACGGTGATGTCTGACAGAATTTCTGACGCTATTTGCATTATTTATCTCCTTTGTTACTTTTCATTAGCTTTTCGTATCTCTCTCGCAAATATTCTTTTTGATCTTTGGCGGGATCTTGCTTTCCTTTGATTTCAGACATGCTAGTCTTCTGATGCACGTCAATATATACCTTGCTGGTATCCATGTCGATTGGATAAACTAAGCCGTCTGGACCAAAACGATTTTTTGCTACAAAGAACCTTCCTGTGTTATCATTTTTATCCTCGGCAGTGCGGGATAGAGTAAATATAAAGTCGGCAACAAAACATTTGGAAAAAGCTTCAGAAATTGACTCGGCTGAAACTATTTCTGCGTTATATCCTGTTCGATTTGTTTGACTACATGTCCACAGTGGACACTCAAATTCTTTTGCAACCCCACGTAGCTCCTCATAAATTGATTCTAGATCGTGTCGTTTTTCGCTGTATGATTTTTTTGGCTTTAAAAGATCTGCGTAATCCACCAAGATTAAATCGACATCTGTACCTAGATTCCTTAGCTTATCCAAGTGCGATCTAATTGTATTTGGTGACGCCGACTTTGTTGGGTACTCTTTAACAATTAGAGAACCTTCAACATCTTTGATAGTTTCCAGAATCTTATCTTTATTATCATTAAGATAGGATAGGGGAACTCCCGTAATACAACTATCGTAACGTCGAGCGATGACTGTATCCCCAAGCTCTAAAGTGTAATGCACAACTGTTAAGCCGTTCTTTACAGCTTGCGCTCCCAAGTGAACCAACAAGTGGCTCTTTCCAGCGCCGGTTGCTGCGATAGCCACTCCTAGCTCGCCTTTGCCTAAACCACCTTGAGTAATATTATCAAACTCACCCCAACCAGTTGAGACTGGATCTCTAGCCTTGAGTAAAAATCTTTGTTCAAAATCTTTTAAGTAATCATAACCACAATCATTATTTCCGCCTAACTTTAAAGCAGTATTAATAACGTCTGCAATTTCATCAAAAGAAGAACTTCGAAGTAAATCAACAGACTTAATAATCGCAGCCTTTAACTTCTGCTTTCTACAAAAATCAAGCGAAGCATCTTTAATAAAATCTGCACCCTCTGTATCTTGATTCGCATGGACGCGAACCATGAAGTCCTTCATCTGCTTAAAAATAACTTCATCATGCTTATTTTGTTCTGATAGTAATACAGATGCCATTGTGTTTAATGAAGGGTGAACTTTGTAATTTTCTCTATAGTCATAAAGCATCTCGACAAATGACTGCAAATAATTAACATCAAAATAAGAGTAATCCAGAACTTCTCCAATTTGGTCTGCAAATGCCCTATCTATGAAAATAAGCTTTGCTAGATTCTCTTGAAACTTAGCTCCAAAATTAGAAAAGTTTTCAATATCGTTTTGGTACATTCTACCCCCTGTGAATTTTGTTTAGACTAGAGAACAAATCGCCCCAGTTCATCTCACCAAAGCCATCCTCAATCATCATCTTACGAATATTTGTTTTAGCGAATTGTTTTGGATAATTTTTTATATGTTCTTTAATGATTGCAGACGTAGCTGTAGAGATTGAAGGCGTATATAGTTGCATGATTTTATAGTTTTTTTCAATCAACTCTTTCTTTTCTATAATCGCATTATGTATCTTCAATTTATTTTCCACCTTTTCACAATCACTTAAAAGTCTTTTAATGGTGTATGTTTCCTCGCCACACATATCAGGAAACTTCTTTGCAATCGTTTTCAAGCCAGCACCGCCAACACCCGGCAGGTTATCAGACTTGTCGCCTGCTATTGCGCGTGCCAAAGCAAAATTGCTTGGATGGATTAAAAATTTATCTGTCACTCTATTTTTGTTCATTACTTCTTTTTGAACTGGTCTGTACAAAACTGTTGTATCATCCAATAATTGAAAAAAGTCTTTATCACTTGATACGATTACCTTATTGTCTTCTTTATGAAAATTACAAAGGGCGGCGATAACATCATCTGCTTCTGTATAATCAATCATAATTTGACTTACTGGCATATTATTAATGTATTCAGCTAGTCGTAGCTGCTGCCAGATCTTGTTTTGTAACTCTTGTTCTTCTGAGAGATTACGAATACCCCTGTTTAATCTAATAGGCTTTCGCCCTTCTTTATATTCTTTAATTGTCTTTCTGCGTTTTGATGACCCCTCTCGACCATCCCAGCAAATATAAACTTTGCTTGGTTTAACTTCCCTGCATAACTTTTGCAGGATTTTTAGTGAGCCTTTGATTCCCCCGATCGGTTGCCCGTTTGAAGACAGTGAAGGATCAACGATGTAGGCTCTGTAGTACATGTTTAACATGTCTACGATCATAATTCTTTCCATAAAATAACCCCTGATAGAGATCTCATTCTATCAGGGGTTAGTGTTGAAGTCAAGGATTATAATTTGACCTGACTTCGGCAGGGGTTGGTTTTTTACTTTTCCTCTTTCTCTTCATAGAAGTCGGACGAGTTGCCAATTCTTTTATCGAATTTCATGACAACTTCTTCTTCTAAAAGTTCTGTAACCCTATCATAAAACTTTTGATCTTCTAACTTTTTAAGCCACTGCTTGCCTTGGAATTTATCTGTGGACCCATCTTCATAGTGAAGAGTAAACCAAGCACCAGCATTTGTTAGTTTGTCTGATGGCTTAACTGCTTCAAACCAGCTTTCCTTGTCCATGATCTTTACTTCATCGCCAGCCCATAGAATCTTGAAGTTGCATTGTCTCCCTTGGGTTCCAAAGCGGGACTTCTCAATCTTAGCTTTTACTTCTGTACCGATCCTAAATCCCTTATCATCAAAGATAAAAGACGATTTACCTTTACGAGCAGTTAGCCAGATTCTTAGTGAATAAGAATAAGCTAAAGCTTTGCCTCCCGGTGTAAAGTAAGGAGTTGTAAGAGCTTCTGCTGTATTTCTAGTGATGTTGGTCTTCAACTGATTTAGAATCAACAGAGTTGACTTTGTATTCGCTATCGGCTGAATTAGCTTTGCCATACCCTTTGATAGAATACGAGGCTTCACAGCCATTGTTGATAGCGGATTAAAGTCTGATTCAATATCTGATACCGATGGAGTTAAAGCCATACTATCCCAGATAAAGAGCATTTGACTATCGTTGTTAGCCAATAGACTCTCAATAGTTTCCAACACAAACTCTACTGAACTTGCTTGAACATAAAGCAATCTTTCAATATCACAACCCGCATTTGCTAAAAATTCTGGGTCAATAGAGTTTTCTGAATCGAAGTAGATTACATCTATTCCCATTCTTTGAGCATTTCCTGCGATTTGTGCTGCCATATAAGACTTACCAGTTGCTTCCAAACCGGCAATCTCACTTACCTTTCCTACAGGAATGCCACCCCACGAGCCTCTTTTGATAATACCATCAAGCCATTTACAACCAGTGGGAATAAATTGATTGACCTCTGTTGGATTATCTTCTGCCAATGAGAATGCCACACTAGTTCCTGCTTTTTTATTAATTAATTTTCTCATGTCAGCTATGTTTAGCCGACCAGTTGTTGCTTTCGCCATTTTTCCTCCATAATGAAAGGGGGGGGAGCAGTTGCTCCCCCCCACTGATTAGCTAGCGAGTAGCTCATTGAATGCACTTCCTACCTCATCGTCCGATGCTGCTTTGTAAGAACTTACAGCCTCTTTCTCTTCGGAGGATACACCCTCACGATGTCTGCGGAAAATTTCCTCTACTTCCTCTGTGGTCTTAGTTACAAACAAAGAGTCATATGGAATCTCTGCCTCCATCCACTCTCTAGCTTTGGATGAATCATTATCCAATGCACTTGAGCGGCGACGTGGCTGAATGTCTGTAGAGGGGAACATTTGACCCGCCTTCTTACCATAGGAGATAACAAGATCTGTGCCATTCTCTGGGTCAGTAATATCACCGTAATCAGGGTTTAGAACTAGGTTTAGCAGGTTCTCGTAAACAGTCTTACTGTAACCCCAAAGGCGAACACCCTTATCTTCTTCTCCACGGACGATTACTGGGGAAAAGAAACGCTGCTTGGCTCGTAGTTGGTTAGCCATCTTACGATCCTCCTCATCCTTTGTTGAATATAGTTCAGCTACGAAGTCACAAACTGGACACTTATCTCCAAGATTTTTCTTAGGACATAAGAAGCCGGGTTCATCAGCTACCCCGTAATGAAACCAAAACTCTTTAAAGGGATCCCCATCAGGATCCGGTACAATACGGAGAGTCTGTTCCCCGTCTTGCGGCTTCCAAAAGAAATTTCTCTTATCTCCACCTTTTTTGCTCAACGCGTCCAACTTTTGACGCATTTTATCTAGATTAATAGCCATTTATTTTCTCCTTTTAAGTTATAGGGCTAGTTGATTTATCAAGCCCCGCTATTGTATAAAATTTGTATGATATGACAAATAAATAAAGTCTTGATCATACTCTGTAGTTACTATCTTGTGTTCTACTTTTACATTATCTTCTCTCATTCTTTTTAATGTTTCTTTGATTTTTTCAAGTAGGTCTGTATCCATTTTCAATGTTTCTTTCGAACAAGCAAAGTATACCTCTTTTTGCCTCACATTGTCAAGTGGAAAAACCAACTTTTCTTCTGCTTCGGCAAAAACTCCTAATGATTTTATCCGACAAGCTTCGTTTGGTGGTTCAATTTCAGAATAAAGAGATTCTTCATTTTGCAACCAATTCACCATGTTAATCATCTTTGCCAGTGTTTGTGATAACACATTATCATATTCCAATAACGAGACTTCAGGCATAAACAAAGATTTAAAATTTTTCTCTTCGACTAAGCAAATATCTTCAAAAAGACCTGATCTGGCGTAGTTCTGAAGAATCTTACTTATTGCCCTTTGTTGTTTTTGGACTTCTTCCGACAGAAAGTCCTCATCTCTTAAGATGTAAATAATTTTTATTTTTGCTTCTTTAATTTTTTCTAATGTGCGCAGGATGCCACCTGCTATCTTTTCTTCTCCGCTACAAACAAAGTATACACCAGTTTCGGTGCTGATGTCAAGTGAAAATTCGGGAACCTTATCTTCTGATTCCTCTACGCTTTTTAAAGTTGGGAAATCTGATTTAGTAATACAGAATAATTCCTTATTGGCTAACGCCGAAAGATTCTTTGCAACTGCGCTACCCAACTTGCCATAACCAAAAATTATCATATTTTCCTCATATTGCCAAATGTTTTACCACCAGACACATTCACCTTAAACTTTCCTAGTCTAGTGTCTGCAAAGCAGTTTAACATAGTGGTCATCATATTAAAGTCTTCTTTTGTGACATCTACAACAATTGAATCATGAACAATAAAAGCAATCTTAGATTTTTTATTTTTAAGCAAGTTGTCAAGTTTAACTGCCTGCTCTAACACTAGATCAGCACAAGTGCTTTGAATCAAATAATTAAGAGCATGGAAGTCGTCAGATTCAATCTCTCTTCCAAAAATATTTTTAACTGCCTTGCCATCATAATATTTCTTTAAGACTTTTTTCCTGTCATAAGTTCTGTTTAGAAGATGGTCATCTGAATTAGGATTGTACAGCCAAGAGAACAACCTTACTTTTGCCTCTTCTCTTGTTCCTAATCCTCTAAAAACATTTTGAATATTCCAATCGTGGATATCGTCTTGAGGCTGTTCTACTCCACAAAGGGCTAGTAGTACCCTAGCTTCTGCTGCATTATAATCAAACTCAGCAAATAAATCATTTTGAGGTTCAATAATACTTCTCAACTCTTTTTTCAAAGTTAAGATTGGAATACTGCCAGATTTATTTGTAAGACGACCAGTCCTACTACCCAGAACATCATAATCAATGACACGTTTACCTTCTTTAATCTTTTTAAGAACTCTTTTGTTTCTTGGGTTCTTATCCTCTTCTTCAAGCAAATTCTTAAAATTCACTCTCACACGTTGACGCTTAATCTTCTCAATCAAAGAAGCTACTCGTGAAACATGCATATTGAATGAGTTAACTTTATTCTTTTCCACAAAAGCTTTAGTAGCCTTGTTCAAGAAAGAGTAGTACTCCTTAATTAAGGATTCTGGTAGTAAAGCTAACATGTCCTCATCTCTAATCTTACAAGTTTCTAGGGCTTTCTTTTGAGAATTAATTTTATTATTAACTTTTGACCACTCTCCTAGTTCCATATAGGGAAGGTAATCCTCTACCTTCTGGTCCGCTACTGACTGAACATAGAAGGAGCCAGTGTCCATGTTATCAAAGAACCAAGTAGCCTTATTGCCCTCTGGAAGCGATTGAACAAACTGGTCCTGATAAAAGTAAGTTTTATTGTTTACTTTTTGATAAAAAATCAATTTTAATCCTTAAAAATGCCGCTAATATTTTTATCTTTTAGCGACTGACTTATGACTGCTTTGGTGTCCTCTGGAACCACCTCTAATAATAGAGGGACAAGATTATCACACTGAGATTTTGTTTTAGCATTCTCTGCTGCTTTTTTAATAAAGGAACCAACCACTAAAACCACCAAACCAGAGTTGGGTGTTCCGGCAAATAATGCTGCGAAATTTTGTAATGTGTTGGTGACATCACACTTACCAGTTGTTTTAGAGAGTAACCCAGTTGGCTTTTCTTGTTGGAGGGTTTTTAAAGATGTACATTTTCCTTGTATACCCACACTTGGATCAGAACCCTTACAATATAATCCAGTATTGCAATCATTGATATCGAAACAGGCGCTACCTGACACTCCAAAAATTTCTTCTTCTACTATGTCTGGCGACACATCAAACTTCCCACATACATCTTCTTCGATTAGTATATCCGCTCTGGCTGGCAATGTCAAGCAGATTCTGGGAAGCTGTATCTGTGGTTCAAAGAAACTCTTTTCGAAGTAAGCATTTTCAGCATAAAGTGGTGCTTTTTTAGCCTCTGCTATTAGATCTATTGGCTTGAGCTTTTGATATCCAAAACCTGTATAGGCTTCAATAAGTTTAGTTGATATATTTCTCATTTCAACGTAATCTTTACCAGCTTTATAATCCTCTACTGTTCTTAAATACACTTCTTTCACTTCATTAATAATAGAATCTCTAGCAGATTTACTATATTGTCTACTTTCTTCATATAATCTGATGTCTACATAATCTACCATTACTTCAAAATTGTAAAAATCGTTAATGAGGTTATCAGATATTTTATATTCTGTCAAGTCAAGAGGTTCTCTATCATTCTTAAAGACTTTTGTTGCGCCTCTTTCAGTCTTTCCAAAGATATTGTATGTTGGGTTCTTTGTGATAAATTCTTCATAGTAATTTTGTAATTTTATTGGAAAATAAGTAAAATATGTATAATCACTAACTGGAGAGAATGCTGCTTTATATGTGTCAGAAGGTTTAATAGTACTAAATTTTTTGTCTATAAAGGAAAGTACTTTTTGTTGGTTCTCCAAACTTCTAAAGATAAAATTAACAACTGGTTTATTGTCCTCTATTACTAATAATACATCTGTTAATGCTCTTGTTAATTTATTCTCGTCTGCTTCATCTATATTAAGATCTTTTAACTTTAAAGTGCCAGTTAAATTCTTACTATTGGTGTCATTAATAACATCATATTTTCTGCTAATATAACTTAATAAAGTATTCTTATAATCTGCAACTTTAGAGTCATTAAAAGAAATCTCTTTTCTAAAATAATCTACAAAATCTAAAATATATTGTAAATCAATGACTGATTCCTCACCGGATAACCCATTCAAGAAGTTTTCAGACTTAACGATAGAATCTTTTGTCTTCAATAAAGCCTCTGTAATAATCAAACGCCTTCTCATTGCTACAACCATAGCTTTTGACTTCATATTTGCAACCAATCGCCATGGTTTATTCTGATCTACAAAGAATCCTGCTTGGCGAGCAGCGTATTCATATATAAAATAGTTTGGATCATTTAAAAAGTCTACTTTCTGATCGTCTGTTGGGGAACCACCATCATCAAATACATCAAACGCTAAATAAGAATCATAAATATCAATGTTTAAAGTATCAAAATAGCCAGCATAAGTAATTGTGCTTTGTGTTCCCTTGAGATAATTTATAAAAGTATTTTTAAAATCATTAAAATTTTTAATTTGTTTAGTATTCTCTAGTTGTTTTCCACCTTCTTGCAGAAACTGCTGGAATTTGCCGTCTATATGAGAGTTATACTTGTCTTCTGGTGCAATTGTAGATGTATTGCCTGCTTTTGCGCTTAGCTCTAGTAAAAATTGACTTTGTGCGGAAGGCTTTTTACTAGCAAAGATTGTTTTCATGAATTCAAAGGCATCTGCAACAAAGTCGAATACACATATTTCTTTACTAGGATTTCCACTAATGTTCTGAAATATCCAGTAATTGTGATAAATTAAATTGTTTTTTGTGTTAACTCTGCCATAAAGCGGGTCTTTATACCAAGTATCAACTTTATTTTTTATCTCTGGACCTTTTGGATAATTTAAATCATTGACTAGAGTTTTATATATTTTGTGAGAATTGAACTTCTCTTTTGAAGAGGAGTTTCTATTTGAGCCGGGTAAAATGTCATTGTCTTCTAGTACTTTGTTATAGACAATGTGAAGAGGGTAATTTTCAGGCTTATCTTCTTTTTTTTGAGTTATCTTCTCATAAGCCTCAATCTCTTTTTCTAAATCTTTAATTGATTTAAAAGTTTTAAGCTTCATTCTTCCTCTCCGCCACTAAGAGTCAATCCTGTATTGAGTGCTCCAAAATCAGATCCGAAAGTTTTACTAAATTCGGCTTCATCTATTGTGCCAACTTCTGGCACGCTTGGTAACAATGAGCTTGTTTCCTTTTTTATTTTTTCTCTTTCTTCTTTTGTTAAATACTTTATATTAAATCTTTCTCGCAAATCAGGAACTGATTGGAACGATTCATTAATATATTCAACTATCTCATGTTCAACAAAGTTCTTATATTCTTTTTCTTTAGCATTCTTTGTGGTTCCAGTGCCACCAGATGGGGACTCGATAGAACTCTTTTTTGGACATTTTTTAAGCTTTGCTTCTTCTAATGCTGGTGAAAACATGTTCTTCGCTGTTACTGAAGTGGTATACTCACCCATACTAATTCTATCTGTTGTTTTGCTAATCTGATAATAACCGCTTAAACCAAAGACATCTTTGCTAGGTTTTCTTAGAGTGAGCCCTGCTTGGCTTACGTTAAACTGATTCTTAGGAATGGCAAAGTATGCTGTTTTCCCAAAGAATAAATCATTTCCAACAAATTCGACGCTAGCTTCATAAGAGTAACGCAAATATGCTGCCAAGTGATTTGGGTTTTTCATAGAAAACAAAGTGTTTAAGGCGGGGTCGTTGATGTAACTAAAGTTTAACCTTTTAACAATCCCGCTATTTTGACCCATTAAAACGTGGTAAATACCATTAGTGTAGTCTTGCTTTTTATTAAAGTTTCTTTTACCATAATCTTTTAAAAATGCGCTTTTGGCTTGTTTAATATCTTGCGGGTTGTTTAAACTCTCTTGATAATAAATAACCAAGGGTCTTTTTACTTCAGATTTCTTTGTAGGTCTCTTTATCAAGTCAGCTAATTTATTTTGAGCTTTTTCTCTTTTGTTTTTATCGTTGCTAATTAAATCTTGAAACAAGTCTTTTTCTTTTAAAAAGTCTTCTGATAACTCGTATACTTGTCTTCCTATAAAGCCATGATTTCCTTTTGTATAGTGTCCCAACCCTGCACCTAACACTGAAGGTACTAAAGATTCAAAAATAGCATTCATAAAGTCATCTAAAGTTGGATCTACTTTTTCAATATCAATAAAGCTTTTGTATAGCCACTCTTTAAAGAAGTCAATATCTACGAGCAAATCACCTAAATTAGTAAAATATTCTTTACCCATAGAGTCTGTTAATATATTTCCTAAACAAATTATAGGAAAGTCCTTTTCGTCTTCTTTTTCATCTAAAGTAAAGTCAATTGCTGCGGCAACAAGAGCTTTTAATGGGAAAAAGGTAATATTGCCGTAGTTTTCTTGGTAATCATCTGTTGCCTGATTTAATATTGCTTTATCAATCGCACTATTTGGACTTTGCTTAGTTATTCCAGCCCTTATCAAAGCGGCTTGCGCTGACATTCTGGAGAGCGTGAACGTTTGAAGAGCTTGATAATAAGCATAAGATTCATGCACATTGCCATCTAAAAGTTTTTCTGCTTTTCCAAACCTCTCTATGATTTGATTGCTTTTTAATACTTTACTTTTTGGAACATAGCTGTCATCTATTGTGGGAACAAAATGATTTTTGTCTTTTAATTTTTTTATCTTTTTTTCATAATCACAATTGACTTGATATTTTTTTGTATCTTTTTTATCAGAACTTACTTTATTTAAAGAAACGGACATCCCAGGTTTTTTACTCAAGTCTTGAGTGATGACAACGTTGTCTGGTGAAAGTACATTGTTTTCATACTCAATTGGGTCCACTTTAAAATTTAAATTCCAAAGAGAATTTTTTTTCATAAAATATCTCATGAAAAAATGTTCAACATAAGCCAGTAAAGCTTTCTTTTTAGAATTAATTAACTTGTTAGCTTCCTTGATCGCTTCATCTATTTTGGAAATGTTCTTATTATCTTCATCGTCTCTACAATAATTTTGTAGAAGCTTTTTGCGTTTATCGTTTTCTTGCTTGATAAGCAACAACTCTTTCTTTAAATCTTCAATTATTTTAAGATTTGTATTTGGTTGCTCATCCATTATTTCATCAATAATGCCCTTGTTACTAACGAGAAACACATCGTTAGTTTTCTCTTCATCTCTTGTGCCCATAGCTGCTTCAGGAGCAGCAACATAAGAGACTTGTAAAGCTACTTCACCAGTTTCACTAAATCTAAAATCATGCTTGTAACATGTAAGTCTTAGTTCTTTCTTTTCTTGAGTTTCAAATATAACTCTATCTTCTGGGCTTACAATGTTTGGGTCTATGTTATCTGGGAATTTATATCCATATTCAAGAAACAAATATTCCCTAATTGGGTTTCCTGTCTCGTCTTTTTTAGAACCCTTTTTAATTAAACTAATATATCCTGATCCTTGGTCTTGACCAAGTAAAGCTTGAGCATTTCCATCAGCAATCGCATCTATAGTTCTACCAATAGCATTATCATATTGCATACCATTAGCAAAGGTTTCAAAGCTATCGAAAAAGAACGACATTTCAACACTATATCTGTTTGTAACTCCGTAATATTGAAAGTCTCTAGAAACCTGCATATCTTCAATACCAGCGTTACCCTTACCACCATTGTTAAAAAGACCAGCAGCAGGATCAACATTTGGTATTCTGTATTCTTTGTTAAAAACAATTTCGCGACTTCTTAAAAACTTCTTTCCTTGAAAAGTCTTTGTGTATAATCTAATATAAGGCACTAACACTGCCTGCTGGGCGGGTGTCATATTATTTAAAAAGTTGATATACCTTCTCATGGTATAATCTCTTTTAAAATTTTGAAAGTATCCTTCGTTTTTCTTTGCTGTTTTAGGAAGAGTTTCTTTTAAAAATTTAGATCTATCGTCTGGATGTAAAAAGAATAATTTATTACCAGTTACTTTTGAAAAGTCCTCTCCATAGATTTTTGCTTTAAGACCCTCATCTCCATTAAATGGGGCAGATGGAGACCTCATTTGAGCCAATATCATATCGGTCAAGAAGCCTTGAGGTGATAAATTTTGTGGAAAGAATATATTCGTTTTATCAGACATATTATAAACCTAATTTTTCTAAAGCATCTTCTAGAGAGGTTGGGATCTTAAGAACATCACCTATTGAATAGTCTGCATCTACAGGTCTTTTATTATAGAATCCAATTACCCACCAGTAGGAGGGGTTGCCATAGTACTTCTCTGAAAGTTTATGAAGCCTACTTCCCATAGACCAAGTTTCATATGTAAAGCTCATGGAAGCTAAGTCCTCATAACTTGGATATTCAAGGGCTGCTCTTCTTTTTTGAACAACAAAATCACTTAGTCCATAACGCGATTTGAATACTTTCTTGTAATCTGTATCTGCGTTTTGCACTTCTTCTGTTTGAGAATATCTTGAATAAGCCATGTTTTATACCTTAAAATTCGAATAAGTTGTTGATAACAGCGCTGGCATTTCCATCAGCTACTGCACCATTAACATTAAGATTTTGTGTTTCTTTTGCTTGAGAGTTAACTTTTCTTGTTGCGTAAGGGAAGTTCTTTCTTTCACCACCAAGCCAATTGCTGTCTGGTCCCCAACCTAACTTGTGTTCGTGTAATGGGCTAAAAGAAAAGCTAAAGTTTACCATTCTTGGAAACATAACTGGCTCTTCACCTTCAGTGTTTAAAGATGAGTCCATTAAAAATCCATTGTCTGTATCCATTGTTACTGATAAGTTTGTTATGTAACCAAGCAAGCCAACAGATGGGTTGGAGGAATTACACAATAAGTTAGCGTATTTAATTCTTACCAAGGGGGCACCTGCTATTACTTGGTTTGGAGAAAGCCCAGAAGCTGCATCTCTAAATGCACCTGCAATATTTGCCGAGCCAAATGATTTATAGACTGGATAAAGGTTCTTGATTATTGTGCCTAAAGCTGCAAAGTTGGCATTGGCGTCTGCTATATCTCGATTTGGAATCTTAAAGCCAAGTGAAATAGCACGAGTAGTGTTCCTATAGATTGGAATAGGATCTGCTCTGCCGTATACCTGTTGTGGGTTCCAGCCGGGGCTGAATGAATCACTATGACTTGTTATAAAAGCAGGCAAGACTAATCTAGTATCTCTATCAGTAACTGGAAAGGTCATTATTAAGTTTGCAAATGCTTCTAATTGATTTCTAATCTCTGCTACATCGCGCCCAGTTGTATCAATGGAAACGTTTTGTTCAGCTTGAGACCCCTCAATAGCGTTCCTGTTTGCTTCATTTACAAACTTATTAAACTTTGCTATATTTTTATTTACACTATCTAACATGTGTTAAGTTCCCTATCAATCTGGTTCAGTCGCACTCGCGCCATTTAATGTTTTGCTTTTTTGCTGGTTTATTATATATTTAGCAACGCCTTTTAGCGCTTGTGTTTCTGCGCTTGTTAATGCTGCTACTGTGCCTCCAGCCATTCCTTTTCCAGTAGCGATAGCGGCGGCTTCACCGGCTTTCTTTTTTTGTTGCTCGGCTAAACCATCTATTACGAATTTCATTTTATTCGCAACTTCTAAAAAAGTTGTTTGGGCGGTGACGCCTTGAACACCTAATTTTCTTAGTTTGTTAGCTATTGCAGGTCCAACTTTAACTGCGCCTTCCAGCGTTTCTAAGGCAACTTTAGCTGCTTTGCCAAATCTTTTAGAAGCCTCGTCTAAAGCAGCTTGGGCTACAATGTCTTTAGCGGGTTTTAATTTTTCTTCTAAATTTATAACAAAACCTGATAAATCATCAATAGGTCCACCGGGTCGATTTAATCTTTTAAAAATTTCAGTTTGTCTGATTAAAACTTTGCTTCTTTCTTCTGCTTCTGCCCTTGCTATGTTTTCAAAATTTGATATTCTAGCTAAACCGGCTTCTCTGGCTGCTGTCATTGGGCGTACCATACCACCACCCATTTCAAAAGCACCTGCTCTTCTCATGCCACCTTCAGCACCAAGAGCACGAATAGTGGCAATATCACCAAGACCTGCTCCCTCTAAAGAGCGAACAATTAGACGACCCTCTCTGCCTCCCATTGCCCTAGCTCTTTTTAAAGCTTCTCTTGTTTTACCTGCAATGTAATCGATTCTTTGTCTTGGGGACATTTCTTGAATTGCAAGAGCGTTAAACTCAATACCTAGAGCAGAAAATGTTTGATTTAACCTAGCTCCTAATTGTTGAGCACCCTCAATTGTATCAAATTTAGTAGCCAACCCATACAAGGTATTAGCTTCTGTGCCCATACGGCGAGCCATAACCTGAAACTGCATGAATGATCTATTCATTTCTTGGGGGCTTAAGAAGTCCATAAAACTTTTTATTGAACTGCTGTAATCTCTAACGACTTTCTCGACACTTTGACCTGTCTGATTAGCAAAACTAACTAAAGATCTTCTTGTTTCGTCAAGCTGACCAGATGTCATATCTAAGTTTGAAGTTAATGTTCCAATTAATCCGGCTGATGTTTTAGTATCAACGCCGAATGCCTTCATTCTAGCTGAAAAGCGAACAAGACCAACTGCATTTTTCTCAAAGATTGGTAAAAGTCTAACATTTTCTTTCGCCAATTCTCTTAAAGTTTTAAGGTTTTCTTTGTTTGTAACGCCAAATCTGCTAGTTTCAGCACCTAAATTTAGCAAATCTTCTCTTGTCTTGGAGATAGACTTTCTATATTCTTCATTAAAACCAGTAGATTTTCTTAACTCTTCTGTAAATTCTGATAATTGCGCTGGCAAAGTGCCTATAACTTTAGCTGTAGCATCAAAAGCTTTTGCTGTTGCGTTAGTAGCAGAAAGCGTAACATCTAATGTTTGAACTAAACCATTGACATCGCTCAGAGATTGCTTCATCTTGGCAAGAGAGCCGTCAGTATCTTTTGCTATTAACCCCAGTTCTTTAAATTTTTCTATATCAAACGTTGCCATATAATAAATAGTGTTTTATTCATTATTGGTTTCAACCATTTCAGTTGACTTTTCTATAATCCAAGTTCTTAATGAAACAGGTAAACAATATAGCTCTGTCCATGTCCAGCCAAAGTCTTTCATCAACCTCAAAAACATCTTATAAACGCTAGAGATATACTCATTGCTCAGGGTAAAAAAAGCTCAAGCCAACAGGCACACCTCCTTTGTTGATAGATTCACAATTTGAGCACTCATGCTCAAAACTGAAATCAACACCGGGAAGCAAATCAGAATAGTTCTTCATAAAATGTCTTGAATCTCTTAAAGGCATGTTCTTAATAAAGTTAGCTAAGAACAATGGATCTTCATTGTCATTAATAGAAACGAATATTTGACGATATCTCTCAATTAATAGCTCTTCTGGCAGATTGTGCTTCTTCTTTTGTTTTACTCGCTTCTGAATTTCTTTCTCATCATCGCCAGTAAGGACTTTTGCTTTAATAACAGCCTTAGTTATAGGCAACTCAATAACAATACCGCCGTCTTGCTTTATTTTATCAAAGTCAACTTCGTAATGCTTTACTTCAGATAGATTTACTGAGGCATCATTAGAGGCTTGACACTTTTCACATACATAACTGAACTCAAATATTTCACCATATGCATTTGATCTACAAGCAATTTGAATTGCGCTCTTGTCTGAGTTAAGTAATGAGTCTACTTTAATCCTCTTATCAATTAACACAGATTCAATAACTCGATCTAACACCTCTCCAGACTGAATATAAGATTGATTTAGAAGAATGTCTTCTTCCTTTGTTGTCATATACTTTATTTCAACTGAATCTTTGTTATAGAGGGGGTGTTGTTCTGGATATAGTAAACCTCTTGATGGTAGATCTACTAACATTGTTGGAGGCGTATATACATTAGCACCTCCGCTTTGTGCTTGAGCCATAGCTCGCAACAAGCTTTCGTCAATTTGTGGGTTGTTCATTTTTCCTCTTATTTATTTAAAAATTACTTTGTGCTGCAACAGAAGCAGCGTATGCACCAGCCGCGTCAGTGACCTCTAGAGTGGCGAAATCATACTTTAGGGATACATCTATGCTTGTTAGAGAATCTTGCTCGTATGAAAGCTGTGATGGCTTTACAGCGGTAATAAAAGCTCCGTGAAGAGTCCATGTTTCCACAATATTGCCTTCATCATCCAGTGACTTTATTTTAACAGGTCCGAGCGATTCTTGTAAGACTGATTTTGACAAATCTTTTGCATATGAAGAGTTTGTTCCTCCCATTACTGGAGATTCTCTACTTAAATCATCTGGGGTATCCCAAGAGTAATCTGTTAGTTTCTTATAGAAAAGACCTAATATACTTGTAAAAGTATAACCATCAAACAATTCTCTAATAGTAAAAGAGATTGGCTCCCAAGTTATGGTAGTTGGATATGAGAAAGTCCAGTTTAAAAGCTTTGCATCTTGTGTTTGTAGGGTATACGAAGGGCGACTTACATTAATAATATAAGCAACATTAACACCTCTTAACTCTAAAAAGAAGCGATATGAATTTTGTAAGTTACCTTCTTGTAGTACTGCGGCTCTTGGAGCAACACCATCTTTTAAAAGAGAGTTTTCATGTGAACCGACTACACCAGATCCAAATTTAGTGAATGGAGACTTCTTCGCCATACTATAAATAGGCTTTGATTAAAATTTATTAACCAATGGTTACTAGATCTTGGTTGATCTGTAGGTCTGCCCAGTCGTAAACAATTGTTAATGAGATGTTGAGTAGATCTTCTGAACCATAATCTAAGTCATCGTGAGATACTTTGCTAATCCAAGCATTGTTTAGAGTCCATGTCTCAGCTACAACGCCTTCTGCATTTAAAGCTTGAACCTGAATAGTACCTAAGTTACCTTGTACAAAGTTTCTCTTTGAGATTGACTTTCTGTGGTTCTCGTTATCACCAGCCCATGAAGAGGGAGAGAAGTAACCAGCATCTCTAATGATATTGAGAAGTCTTCTGGAAGCATCAAAGTCAATTGGGTCTACCAAACTAACTTCGATATTGTCCCATGTTACTCTACCGGGGAACTTGAACTCATGACCTAAGAAGTTATGCTTTCCACCCTCGGATACATTAATATTAGGTCTACCAGCAGTACGAACTACCCAAGCTGGAACATCGCCTAGAATAAGAATAAATTTAAATTTTCTTTTAGGCTCGATTCCTGCTGATTGCCATGGTGGTAAATTAGTAGCTTGTGCCATTTATAAATTCTCCTGTTTAGTCTTCAAAGGAAGCTCCGGTGTTAGTAATTACGAAATCAACTGCGATAAACTCAATGGCTCTAGCTGGCTTTAAGAATACCTTTGCGTACATGATATTTTGGTCGATTAGGTCTGGTGTTGTAGTGGTCTTATCTAAAACCAACTTGTAATCAGTTAGACCAAATCTTGCCTTAACATCGCCTAAGAATGGATTAGCTCTGGAAATGAATCTATCCCATGTTTCTTGAACGTTAGGCTCAAATAGTAGCTCATTTGAGATTCTTGAGATACCCTTCTTGACAAAGAGTAGTAATCTTCTTACATTAATACGATCTAGCGCACTTTGTGTAACTTGTAGGGTCTTCTGACCAAAGATTACAATGCCCTCGCTTGGGAAGCTGGCGATTGGGTTGATATTGGCGTCATAAAGATCATCACGATCTTCAGAGTTCAATTTGTCGGTTACTCCAACAACTGGTAAGCCAGCAACACCGCTTGACAAGCCGCCTCTGTTAAAGCCTGCTGGAGCAAACCAAGGAGCTTTAACTCTGTCTGTGTAGGACATTGCACCTACAGCTAGGACAGATGGGGGCATGAAAACTAAATCGCCAGTTAGGGTATCCCTAACTTGTACATAGGGGTAGTAAGCACAAGCGTAGCTTGAGTTAATACCTCTTTGTTTGAGGTTATCTACTGTTGTGGTTACAGAACCATAAGAAGCCGCTGTTGACTCGTGTAGAGGGGCGTAATCGCCTTCTAGGTCGATGACTGCTAGAGCATCACCTCTGTCCTCTACAGTATCGATTAGATGTCTTGTGAGACCATCGTTTGTAATACCGGGGATTGAGATGAGGTTGTACTCAGCAAACTCTGGATCTTTAACAGAGTCTACAGCTTGTTTAATTGTGTTGAAAGCGTAGTTGTTTGTCTCTGTTTTGCCATCGTGGAAAGTATTTCTGATTGGGTTTTTCTCAGTGACATTCCAGCCATCAGTACCACCATACATTAAGGTAGTAAATGAATTAATTCCAGCATTTACAAGATCTCTCCAAGAGCCAGATACGGCAGTAACTGAAGCGTTAGCGTTAGATCTTCTGTTGCCCTCTTCATAAGCATATCTTTTGTTAGTAGCATCATATCTTACATCATCTAGTGTAAAGATGTACTGGTGGTCAATTGTTGCTGTTGTAGATGGATCATGAATCTCGCTTACATCAGAAGTTAAAGCTCTAACTAGATCAGGGATTTCTCTGTTGAATACGACAGAAGTATCTGTCTCGCCTGTCCAAACACCAAAGTTGGCTTGTGACACAGCAGATAATCCATCTTGCTCTGTATTCTGTCTCAATCTTGCCTTGGGGAATCTAAAGGTGTAGTCCAAGTTTTTAACTGATGAAGTTACATATACTGTACCGTCAAAGTTTTCTAATTCCTTGGCATTTCCACCTAAGTCGCCGCCGACTGCCCAAACATGTTGAGACTCTGTGTTTGCGCCGGGTGTAATATTCGTTGGTGAGGCAGTAGCAGAAGAGGTCAAGACAACACTAACTACCTGATTAGCACCAGTACTTCCTGAAACATGGAAGTCTTTGTAGCCAGTAGGTCCATACACACCAAATGGAACAAATTCCTCATTGGCTGTGCCTGCTTCAACCGCTGGGTCTAGCTCTACACGAATGTATTGTGATTTATTTGCAAAAGCCCCTCTTAACTCCATTCTTCTTTTGCTGGTGTTGAACTGGAAGAATTGAGTACCAATTTTAGAACCAACAAAGTTAGGTGATTTTGGGTTTAAGTTACAACCACTGAACTTCTCTATAACTTGTTGTGCTTTGTCATTATCTGCAATATTTCTAACTACAACATCAAATGTTGGGTAGGAAACAAAGTCATTTGTTGGTGCCTTAATATTCTGAATACTAATTTTTGTATTCTTTTGTGCCCATTCGCCATGCCCAAGAGAAACAATTTTAAATAATTTTTCCATATTTCTTGGATCAAAGCTGGCAGATGCATTTGACAAATCTTGTGCAAAGTACCAACCAGTTCTTGGATCGGTGTGTGCTCTTTTTCTATTGGCGTGGTGGTGAGAAGTGCTCTCTTTGTGGATGGTACCAATGTAAGTAATGACGCCCCAGTTTGCGTTGTCAGAACTAGCTGAGTGGGCAGCAGGAGCATTACCTGATACTGCGCCAGCAAAGTTAATGTTATTTTCAAATGTCTCACCCAACCAATATGTTTTGTAGGCATTTGATGTGTTTCTTGTAATATCTCCATTTACAAGAGTGGGGTTGGTATTGAAAACTTTTCTTACAAAGCGCTCATTATTCTTATCAAAGTTGAACTTAACTTCTTCTACTGTTTGTGAAGCAGTTATTACTACCGTGAAGTGACCACTTGCATCTGATGCAATTAATTCGGCTTGTGCGAAATCTTTTTCGCAGGCTGTATCGTTGATAGCGGAAATTCCCTTTAGACCAACAGAACCAGTATTGCAATACCAAATAGCAGCCAATGATCCGGTGACTTGTCTTAAATCGCGGGTTGTAGCTGAGCCTGTAATTTTTTGTGGGAATACAAATAAGCCATAAGCGCCGCCAGCAGTAAGAGAACCAGTGGCATCAATTGCAACTGCGGAAGCTCCCGCCCATGCGCCACTTTTATCATCGCCGTTTTCAGCCAAAAGCGCTGAAGTTTTCCAGCCAGCTTTAGCATCATCAGTACCGTCATTGTTGAGGTGCTCAACGCCAGCCAATCTAAAATAAGTTATTGTGGGTGAGTTTTTTAACCAAGCTTGGGCGGCATATGTACCGTACATTGGAGTTAGCTTGTTGCCGTTTCTCCAAACATCATCGCCGTCTCCACCGGGTACTGGTGCTCCGTAAAGATTTACGAACTCTTCAAATGAATCTACTGTTACAGGACGCATTGCTGGACCACGAAGGGCGCGACCAATGACCATGGGACCAATATCTCTTGGTTCTCTTGGTAGGATAGAGTTGTCAATCTCGTTGAGAAATACGCCGGGTGATACAAATTTAAACTTCTTTGCGCTCATATACTAAGGTCTCCTAATTCAGACTTTGCTAAAGTAAATAGTTGTTTGGGAGGCAAAAACTCTTACTCTTTAAAAAAGCCATCACCAAATTCGTTGAGGTCGCCTACGATGACATGTTCTCTTGGAAACCTAATTTTAACTGGATTTTCTGTAGTTGAGTAATCTCCAATTTGAGAGTTGACTCCTTCACCTGTAATATAACCCAATACTCTTAATTTAATTGTGGCTTCATACTTCTTCTCATCCTCGCCCAAATTATCAATGTTATTTTCCATTGAGTAAGACTCAAAGAATGCTTCATATTTATGATTTCTAGAATAGATCACAAAATTATTGATATTGTTTGAGTAAACCATGAAAGGTTGCATCATCTGGTTTAATTGTGCTTGGTAGTCTGCTCTTAAGTTAATTGAATAAGACATGTTGTAGTAGACTGGAAGAGGCACATAATATCTTTTATAAACCACTCTTTGATTTTTTGGAGTTGGAAAGTTCTCATCTGGTCCATGCAATCTTAAGCTTGCGGCTTTTGCAAAATTATTTGTTTTATCTTGTTGAATTTTTTTACCAATATAAAATTGATTAATTGGATAATCAACGCCATTTACTTTTTGTCTAAATAAATTACCGGGAATTGGTCTTGCTGTTGCTTGAGTTTTTTCAATGCCATCTCTCTTAATTGAAATAAGAGGAAAGATCAAAGAATCTGAGTCAGCTTGTCTAATTTCCCTATTGTCTTTTAGAAGAAAAGCTCTCTCTGAAGTTAACCAAAGAACAGGAACTTTTTTAAAACCTTGATTTGTTTCAGTGTGAACACCAATAGTATCATCAACCCACCTTAAAACGGCGTAATCTATCGTCTCCTGATTGCTTTCCTTTAAAACGAGTTCTTCTGCCTCTGGAATACCTAAAGCCTTTAGAAAGGCACTACGGCTCTTGCAAGGGTAGTGTTTACCTGATAGCGCGGTATGGTGACCGACACATCCGATTTGTTGACTAGCTTTCTTTGCTTGGTCAATACTGGCAAATGCATATTTAATATCTGCTGCATATGAGGTTGTTTGCTTACTTGGCATTGAATTTACCCTCTCTTGCTCTTATACACTTAGCTACAATTTCCATTTTTGTATCGTTTTGTCCAAATAGTTCCTGTGGTTCGCTTAAAGAAACAATCTCATAAAAGAGATCTCCGTATTTAACAAAGTCGCCTTCTCTAACATATAGGTTTTGATCTTCTGTTAATCTTCTTTTATGAAAATGTACGTTAATAGCTCTACGTCTATCAACGCCAAATTTGCCAGTTTCTGTAACATATTCTGTCCATTCAATTAAAGCATGTACTCTAATCGGAGGTAGGAAAGTTTTAGTGATCGCTTCACCATAAACTTCATGAAACTCTGTATGTTCTATACTAATTGGATAATAAAATATGCCTTGACCGATAACTCGCTCAATAACCTCGTCGTTTATTTGTTTAACAAAATCTTTCTCTTTTTTACCTGTAAAAAGAGGGGGTGGGGGTGCATCTGGTCTGTTCCATTCGTTAGACATTTATTATCCCATAAAGATTGGCAGAGGTGTTTTTGTTTGTAGTTTTTCTGCATTTTCTGCCAATGCTGCATCTCTTTCAGCCAACTTAACATAAGTTAATTCGTCTAATATTTTATTTAACTCTTCCTTAAGGGCTGATTTTTCTTCTTTGGCTTGTGAAAGTAGGTCTGAAGCATTTAAAGTAACAGTGTTGCCGGGGATTGGGATATTACCCAATTTACCTCTTACTTGACCTAACATTTCTTTACTAACAGCTAAAGCATATCTACGAATCCACTGCTTACCAATTGAGTTGATATTTTCATATGGTATATTGGCATATGGTAGAGTGTTCATGTTGTTAACACCCTGAGTGCCCGTTTTCTTTAGAGCGTCTTCCTCAAGAGGGCTTTTCTCAACTCTAAATCTGAAATGCATCTTAGATGGAAATACACCATTGGGTATTGGATAAACTCTAATCTTGTTGTTGTGTATCTCATATGAGAAATGAGAGATTCTTGTATAAATTGAATCTTCATAAGCCATCGCCTGCATTTTATTTTGCCATGTTGGGACAACTTCAAAAGTTGAATCATCAGTATATTGACCATAGTTTGACATATTGCCAATAACATTCATTCCACCATAATAGTTAAAGAATCTCCATTGTGCTCTAGGTGAGACGTAATATACTTTTGTAATTGTTATCTTTTTATCGTCAACTGAATCGCCAGTATCTAAAGTTAAATCACCTGCTGCAATTGATGCCGTTACTATTCCTTGAAGATCATAATCTTGTTGATCTACTTCCAAATCAAATGAAGCAGAATATTCTGTTAAAGCACCATTTGTTCCTGCTTCTATTGCAATCCCATCAGAGACTCTTTGACTAGCTGCAAAAGTAAATCTTGGCAATCTGAGAGAAGCTGATACTGGACCTGAAGTAACTTCGCCATCTTGGTCAAATGAAGCTGTGGCGTTTCCTAATAAATCACCAAGTGAGTTTTTAGCTTGATGTAAATTGATAATGTAGGAATACTCTAAAACAGCTTCTTCGTATGATGTATATACATTACCTTCAGTTAACTCAACATCTAAAACATCACCGCCAAGCTTTCTATAGGTATAAGCCACTTGGTCAACTGCGCCGCTTACAAAAGCAGCAGATGAATATATTCCATAAGGAAGAGCAGTGACAACATCACTATGAGTGCCTGTAGCTGGTAATATTACTTTACTAGAGGTACTTGATGGTGTTAATGTAGGTTGGGCAGGCATTTAGTTAGTCTCCGTCTTTTATAAATAGTATAAAATAAAAGAAGACCTCCTAGCTAAATTGGCTAGGAGGTGTGGTAATTCTTAACAAACAGCTTGTTTATTTAGAAGCCTTTGTTTTGCTGGCTGCTTTTTTTGTTGTTGTTTTTTTAGTAGCTGCTGGCTTTTTTGCAACCACTGCTTTCTTTACTGTTGCTGGCTTTTTTGTAACTACTGCCTTCTTTACCGTTGCTGGCTTTTTTTCTACCGCTGGTTTTTTTACTGTTGTTGTCTTTTCAACCATAGGGGCTGATTTTTTAACTTCAACAGGCTTTTTAACTTCAATAGGTTTTTTAACCTCAGCAGGCTTTTTAACTTCTGGCTTTGGAGTTGGAGCAGCTTCTATTACAGGTTCAACCTTGGCTTCTTCTTGTTTGTTTAAAGATTTAGAATATGGATGGTTGATGAACTTCTTGCCGTATTTTTGAGGATATCTCCTCATTCTTGATTTTTTACCCATGATAAACTCCTTTGTCTAATAAATAGTAGGAAATAGGGTAAAACCCCGCAATCTTAAAGATCGCGGAGCTTCACTCAAATAAAAGAAATGTTAAAAATTAACTAAAAGCGGTAATAAAGGAAACGCTTGCTTCTGCTCTTATAATATTCCAGTGGACTCCACCGCAAATTATTTCAATAATGTCACCTAATTTAGCTGCATCACCAAAACCCACTTTTTGCGAGGCAACAGTGTCTTTTGTATCAGCGCCAGAGTCAGCTTGTACAATGGTTTTTCCTTGAAGCTGAACGTTCGAATCCCCAGTGTCCAATAATACTTCAGCCGCAGCATTTGAATCGTCTGATAAAATGAATGTAAAATATAGACCATCCTTCTTTTCTGGCAGTGTGATTGTAAAGTTACCTGCGGAGCTTGCATCTACAAGCCATGTAGTGCCTGAATCACTAGTTAGTAATGTTTTGTCAGCCGCAATAATTCCTGTTCTTGTTAAAGATGCATTTCTAGAAACTCTTCCTAGTTTACTCATTATATTTCTCCTATACACAAAGACAATTTTGCCTTACTTGTTTAATAAATAGTGCTTAATAGAGCAAAGCCCCATGTTTTATTAAAACATGAGGCTAAGCCAAGATAAGACAAATTTTATTTACTATTTTCTACTAGGTGCCGAAGCCTGCGCGACCAACTGCGCTAGCATTTAACATGCCGTAGACAACCCATGTGGTGCCGTCGCAGTAAAACTCAAGCCATGAACCTTGAAGAACATCATCACTAATAGTGAGCTTGTGATCAGCGTTGTCGTCGGTTTGAACGGCAGAGTTGGCGTTTGAGCCGCCGGTAACCTGCTCAAAAATAGAGCCAACTAGATCACCATCAGTGTCTTCGTGTGTGGTAAAGACTACAGAACCGCCATTGTCAGTTAGTGCTGTTTTAAAGACAAACTTAAAGTAAGCTCCATCTTGCTTTTCTGGAAGTGTAATTGTTAGAGCGCTACCGTGGTTGTGATCAATGTAGTATAGCTCTCCGGTTTCGGCGGTCTGAATTGTTTTATCAGTACCCGCACTGGTGCCGTTACCTAGTGTTTCCACTCTTTGGCGGCTAGCAACCCTTGCTGCTCTTGCGATTTTACTCATTTGTGTTTTTCTCCTTTATATTGTAAAGGCTACCTGCCTTATCTACAAAGTAAATAGTTTATAAAATTATAAAATACCTTAAAAGAGAAAACCCCGCTAATCAAAGATTAGCGAGGCTTCCCTTCAATCTAAGAGATTGTTAAGGGTTATGCACCCTCTTCACCAAGTAGACCGCGTACAACGACGACGCCGTACATGTCTGGACGGACCATCTTCTTAGCGTAGCGGGTCATGACACCCTTACGTGGTACGAAGTCCTCGACACCAAAGATGGTGGGAGTGACCTGTAGTGGGACGTAAGGAGCGTAAACATAACCGCTCTCTAGGAAGCTGGAGCCCTTGCGACCAACGAGAACGATGTTTCGTGGGAAGTAAGGATCGACGTAAACTTCGAACTTCTGGCTTAGTGAACCGACTTTTTGGGCACCGATGGAACCACGGTCGGAATCAGCAGTAACAGAGGCACGGAAGCCTGCGGTGAACTCCATGATGTTAGCAACTTCTGGTGAGCAAACTACGAAGTTAGCACCACCGCGAAGTGTCTTTCTGTGGATTTGAGCAGAGATATCATTGATTGTCTCAATGAGAGTCTCGTACCACTCGCTAACTGTACCTGTGAAGTCAGGTGAAGCAGATGTTGCACCTAGTTCAGCACCTGTCACTTTGTTAACGAATAGACCGGGAGCGCGTGACCAGTAGAAAGTACCGGCTGTAGCACCCTTGATGAGATCGTTGAGGATCTCGCGGTCGATTTCGAGAGCAACATGCTCTGAAAGAATGCTTGTTAGCTCAACCTCAGCGTCGAGGTTGTGGTAAGCGTTTAGGTCTTGACCTAACTCTGGTGACCACTTAGCCTTGAGCTTCTTGGTTTGTGCTGTAACAGCAACTGAGTCAACCTTGATATCCAACTCTGGAATATTCTCGTTTGCCTCAAGACCCATTGTGCTAGCCAAAAGAGCACCAACAGGAAAGTCAGGATCAGCAGCTGTAGCAGCGCTGTACTGATCTGCAAGAGCGTAAGAAGCTGTGCATTGTACAGTGGCGGGGGTCCCCGGATCAACCGTAGCAGCAGAGTTTGCACCGTCAACGATTACAACCTGAATTGCTCCGTCAGAAGTGAGCTTAGTGAGACGACGTACTTGCTCATCAGCACTTGTACCAATGGTACCAAGATCGAATGATGAAAGCATGTCTAGGTTAATATCAGAAGGTACTTTAGCAGAAACTACTTCTAGTACACTAATACCCTTATCGGCATTAGCAGCCAAGAGATCGGGGTCAAAATCGATAATCTTCTTTTGAGCCTCTGTTAGAGCACCAATTGTTGTCTTAGTACCGAAACCGGATGAAGCGGACAACATCATAGCGACATTACCTGTTGGGTGAGCATAGCTATTAGCTAGATCATAAAAACCACCATTGCTAGTTGGATTAGCAGTTGTTGGGAAGCCGGGTAATTGTACACCGCCAGTGATTTGTTGACCTACTTGGTTACCACCATAAACTGATTTATTCTGAGTGGCACCGCCTCGTCTATGTTCTGCGTTGAAATCATCACCACCATAGGTGAAGTCCAAGAAGAAAATGAGACCTGATGGTAAACTCATTGGTTGAACGCTGACGAGATCGTTGGCGATTAGACCACCGAATACGCGGCGAACGATTGGGAAAGCTACTGCGGCAAAACCCTCAACATCACCGCCTGCGGCGAGAGTTGAAGCTTCACGAAGAAGCTCTTTGGCTTGGTTTTCTAATAGGCGAGCCATGCCGTTTCTTTGATTTTCGTTATCGAGACCTTCAAGAAGTCCTGTCTTCTCCCACTTGTTGAGTAGAGCAGCACCTTCCTTCTGTAGATCACGGCTAACGATGTTTTCTGTTAACTTTTGTACGATAGACATCGTTAAATCCTCCTTATTGATTGTTGATCCCTGCTAAAAGCTTTAAGCGAGTAGCAAGAGATTCTTGTAAGTTATCAGACTCTTTCTTCTGAGCTTTGTCAGATTTCAAGAGCATAGAAGTGCTAGTGCGACGATCTACAGCTTCGCTCAGAGATTTTGGACTTGACTTTCTTGTCCCAACTGCGCTTTGAAGTGTTTCGTACACTATCTTTGCTTTTTCTACACTATCGGCAGTTTGAATTGACTCGACAATTTCATTTTTTTGTCGGCTATTATAAGCTGTGTCATTTAAAACTTTATTAGTGTATAAAAGCTTTGCATTGACGAGAGTCATCTCATCAAATTTCATTTTGAGACTATCGACGGCTTCGTAGAGGTCGTCTACTTCCTTCTCTAATCTCACGTTCTCATTATTCTTTTGTTGAATAGTTTCGTTTAATGTCTCGATTTGAGCATTTAAATCTGAAACTGCTTCTTTATGTTCTTTTGTTAATTCCATCTCCATTTCGGCTATGGAACGAGCTAATAAATCAAGCATCGCCTCCTCATCTAGCTCTGACTTTGGACGAGCCATCCAGCCTCTAGGCTGTGCCTCAAAGTCCAATTTAATTTTTTCAGCGATTACTTCGTCTTCTGCGACCAATTCATCCATGATGTCTGTAATTGCATTTACAATGTCATCTTCGTTTAATTCAACTTCTGTGTTTTCTTCTACCAATTCAACTAAATCAGTCTCTTCTATTTCAACAACGCTATTTGATTCTGCAACAATCTTTTCAAGATCAATTTCAATTTCTTCTTCCTGCTCTAATTCAAAGTTGTTTGAATCGGAAAGGTCACCAAAAGCATAAGCTTTTCCTTCGTATTCGTCTAATTGAGCTTCAACAATGGACTTATCATCAGCGTCCTTTGGTGCAGCAGGTGTTCCACCGTAGGTTTGTCCCTGTTGCTCATCTTGTTCTAATAAAGATTCTACAGTATCTTTAATTTGACCAGAATAACGAGCTAATACAGCTTGCTCGGCGCTTTGAATAGCTGCTTCTCTTAAAGCTGTTGCATCGACGATTGCGTCCTCTAACATTGTTGACATAAGTAAACTCCTAAATTGGGCTACAATAAATAGTTGTAAAAAAGGTAAAATGCTTTATGGACATGGAGGTACTGTTGGGATTGTATATCCTAAACTGATTACCCACTCGTCAACATCAAAGTCTTCCCACTGTGTTTGTGCCACTTCAATTGAATTAGGAGGCGTGGTGTGTTCCCAAACGCCACGAACTCTGTAGCTTGTAAACCCTTTTTTTATTAATTTACCATTCTGCCCTGCGGCTGATTCAGTTTGAATATAATAAGTTATTGGTAATAAAGGTGCAGACATATTATTGTTCCTATTTGTTAGGTGGGACTGTTCCTAAATTGTGTTTTCTTGCAACTGCCCTTGAGAGTGTTTCCATTTCAGCATCTGTTAAGACTCTTGTAATGGCAATAAATGTTCCAATTGACCC
>Ga0209645_1000266_pt1 | contig 28123 bp, 31 predicted proteins | sample ETNvirenome_6_30_FD_184070 | JGI IMG/M metagenome (GOLD analysis project Ga0209645, IMG submission 184070) | Marine viral communities from the Pacific Ocean - ETNP_6_30 (SPAdes) (version 2) | ecosystem: Environmental > Aquatic > Marine > Oceanic | place: Pacific Ocean | collected 2013-06-19
TGCTTCACCGCCCGCTCCTTTGCGAGGTCTCAGGATATCTGTTAGGTTTTTTTCATTTTTAAGTTTAGCTATACTCTTTATGTGCTCAACCGAGACTTTGTCACTAAAAAATATTTCATCTGAGTTTCCTTTTGAGTCAACAATGAAAAATCTAAGCATTGGCATTAGACACGCCAACTGTGCCGGTGTAGCGTTTAAAAAATCCCCGCCGCCCTGATTGTTCGATCGGGACACTTTCTTAAACATCTTTTCCGTAGATAGTCTCTGGTGTAGAGCACCCTTGGAGGTTCCATCTTTCTCAAGCTTATAAATGTTCTCTGGTCCAGTGACTTTAAACTCAGAAGTGTCAAAATCCTGTGCCCTATTAAACAACAGAGATTGAACATTTCTTAGATATTTCTTAATAGCTGCCGCAGAAGTCTCTTTTCTGTCCTCAGCCTGGGGCTCACGAGCAGTGCTCCCATCACCGCCCTCTTCTTGATCCTGGAGAGGGTCGCCAGATATCATTTTCTCTGCTTTTTCTTGAGATATCGGTTTGTTATTGGAGTCGTAAAAATCATTGGTGCCCCGGCGACGGTATACCCCATTCCCCTCATAGGTGTACTTGTCGAGGTTTGCTGCCGGAGATCTCGTTGGATTTTGTTGGACTGTAGCAGAAGGCTCTTTAGGAAGAGCAGCGATGGCTTTCCTCTTACCCTCGGCATTAGTGGTTTTACGTCTTTCTATTTTTCGTACAGCCTTGTCGTAAGCCATTTTATAAGCTTCTTCGGGTGTTCGACTACTCGCCTTAAAAGGGTCTTTTTTAAGATAGTACATGGCATCACGTTCGAGTTCAGTCTGCCTATTGCGTGGTTTCTCCCACCAATTCTTGCCTTTCGCAGGAGGGTTGAGGAACTTTTTGGCGGTATAATACTCGTCCATTCGCCCCTCTTCTTTGAGCCTGTTTATAATGCTTATTTTCTCTGATTTACTTACCGTCATTTTATCAAACCTATTCTATAAAACTAAGCACGTCCTCAAGTGGTAGCGGAACATAATATTGATCCCCAATCTTAAATTCCGCTTCTGAAGATTTTTTGTTGTACCAAGCTATGACCCACCAATACTCAGGCGAACCATAATACTGATTTGCTACATTATATAAATTATCGGTAGCACCCCATACGCCCAGGCGGTTATCTAAACCTGCCCTCTCAATGTCGGTCGGATAAGAAAATCTTGGCACGTCATACTGGTAAAGTTCTTGGATGTCCCTGTTTTTAAAAAAGACATTCTTGTACTGTCTGCTGTTGTTTAAAAAAACCTGTCGTGTACTAAATCTTGAATATGGCATTATATATTAGTCCTCATTATTAACTCTCTGTCTGTCTCTTAATTGTATACCATAAGCTAAGCCGGCTTGATAGCCAGCGTCAAAGGTGGGGCGATTTGGTCCATTAGCAGCGACATCAGCATTAGGATTGACTATTAGCTGCCCTTGGGCATTAGTAATGCCAGAGCGGCTAAAATCAATAGCGTCAGGACGAGGATCACGAGGGCTAGTTTCTCGACCAGATCCCTTCGTCACAACATAGGGGAACTTACTATTATTATTAATTGAATTCTCGTCCTCATTGAGCTTAGAGTTGCGGAATATAAAATTGTTTCCCTCTTTTTTAAACCCTAATTCGTGCTCATGTAAGACGTTCATTTCGGTATTAAGAAGGATTGTTTTAGGGTAATACTCAGCAGATGGACCCCCAGCATCAGCTTTGCCGTAAAACATACCATTCTCAATTCTTGGATCAAATGTAAACCCATTAAGGTATCCTAACAGCCCGCTGCCATCAGGTCTACATATTAAGTTTCCAAACTGAATTCTGACTAGAGGTCCTTGGTTGATCGCAGTAGCTCCCCCTTTGCCATTACTATACAGAGGGTACAAAAAAGTCATCAATTTGTTAATTTTCCTTAAGTTGTCTTTGGCGTCCTTAAAGGATTCAGCGGGAACATTCCACGCCACGGAGATCGCACGGCGAGTATTGACAAAAGTCGTTATAGGGTCCATACGACCATAAACATCTTCGGCTTGCCAAGTGCTGCTATAGAGATCAGACAGATTTTCTAAATATGCTGGAAAGCTGACCACTGCGTTCGTTGGCACATGCTGAATGGTTAATTGAAATAAATTGTGTTCAGGGTTTAATTTGTCTGACATTTACGTGATTCCTCATTCATTATTGTTGTACCGCAAGTTTTTGATCGACGGCGTTGGTGATATAAGTCTTAAGAGCCGTACCCTCTAGTTCGATGGTAGATTTAACTACTAACTCTTTTACCATAATTTCAAGTGGGGTATGAACATGGCAATCATCCATTCTTTGCGCCATCGTTGTATCCATTTGTTGTGGGCTTGCTTGAGCTTGAGGACCTTGAGCCATATTAGCGTCATGAACAGCGAGTCCACCATACCCTAAACCCATAGCAGCTATGCCACCGAGCCCTGGAACAACGGTGCCCGCTACCCCAGTGCCAAGCTCTAATGCTGCTCCAGCATAATCCCCTCGACCAAACCTATCCATAGCTGCCATGACTCCCAAACCTAAACCGATGACAGGAAGAGCCCTCAGCGCCATTTTTCCGCCGGTTTTCATGGCGGTTTGTTTTAATACTTGTTCGCCAGCCTCCTGGACAACTTTGGGGGCTACTTTCTTAACTGCTTGCTCACCCACATCAGCGGCAACCTTAACGCCGGCTTTGGACGCAACTGCCTGCATTATCATCCTCATAATACCTTTAGTGCCGCCGCCCTTAGCAACATCGGCGACGAATTTGCCGCCCCGATATATGCCATAGCCTGCTGCGCCGACTCCTGCGGCGGCGGTGGCTAAACCAGTAACTCGCTGAGCGGTTGAGATGGTTGGCATCGCATCCTCAATGGTCTTAAGCTCACCTAGTTGTTGCTTAATGACCGCATTAAGTCCGCCTTTTTTATCCAGCCATATCTCACTGAAATTCTGTGCCATAGCTTTATAGCGATCTTGCGTCTTGATAAAATCATTTATATTAGTAGTCTCGCCCGCCTCTTCACCAATGGCTTGGATTTGCATCTCTTCGCCAAAGAGCTTCGCCACGGTGCCAACATCCCGCCCTAGAATACTGGCGAGCATCTGCTTCTGACGGCGATGAAGACTTTGGAAAGACCTTCCTGAAAGTTGGAACTCATCTCTTAACAGTTCAATTCTTTCTTCATGGCTAGCCTTCATTAACTCTACAGAATTAAGTTGCATTCCAAACTGCGCATTTAGACGACCGGTTATTTCAGCAGCGCCCTGAAAGGTATCCAAACTATCGGCGATGTCAAAAGCGTCCTTGGTCGTTAGACCCAGTGTTCTAGCTCTATTGGTCAACGCATCAAAAACTCGGGTACCGTCAGACCCAAAACGAGCTAGTTCAGGACCTAATTCAACAAAGGATTTAGCTACTTTGTCGAAACTTTGCCCCGTTGCTTTGGCTGTCTTATTTAAATTAGCAAAGGCTATCGCACCCTCATCGCCAGCAAGGCCCATTGAAAAGCGAAGCTGATCAAAAGTTTGCCCGACAGTCGAAGCATCCACACCAAGGTTTTGATAAACTAGAGACAGCTTAGTGATATTGTCTCGCTGAGTTTTACTCAGGGAGTCAAAAGCTGTGAACTCGTTATGGAGTGACATCTGAGTCTTTGCTAGGTCGTCTTGGGTAATCCCCAAGTCAGCCGCTGTTGACTTTAGTCTCTCAAACTGTTCAGTATATCTGCGAGTAAACCCAGTGCCACGGCGGAGGTCTACATGAAAAGACTGTACCGTCGCAGCATATTTACGAACCGCAATTTCTTGTCCAAGAAAGCTGTTGTATTGTGACATATTAAGCTCATAAGCCTCATCCACAACTTTCAACATCTTGTGATAAGAGCCAAGCAACGCCCCAAATGATTTGGTGAGCATTCCTGTGGCTTCAGCGTTTTTCTTTTGCGCCTCGCCAAGAGCCTTTTGGCGGTCAGTTAACTTTTCAACAACGGCTTCTTTTTCTTCAAGCTGGTCAGTTAACTCTTTTTCTTTTTGTTTAAGTTCATCAATGTTGCCCGCACCCTCTTTATAGGCAAGGTCAAGATCACGCTGGACTTTAGCCAACTCCTTGGTTGTCTTGAGTGTGTCTTTTTTTATTTCTGCCAGCTTTTCAGCTAACTCAATCTGAACTTGCGATACCTGTTCGTCAGTTGCCATCTATCGTTGACCTCCTTTAACGAATAGGCCAGTTAATCTTGGCTTCTTTTTCAAATCTCTTGATAGCAACATCAAGGGTTGCCTTTTGCTTATATGTCATAGGGTTGTCTAGACCATACTTTTTAATGTAGTCCATGTACCGCTTTTCATTGACCAAAGCGTCAGTAAATCTCTCTACTTCTATTTTATTTCCTCGAACACGAACTGGAACTCTGCGTCCTTTGTACATCTTTGATAAAAGATATTGTATCCATGCCGCAAAAACATGGAGGATATTCTCATTGAGTTGCCCTTCTTCTCTCAGGGCTGTAAGATCTAGAACTTCATTTTCAAAATCAATGTTCATATTAGACGAACCTCATATAAGTCTGCCTAATAAATAGTTGTTAAATATATTTATCACGGTTTATATGTTCGTCCACGCCCGCCGGAGCGTACAGACTTGCTCACAGCATCGCTTTCAGATTTTTTCTGCTCTATCAGGCGCTCTAAAAACCACACACGAACACTAATTGGCAAGTTGTAGCTCTCAAAAAAGCTCCAACCGCCATGATATTTTAATTGAAAAAGTTGCTCGTAAACAGATTCTATATACTCATCACTCAGGCCAAAAAAAGTCCACGCCGAGCGGGACCTCCATTTCGGTCTCAAAGCCACAATTATTACAAGTAAACTCTTGGTCTAAGATAATGTTAGGCACCACAGAAGCATAAATGTTTCTTAAGTGGCGAGCATCTCTAGCTGGCATGTTCTGAATAAATGACTCAATAGTGAAAACGCTTTCATCCCCATTGACTGATACAATGTAAGCACGAAAGGAATCAAGTGTAGTACCGCCGACTGATTTGCTTTTTGTTTTTCGTTCCAACTGTTTGGCTAATTTAGCCTCATCACCACTGTTAAGCAGGCGGCAAACGACCTGAGCTTTTGACATAGGGAGCAGAATCTCCATAAGTCCATCAGGATTAAGAATCACCCCTGATTCATTAGCCTCTTGGGCAAAGTCCTTACAGGGAGGGCTAGATATGTCAAAAGAATGTTCACCAAGAGTTCCACAAGCTGGGCAACTCACACGGGTGTTATAATCAGCGCCGTACCCTGTGCGACGGGCAGCAACCAAAAGAGCGTTCTTATCTCCTACCAAAAGATCATCTACAGAAAAGCTCTTATCGATCAATATATTCTGTAGCATTCTATCAAGTGCCACTCCCTCTTTAAGGAGGGTTCGAGATGTAAGAATATCTTCTTCTTTTGCCGTCATGAAACGGATTTCTAAAGAGGTCTTGTGGTGTAGGGGATGGTCCTTGGGGTAAAACACACCTTTGCTTGGTAGCTCTACAAATTCGGTAGGAACCGACCAGCTAAATGCTGGTCCTTCGGGTGCAACACCAACTGCCGCCGTAGCGGCAGCAGGAGTGTCTTCATGCTCTGGGGAGTTGTCGAGCCCAAGGCGGCTCTGATTATTTCTGCTCATATTTTATAACCTTTCTGTCCTATTGTACAACAACAGAACTTTGTCGTTAAGACTTACTATACTCTAACCGAGTTCGGTCCTCGACCCGATACGCCGTTCTGCTTCAATTCTGCCCAGTCATAGGTGATAGTAACAGATACTTCCACCATGTCATCAGAATCATAAGAGAGCGTTCCACCAAAATCAATATTAGTAAGAATAGGATTGATCAAGTGCCACTCTTCAACGACTTTATCGTTAGCATCAATTTGCTTGATAACTACGTTACCAATTGTATCGGTAAAAGCCTTTTTACTTAAGCTGCGCTTGGCAATGTTAGATGTAGTTGGATACTTGTACCCCGCATCACCAAGGACTTCTAGAAAAGCATAAGAAAGGTCAGGATTAACTGGGTCTACCAAAGTAACGGTAATCGGCTGCCACGTCACACGACCTGGAAAGTTAAACGTGTGGTCAATGTACTGATGAGGAATTGTGCTTACCTCAGCGACGGGCTTGGTTGCTGTTTTAACAGCCCATACCGGAATAGATCCAGCGCCGCTGTCATCACTACGTGACGTAAAACTTAATTCAAACCGATATGAACGTTTTGGCTCTGCGTTTGCTTGACCCCAAAATAGACTTGCCATTGCTTATCTAGCTCCTCGTAATAAATAGTTCTTCGATGGATTAATCCTCAAAAGATGCTCCATTGTTAGTAATTATGAAGTCGATTGCGAAGAACTCTACTGAGCGTGTGGGCTTCACGAACAACTTAGCATAAATAATGTTTCGATCGATGAGGTCAGGTGTGGTTGTTGTTTCATCCAAAACAAGTCGGAAGTCATCAATACCAAACTGTGCCTCCACATCTCTCAAGAGGGGTTCTGCTTGCCCAATGAATCGATCCCAGGTAGCGGGAGCGTTGGGAGCAAAGATCAACCTTGAGGCGATGAAAGAAATCTCACGCTTCAAGAAAATCATCAATCGACGGACGTTAATTCGATCCAAGGCGGTAGCAGTTTGCTGTAGTGTCTTCTGACCGAAGATTACAATGCCCTCTGCTGGGAACTTAGCGATCGGATTAATATTGTTTTCGTACAATGTGTCACGATCATCAGCCGTGAGTCTGCGAGACACATCAAGTACTGGCACACCAGCAGCGCCTTCGCTCAGTCCGCCTCGGGTAAATCCGGCAGGTGCGAACCAAGGAGCCTGTTGTCTGTCAGTGGTAGAAAGCACACCAAGAGCAGCAACCGAAGGAGGTGCCCACAGCCTTTGATTGCTGTTGGTGTCCAGGATGCTTACCCATGGGTAATAGGCTGCCCCATAGCTATTGTTGATGCTACGAGCCGCAAGGGTGCTAGCAGCAATAGATGGGGTATTGCCAGCGTTTCTTTCTTCCGCAGATCCTGTACCCTCAGTATCTGGAGTATAAGCATTCTGAATATCGATGATAGCCAGCGCATCTCCACGATCCTCGGCGATCTCAAGAAGATAGTTAGTAACCTGTGGTCTAATGATGCCTGGGATGACGATAGCGTTCATTTGAACATCATCAGGGTCAGACACCATGTTAATTGACTTTCTCAAAGAAAATAGTTGGTAAGAAGTATTTTCCTCTGTGGCTGACGCAAAGCCAGACTCAGAGTTACGGAAAGGATCACGTTCAGTGATGTCATACCCATCGAAACCACCATGAAGGGTAGTTGTAAATCTATCTAGACCAGCATCCAGGGCTGCCTTGTATCCCGTAGAACCAACAGCGGTTACGCTTGTTCCCAAAGAACGGTAGTTATTAGCGTATCGATACCCGTCAGCCGCAGAGCCAGAAATGTTATCCAGAGAGAACACCCAGGCTGCCTCATATGCCTCAGACCCTGTCAAGGCTGAAGTTTCGCCGGCAACATCGACACTCAGCGGGGCTGGGACGACTGTCTGGTCAAAGCTTCGAGGTCTTAAGCAGTCAATAATTTGAGGGCTGAAGAATGTATCAGTAGAGCTTCTACCTGTCCAAGCGCCCCAGAAAGTGTTTTTAGTACTACGGGGGCTGCCCCAGGTACTCCTTGTTCGCAATGGCACCGAAGGAAAGCGAATCGAAGCACTGAAGGCTGCTTGAAGTAGGTCGGGAAGAATACTACCAACGTTCAAAATACCAGAATTGGTTTCTGACGGAATATACCCAGCGTCGCCATACGTTGCTGAACTACTGCCGTCAAGCATAGTCTGGGTATTACCCCTAGCAGCGTCAGGATTGTAAGTGCCATAAGGACTGAAACCATCAGACCCAGAGGTCATGCTTACATCACGATATTTAATAGGTCCGAACATTCCGAATGGAACCAATCGGGTTTCAATAGTGCCGGCCGCCACATCTTCGTTCATTACTACACGAATATAGTTTGATTGATTTTCAAACTCGCCGTACTCAACGTTTCTTTCGTCAGTGGTATCATAAACTTGATAACGGTCGCCGATTCTTTTAGCGATATAATCTTCCGACACAGGGTTTAGATTAAGATTGTCATAACGTTCTAGTATTTCTTGACGATTGTCGGTATCACTAATAGACCTGACAAGCACCGAGAAGGAACCGTAGGATTGGTAATCACCTACGGGACCTTTGATGTTAGAGATAGAAACTTTTATTTCTTCCTGAGCCCACGCACCAGCGGTGAGAGCTTCCAGGCGGAAAAGTTTTTGCTGATTTCTAGCAGCATAAGATCCTGTATCCTCTGAAAGGTCCTGCGAAATAAACCAGCCTGTGCTAGCTTTTTGAGCAGCACCTCGGAAATTATTTTGCTGAATGCTAGAAGTGCCGTTCACAACCATTGGCATGATAGCGGCATGGAACTTCTCATAAGATACCGAACCTGTTCCGTCACTAGAACCTGAACTGATTCCTTCTAGCAGACCAATAGAGTCTGCGCCAGCAGGATTAATGGAATACTCATAAGATTCACCCAAGAAGTAGTGTCCACCTTGGTAGAAATCTCTAGTAGAAGTTGTTGTAATGGCAGAATTTAGAACGGTTGGGTTCGTATTCACAGCTTTTCTAATAAAGTGCTCTGAATCAGGATTCAAGCTTACTTTGAGCTTTGCCAAAGGCTGATTGCTGCCCGTAAACAGAAGATTAAATGAATCCTTGTTTGCCACCTCAATCAAAGTAGAGCCTTGGTCAGACAGGGCTTGAAACCCGGCAGAAGCAGAAAGCAAAACTCGACCGTTGGTATAAAATTGAGCAGCGACCGCACCAGTGACAGGTGCAGTTAGTCCGCCCGAGACCGCAAAACTGCCGTCGGTGAAGCGACCCGATAGTGACGATGAAGGCCACACAACCAAGGCAAAAACACCACCGGTGTTAGCAGCATTAGCTTCGTTGACTTCCCACCCAGCCTTGCCGGCATCCGTGGCATTCGAAGCTTGACTGCCCAAGGTGCGAACAAAAGTTATAGGAGCGTTATTGCGAAGCCATGCTTTAGCAGCGTAAGCAGCATAAGTTGGCGCACTGTGGTTTCCCTCACGCCAGGCGTCACCACCTTCATTGCCGGCAACAGGGTTGCCAAAGGTTTGAACAAAATCAGAATAAGAATTAATCTGTACAGGTTTGTCGCCTGGACCCTTTCTCGAACGACCTATGATTACAGGTCCTACCTCGGTTGGGGTAGCTGGGAGTTGGGAATTGTCGATCTCGTCAACAAAGACTCCTGGCGAAATGAACTTAAACTTTTTAGAAGAGTTGTCAGCCATCGAAATGTATTCTCCTCGGTTTCATGCGGATATTGAAGGATCTAGCAATTTACACTAAATACCAATAATAAATAGTAGGGCACTGTTCCAAACGCCGGGTTGATTATCTTCTGTATTTATCTTTTCTTCCCGCATGGAACTCAGGCTCGTCGCCAAGGACGGTTCTTTCCCTGCCAATTGTAACTTCAGCCGCTGATTCTCTCCTAATGACAGCAGGTACATCGGCGTTTTTGTCTTCACCTATAATATAACCCAGAACGGTTAATGTGGTGGTTGATTTAAAAACTCTTTCTTCGAGCCCCAAACCAGCATTATTCCCCTCGTTAGTAAATGTTTCGTCGCCAAAGACTTCGTAAACATTTCCTTCGTACTCGATCTTGAAAGCAACAGGAGTAGAAAATTTGCCCATGAAAGCAGCGATAATTTCATTCATTTGCTGTTGAAACTCAGCTATCATCTTTATTTCATAGGTTATCTCTACGAACGTAGGCATTGGCACATACAAGGTATCGTAAACAACCTTTTTATTATCGAAGGGAAAGGTTGTTTGATCAAAATTCTTCTGGGCGGTGTTATTGGCTCGTTCTCGACTCTTATTTTGATTGACCTGTCTGGCTATGGGTATCGAACCACCCCTTTTATAAAATCCAAAGTAAGGCGGGATGTATGTTCCATAGCGCCCTTTGTTGCTTGGGTTATTCATCAGTTGCCCTCGGACAATAGATATGAGAGGGTACTCCAGGGTGCGCCCATTTGGTCGCAAATTAGGGTCATCTTTTATCTGATATGCTCGTTCGGGCGAAGCAAACAGAACCGGCACCTTCTTGAAGCCCTCATTAGTTGTACAAAAGACATTTAGATCGTCATTTAAAAAATTATAAAGAGCACGATCGATATCCTCTAGGGTGGAGGGTCGGAGACCGTATGTTGCGTCTAATTTTTGATTTAACTCTGTTCTTTTAGGCATGGCGGTTTTCCTTATAAATTCTTACCTGGGTCGAACAGTCCCTTGCGGGCTTGAATACAAGACGCCTGAACCGAAAGAGCGTTGCCATCGCCAAATCCACGATCTTGTCCGAACAAGTACCTGGACTCCTCAAAGACATCAACAATCTCAAAGTACATTTGATCGTACTGAACAAAGTCGCCTGGGCGGACAAACAAATCTTGGTCATCCACAAGGCGGCGCTTGTGAAAATTTACGGTTATTTTAAAAATACTGTCGAACCCGTATTCTGTCTGGGTTCTCTCTGACCCATCATAAGACACGAGAGAGTACACTCTTACTGGAGGGAGGAAAGTTTTGTTTATAGCCTCACCGTAAAGATTGTTATAGTTTGTTCTTTCAATGTCTATAGGAAAATACAAAATCTGTTGACCAACAACGTGCTCGATGACCTCATCGTTAATCTGTTTTACAAAATCTCTCTCTGCCTGCCCGACAAATAACGGTGGCGGAGGATTAGTGGGCTGTGTCCATCTATTTTGTGCCATTTACTTAACCCACATAGATGCCCATTGGGATTTTCCCAACGACTTCTTGAAGATTGTTCATCATCTGTGCGTCACCCTCGGCTAGAGCGCCATAAGCCATCTCATCGAGAACTGTCTTGAGTTCGTCTCGTAAAAGATTTTGCTCCTCCTTTGCCTCAGATACTAGCTGTGGTCCATTGAGGGTCACTTCATTTCCTGGGATTGGAATAGAAGCAAGCTTTGAGCGCACCTGACCCAAAGTCTCTTTGGCGAGAGAGAGCGCAAAGCGACGAATCCACTGCTTCCCAATACTATTAATATTCATATAAGGAACATTGGGGAATGGAAGGGTGTTCATGTTGTTTACACCGTCAGCCCCATATTTGCGGTCGGGCTCTTCCTGAAAAGCATCTTCGGCAACTCTGAAATCTACCCAAAATTTATCAGGATATGCTCCTTCTGGTACTGGAAAGATTCTTAATTTATTATTGTTAATACGAAACGAGTAATGAGAAGCTCGAACATTCATATCTTCTTCAAAAGCATACGCCTGAAGAATGTTTTGCCACGCTGGTACAATTTGAAACTGACTATCGTCGGCATACATACCGTAGGTTGATAGATTGCCCACTGCTCCTACTGCATAAGCTCCGAAAAAGTTCCATTGACTCTGTGGTGTTTTATAATATACTCTTTGAATTGTTATGGCATTGGACCCAACACTATTACTAAAAGGTGAGCCAGCCTCCAGAGATGCGCTATAGATAATATCTTGTAAATCATAGTCTTGAACATCTTGAATAACGTCAAAAGAAGCAGAATAGATTGTTTGGGAAGCACCCACGCCAGCGTGAAGACTAACGCCTCGACCAACATGAGTAGCATATCCCAACTGAAAGCGGGGGTATTTAAGATTGGGTTTAGTATCTAAACCACCAGAACCAGAATATTCAGTAAACTCACCATCTTGATCAAATGATCCAGTCGTATTACCAAGCATATCTGATAAAACATTTTTAGCTTGATGAGTGTTCAAGAGGTAGGAATACTCAAGACATGCTTCTTCGTAAGCATTGTATACTATCTCTGGAGTTATCTCTAAGTCTAATACTCTGCCGCCAAGCTTGTTGTAGGTGTATGCCACCTGGTCCACAGCACCACTAACAAAAGCGTCAGTGTTGTAGATTCCATATGACAGTGAATTCAGCACATCATCAGACGTTCCGGTAGCTGGAAGGACAACAGCACTGACTGTGCTTAACGGTTGGAGATCGGTGGGCATATATAATCCTCGCTTATTGTATAAATAGTTTTAGTCTTTCCTATTTTATCCCTTAAATAAGAAAACCCCGCCACTAGGACGGGGTTCTCTCATGGTTATTCAACTCCTAAGAGTTTTTTATCAAGCCGAGGTATCAGCTACCAAGTCAGTACAAACAACCAATCCGTACATGTCAGGACGCACCATCTTCTTGGCATAGCGAGTCATGACGCCCTTGCGGGGTACGAAATCTTCTGTACCAAAGATGGTGGGTGTGACTTGTAGTGGGACGTAAGGAGCGTAGACATATCCACTTTCGAGGAAGCTGCTACCCTTACGACCAACAAGGATCAAGTTACGTGTAAAGTAAGGATCGACATGAATGTCCATCTTACGGCTGATAGAACCAACGTTCTGAACGCCCCAAGAGCCGTCCTTGTCATCAACTGCTACCGAAGCACGGAAGCCACTGGTGAACTCAAGGATGTTGGCAACTTCTGGAGAGCAAACTAGGAAGTTTGCGCCGCCACGAAGAGTCTTGCGGTGAATACGAGCACTTACTTCGTTGACAGTCTCAAGAAGAGTTTCGTACCATTCAGACACAGTACCTGTGAAATCAGGATATGTTGTGCCGTTAACGACAGCACCTGTTTCACGGTTCAGGAATTTACCTGGGCTACGAGACCAGAACAATGTACCGGCTGTAGCACCCTTAACCAAGTCTTCAAGGATTTCTTGGTCAAGCTCAAGAGCGATCTGCTCAGAGAGAATGCTTGTCAATTCAACTTCAGCGTCGAGGTTGTGGTAAGCGTTCAAGTCCTGAGCAAGCTCGGGGCTCCACTTAGCTTTCAACTTCTTGGTCAAAGCTGTGACAGCAACAGAATCAACCTTGATGTCGATTTCTGGGATTGCTGTTTCGTTTTCAAGACCCCAGGTGGCTGTACCAACAACAGAGCCAATAGCTGCGCCGTCTGTGAAGCCGTCCTTGATTGGGAAGAAGACTCTATCCTGAGCCTGAACAGCAGACTTGAGGTCATTAACGTCAGGTCGTGCGTCCGTAGCAGTAGCAGAACCGGTTCCCCAGAAAACTACGTCAAGCTTGCCAGAATCAGCAGCGTTTTGCTTGGTCAGGCGACGAAGCATAAACTTATTACTTTCAATGATACCGCCAGACTTGGTAGCATCACCGTTCTTACCGGTCACAACAGCAACGAGGTTGTCTGTGTTGAGCTTGCTGTTCTTGTTAACAGTAGCGATAACATAAGTTGTGCTACCAGAAACGAAGATGGGATCAGCCTGAAGGTCGTCGTGGTATTGACCGCCAGGACGGGTGTTGAGGTCACCGTATGTACCCGAAGCGACGACGCTTGGGTTTTCAGTGGCGCTCGCAGTGGGGCTGGAAAAGCCGTTGTTCAACGTGTAAGCAGAAAGCTGACCGTCGTTTTGCGACAAGTTAACACCACCAGTGATTTGAGAACCTACTCGACCACCGCCATAAACAGAGGTGTCTTGAGCTTGAGCCAAGCGGTGCTGATCAGTCATGCCACCGTCGGGAGAGAACACAAAGTCCAAGAAGAAAATGAGTCCCGAGGGGAGGCTCATTGGCTGGACAGATACGAGATCTTGTGCTAGCAAGTTGCCGAATACACGGCGAACAATTGGGAATGCAACAGAGGAAAAGCCTTCGACATCTCCGGCTTCCATTGTGCTCGTTTCCTTAAGAAGTTGAGCAGCTTGGTTTTCCAAAAGGCGAGACATATTGTTACGAGCAATATCGTCAAGACCTTCAAGAAGACCAGTCTTTTCCCACTTCTCAAGAAGAGCTTCACCTTCGTTGGCAAGAGAGCGTGCTCTAATACCTTCGGTGAGTGTGTTTAATACAGACATTATTATTTCTCCTATGAATTATTTGTCTTTGTTCCTGCGAGCTTTGCCCAACGATTATATGTTGGACTCTTTTCGGCAGAGTGACTTTCTGTACGATTACCACTTAGAATAACTGATGATCTCTTTGTTACAACCTCAGCCAATGATTGTGGGGCTCTCTTTTGAATGCCCGCCATTGTCTTTTGAAGCGTCTCATAGACCATCTTTGCTTCGTCTACCGAACGTGCCTTAGAAACTAGCTCAGCAACTTTAGATTTTTGCTGCTCATTCAGGGAGGAATCTCCTAGTACACGGTTCGCATATAATAACCTTGCGTTTTGCAAGTTTATTTCTTGTAATTTATTTTTCACTTGCTCAAGGAGTCCCTTGAGCTTGTCGTTTTCTCTTCTAAGCGCCTCTTCTTGAGGTGCGTCATTTTTCATATCTTTTCGGATGAGGTCTTCGGAATCTTCTTCATCCATACCATCGGTATTAATGGTTTCGGCCTGCTCATCTTGTTCAACCTGATCTTGAGTAAGTCGCTCTTGAGCACGATCTAACTCAACCTGAGGAACGTCAACGACGAGCAGTTCCTTAAACATTTCTACTAGCTCGCCTTCGTCAATGTCAATATTTTCATCAGTGCGATTAAAAGACAAGTCATCATCAAGAGATAATCCTACTTCGTCAGCAACCTCTTCACGGTCAAGTTCAACTGCTTCTTCTTCGCCTTCTTCAGATTCGGCGGCAGCAATAATATCATCCAGGTCAACAACTACAATATCTTCATCGCTGTCGCCTAGGTGTGCCATAGGGACTTGCTCCATAGCCGTGCTGTCTACTTCGACTTCTGCTTCTGGCTCCATGCCAAGATCCATTTCGTCGTCTTGTTCTAGAAGCTTGCTTACAGCAGATTTCACTTCTTCGTTGTATTTCTCGACGATAGCGGCTTCAGCACTTTTAACAGCGGCTTCACGAAGAGCCTTTGCGTCAACGATTGCTTGTTCTAACATAGTAGACATAAATTAATCCCCTTAATTGATGATATTACATCAAAAATAAATAGTAGATTAAAAATGTAAACGACTAGAAATGTTTCTCTACTACGACCAGTTAAGGTTTGTTACTGATATTGGTGCCCAGTCAGTGCCATCCCACAAAAGCCTTGCTGCTCCACGGCTCATGCCAAAAAAGCCTTCGCCTTGATCAGACGCACTAAGGGATAGTGTCCCATTTACGTTTCCAAGGGGGCTATCAATATTGCTTCCCTGTAGTGCAGCATCGTTTGAATTCGCTCCATCAGCACCAACAATTGTTTTTACATAAACAATTTTTTCTTGCCCAATGTATGTTCCGTTGGCTATGAAGAAAGCAAAGCTTGTGTTGGTTGCTCCGGCAGTCAAATCAATAATAGCCACACCATCAGTTGCCGTAAGGGTAGAAAGACTTGTGCTTACTGTCTCAACCGCTGTTGAACCGTATGTGCCAGAGATAGCAGTGCTACCACTAACTGATAGTGTCTGAATTGGTGTGTTTGTCCCAATGCCAACTAGTCCTGAACCGGTTACAAATAGGATATTTGCGCTATCATCATGTTCCAGCAGCATGAGCGGAGATGTGCGGGCTGTGCCCTGGGCGGTCGAGCCGCCGGAAACATGGAGAAGAGCAGTAGGTCTAGTACTTTCGTCAAAACCTTCACCAATACCTACTTGTCCATCAGGCTGGATGCATATTTTTGATCTGTTGCCTGTTGTAAACTGCATAGGCATCCCGCTCGTTCGGGTGCCAACGAGGCCAGCGTTGCTCATCCCATTTGCTAAATAAGTAACTTCTGGGTCTGTGCCGCCATTTCCATTTATTCCTAAAATAAGTTTGGAGTTTCCACCATCTTGGGTTATCTTAAGATACCCAGTGTCGGTCTCTGGTGTATTGTCAGTATCTGCCTCAATCCAAATAGAAGCACTCCCCGCTGATTGTAGGTGGAGGAGTTCTTGGGGTGCGCCTGTGCCGATCCCAACTACTCCAGAACCAGAGACATACAAAGCATTTTCTTTTGTACCAACTCCATCAATTCGAAGGACATCATTTTCAACAGAGGAGGCTGAGACATGGAGGCGGGCAGCAGGAGAACCTGTATTAATGCCTACGTTGTTGTTAGTAGCACCATTTATAACAAGAGCGTTCGCATTGCCCATCCTTAAGCTTAAGCTTTGGTCGGATTTAGCGTTTACAACGGTTGTCCCATTTGCTCTTTGCTGGAGGGCAAAGTTAGTGTTAGTCGCCATGTCTCTGTGAGCAAAAATGGCATAATCTGAATTAGTTCCATCGTAACCGATTTTAACTTTGCCAAAAGTATTGGCGACGTCAGCATCATCAGATACAGTGATAGCATTGCCATCAAATGTAAAGTTAGCAGAACCGCCGAAGTTGCCGCCATCATTGAACTGTACCTGAGTGTTTGATCCGCCAGGGCTGCCACCGCCGCCACCGCCGCCGCCGGTAATAGAGGAACCGTTAAGGGTCAAAGATCCTGAAATAAACACAGAACCTGAGAACTGATGGACGTCAACATCCTTATCTGAACCGACAATTGTACTACCTGCGATATCCGCTCTAGATGGTTTAAATCCGCCCATTATTTTACCCTCTTATATTTTATTCCGTAATCCCAGAACCAGTCAACGGGAACATTGAATCAGCACCTATGCCAGTGATTTCAGCAAACACTGTATAAGAAGCGTTCCCAGCAGTTGCATCGTCCCTAGAGATATACATCTTGTTACACTTAACATTCATAGTTAGACTATCTTTGTTAGCAGTCAAGATAACAAAGTGGTTACCAGACTCTACATTACCAGCAGCTAAAGGAGCAAAGTGGATACGAATATCAGGAGCATCTCCTGATCCTGAAAGCCTGTTCATCACAGTGATTGACTTAGTAACACCGGGGAAAGAAATCTCATCCTCACCGCCGTCTGCTAGAGTCGTAGAACCTGTAATGTACGGATAACCCGATACCTGATAGGCACCAACGCTACCTAGACCTGAATATTGTCTGATGTAATATGACGTTTGGTCGGGTGATGTAGCCATTATTACGACCTCCTCTTTTTGTAACGATCCCTAGGCTTAAGTAGTTCTGTCCTACGTCTATTCACCTTGTTGATCAATCTTTGTTTTTCTTGTTTTTGTTCCCTGCGCTTCTCGCTGGGGGATTTAAAGTAGCGCCGTAGGCGTTGTTCTTCAATAATCCCTTCCGCTTTGACAAGCTTTCGAAAGCGGCGAATCATGCGCTCAGGGTCATCATTATTATGTTCAGCCCTAACTATGACACATGGTTCAATAATTTTATTTCTTCTATTTTTCATGATTTACTTTCTTGTCGCCGATGCGACTGATGCCCAGTTACCAAAACCGGGAATGTTTGAGATGTCTACTCCTGGGTCCCCAGGAGGTGTGCCGGATAGTGGCGATCCCTTTGCTCCTTCTCGCAAAGGCTGGGTTCCTTCAAAATATTGAGGGTTCTTAAATTTCTTTTTTACGTCAGCATAAGAATTACTAGCAACCGCATCAAGCATTTGCTTCTTTGTTTCAGAAAGTCGTTTTTGTGTAGCAGGATCTATTTGCTTTTTGGCAAGCGGCGAGGCTTCCTGAAGACTTTGACGACTGCCCAAGCCTTGTACTACCTCGGAGATAATGCCCGAAAGCATTCCTTCTTCAAAGATCACTTCTCTTACGCACTCTTTAATAATGTTTTTTAATTCTGACTTTTTCATTCAAACCTCTTTCTTTTCTTTAATCGTCCAGAACATTGTTCAAAGCTCTGTTAATTCTATCAGCTTTTGTTAGGTGAGTTTTTACTTCCTGTCCTTCGGCTACCAAAAAAGCGCCGGTCGTGCTTGGCTCAGAAACCAAATCAAAACAAAGAAGCTGGAAATCATCCTCAACCATTGTTACGCCACCTTGTTGACGAGTCGAGCCGAGTCCTCTACTAGAAATGCCCAACTGTACCCCGCCTTCGACTAGTTGTTTAGCGATTTGTCCAGCAGGAGTGTCAAGGATCTTCATCTTACCCATGACATCATCACCTTTCCACCAAACCTCCGTGATAAGATGGCTAGCATTTTTAAGCTCAACTACAGAGCTATCTGGGTGGTCCAATTCTCCAATAGCACGACCCTCTCGGACAAGCTTTTCATAGTTCTTCATCTCTCGCTCAAGAATAGGACGTGGATAAATGCGACCGTTACCATTCTTTTTTCCTGCGGCTTGGATTTTGCCGGCGACTATAAGATGGGTACCATTACGGTTACCCTCACGCTCCTCTTCGGTCAGAAGATCGTCGCTATAATCCAGATTCATAAACTCTTGTAGGACATATTTCTTAGTCATTTTTTTCTCCTTTGAATGCGGGCGCTACCCGCACGATACAGCTACCACGACAACATCTGGCTACGGGCCTTAGTCTCCACTTTTGCGTCCACATTCCCTTTAATTCGGTGTTCATGTTGGAATCCTCCATCTGATATCAGCATACACAACGCATATGACGTAGCCGATGAAAGCGATCCTAAAAGCAAAGCATTCACCAAACTAATATTAAATGTAAATAGTTCGGTATATGGGTTTAGGATCATCAAGAAGACACCTGCCCAGAAGCCAATACACATTGGACAACTGAAAAAGTGATGATCTGGACGGATGGAATCGAATATTCTAGCAAAGGCTAATATTTGTGTCAAGCCATAAGAACACAGGACAAAATAAAGAAGGGACATTAGTAATAATAGCCGTATCCCGCAAACGTATAAGTTGGATCAAGAGAAGCGGCACGACCCTCTGGGGTGTCCTGGTAGGGTGGAATCTCTCCGTAGGGTGTCGAATCCTTTGCGTTTGGATCAGTAAACCTATCTTCGATATTTTCGTCGTACTCTTCCGCCACTTGTTCGGAGTTAGCAACCTCCTTGAGATACTCACTAATGCGATACAATACAGCCTGAAGAGTATCTACATCACCCTCTACAGGGTAGCTGGTTTCTACCATTCCATAAACAGGACCACCACGAGGGGCAGCAGCGTCAGTCACGCCACCCTTGAATAGATTATACATCAGATCTTTCTGATAGTCATAAACATCTTTTTCAACATGCGGCTTTGGCATCGTTATAAGCTTACCCTCTGTGGGCTTGATAATGATATCCAGATACTGGTGGTCATTTATTACCAGGTTGCCGTCAAGAGTTTTCTTGACCTGTAGAGATATTGAAGCCTGAATGGGCTTTGGTTCTTCTTTGGCGCTATCGCCTATTTTAATCGTTATCGGCATCGTTATTATATTCTCTAACTAATTCCTGAAGTTTAAGGATTTTTAGAATATGTTTTTCAGTTATGTTGTGGACCTTGAATTCAGAAATTTGATCGAGGACTTTTTTTGTCCCCTCAATCATTTGCTCGTCTTCTTTTACCTCTGAAAGAGTCAAGGAATTCTCCACACTATTGTAAATTCTTTTCAACTCTTCACCTACAAACAATTTAAAATCAGCTTCATTTTCATTAAATGATGTGATAAACCGAGTTAGTAGATCTTTTTGCTCTGGCAAAAGATCCACATAAGTATCGTTGAACCTGTCTGTGAAAGACTTTACAACCAAATTATCTACTGGCTGAAGCGGCTCTGGAGCGGTGGGTTCTGATGTTAGGGTATCTATAATCTGTTGCTCCATGATCACACGGCTCTTAACAGCAAGCTTGTTCCCAAAAATTTGAGCCAACGTAGCATAAGACTTATAATCAGGGACAAAATTATTAAACACTTCTTTCCCCAAACCACTGTTAATCTTTTTGATTACGGCTGATTGTTCATTGAAAATATCTTGTTGGTCAAAAGATTCATACTCTTTCTTTGCTCGGAAGATCATTTTTTCTGCGGTGTAGCGGTCAAAGCTATCCTGATCTGATAACGCTTTAAAACACCCCAACTCGCCAAAAAGAACCTTGCCGCTTCTAAAGTGTTCTTTTAGAATAGACTTTATTTTCTTGGTGCGTGCTGTGTCTTTTTCTACTACAGACTTTGTTAGTTCACGTACTAATACTTCGTACAAAAAGGCTGTGTTTCTTTTTTTATTATGCTTCACCTTCATCTTTGTCTTCCAATTGTTTTATTAGTTGTTTGATATCAAACTGAGTTTCGAAAATTAGTTTCTCTTCTTCTTGTTGAGACTCTCCCACTACTCCACGAGACAGTGGTCCCATTTCTCCAGACCACCCTTTAAATAGGTTGCGGCGTGAGGATGAAGCCAAATTGTTTCCTGCTGAAGAAAGATAACTTCGCTTTCGTGCTCCCTGACGCCATTTTGGACTTTTCACATACATGTAGCCATTGTCATTACGTTGACCAGGCTCGATATCGGGCTCGGCTAAAAGTGGTCCTTCTTCTGCTGGCTCTTCTCCGCCCTCATCGCCACCAAGGTCACCGCCGAGGTCGCCGCCGAGGTCACCACCTAAATCATCGCCCCCGAGTTCTCCGCCTTCGCCGCCTTCCGGGACAGTGCCGGCCTGTTCAATAGCAGCACCCTGTAGGGCATCGCTGAACTGCTCAACCTGAATTCTATCAATCTCTTCTTCGGAGATCTTGAAGATATTTCGGTATACCCACTGCTTTGAGAAGTATCCGTCAGTAGCACTACCAGCGACATCAAACTTGGTTCGCATGTGCTCAAGCTCTTGAAGTTCAGCAATCTTAGATGGGTTATTAAGAGTCAACTTAAACGACAAAAGATCACCTTCTCGATATCCCAAAGTATAAAGATGGATGATACATATTTTTTCTAGTTCAGCAATTATGACCCTTTGGAGCCTCTGGATAGTTCTAGCAAAGCGGATATCCTTTTGGGATAGAGTTGTCTTATCTTCCTGGGCATCTGATTGTGCTAGATAAGCCTTTGGTACCTTAAGGGCTGAGAAAAGCTTATCACGAAGATAGTTCACATCATCAATGTCGCCAGTGAACTGACCACCGGCTAGGGTTTCAATTCTAGTGTTACTAGCGGCACCACGAATAGGGATGTAGAAGTCCTCATCCACACTCATAGCATTGTATCGCAAATCAACTCGACCAGTGTCTTCATCGACTATTTGATTACGCTTCATTTGCGTCTTTACTTGTTCAATATATTGCTCAACATCCTCAGCGGGCATATTGCCAATATCAATATAAAAAACACGTCGTTCTGGTGAGCGGACGATACGATAAGCCATCATCGCATCTTCAAGAAGCGTAAGCTGTCTCCAAATACGACGAGAAGGCTCTAGCACCGAGGTTCCATAAGGCACATACTTGTCATTGCCTACCACTCTAAAGTGAGAGACTTGCCAGTTTTCAAAAGTTATACCTTTGTTACCCTCCGCATTTTGCCAAAAAAACTGAATATAGTTAGGATTTGTTGGGTCCGTACCTTCGATTCTTTCAATTTCACGAACTGGCAATGGAATTACATTGGTGATCCCAATGTTATCATCTATGTCCAGATAAAGATAGTAATCTCCGTACTTACAAGTGCTTCTTGCCCACCCAAAAAGATTTGCTTCAGCATTTAGAACGTTGTACAGAAGAGTATGTAAAATATCTTTAATCTCTCTGTTCTGACAATCTATGTTTATTAGAGGATTAAAAGCAGTTGAGGTTGTTATCTCGTCAGCATAGATGTCCAAAGCCGAAGCTATCTCTGGCATATACTCCATCTGTTCAAAATCAGTATAACGCATTTGCTTATTACGCTGATTAAGAACTTTATTTGTTAAGTTCCCGAATGGGTTGAAATATTCTTTCTTTTTAAATTCTTTTCCGGTGCTACTTGTAAAAGTATACTTTGTAATATCTCTGCGAGTAGCTCTAATCGTAGAGGGGCGATCGTAATCAACAATAGGTCCACTGAAAAGTCGTGTCAATCTTTTAAACAGGTTAGACTGGTTATTTCTGGGATTGTTACCGTTGTTATTGTTATTGTTTTCAGCCATGGTTATCCTTTAATGATCCAATTTAGGTCGTGAGTCTTTCCGTCTGTGCCCTTAAAAGTGTGTGGATTGCCCTTAAAACCGTGCTGACCATGTATTTTGGTGTTTAGTTTTGTAGAGGACACGGAAATGCTCGTTAATAATGCCTTCTTGTAATCTGCCTCCCGTTGGTTTGCTGTTAAAGCAGTTCCTCTTACCCAGCAACCTATACACGCAGCGATCACCAGGTCGTCATTGTAACTTCTCATGGCTTGTGGTCTACCATTGTGCCATACAAAAGTTTTAATTTCATTCGCAAAGCGAATAGAATTAATAGTAATTAGTTTATTTCTCACGAATTCCTCAAACTTCGCAATAACAAGTGGTCTAGTTTTCATAGACATTGTGAAACCAGCGACGCCTCCAAGCGCCTGGGCAGATACTTCATCAACATATTCATGTGTTGATTTTATACTATAATATAAATTTTTATAGTCTAAATCTTGTAACCTGCTCAACACCCCAATGCCCAAAGAGTTGTTCTCAATGATTAATAGAGCATTGTTATACTCAGAGGCAATGGAAAACAACAACGGGGCAAACATATCTGGGGTGATTTTGCCTTGGTATTCTGCTACCTGTTCCATAGTCTGAGTATCAAACACATGGGCAACACTGAAGTCAGAGCCATCGCCTCTAGCAACGTCAGCAACTAGGATATAATCATTCTGTGGCTCGGGCTCTTTCCAGATCCAGTAGTTTCTATCAAAACCTGTTTTGTGTTTTGGCTCAGTAACTTTTTCTAATATTAATTTTAAGTCGTCCCCGTGAACCACTGTATCACCCGAAGCGTTAAAGTTACACTCAAGCTCCTGTGCGATTTCACGGCGAGACATATTTCTTGTCTCTTTTTCAAACCAAGTTTGATCACGTTCTGGGTGAACATTCCATGGTAGCCTGATTGTATGGAAGTCGTTCTTGTTTTCTTCTGCCTCTGTGTAGGTTCTGTGGAACCAGTTGCCAACACCGTTTGGTGTGGAAAGGGCGATACAGCGACCACCAGTTGACAGGGTAGGATAAAGACCTGCCCACAGTTCGTCAATACCTTCAACGAAAGCAGCCTCGTCAATTACAAGTAGGGACAACGCTTCTGAACGACCGGCGTCGCCAGAAGTTGATGAAGCCTTCACCTGAGAACCGTTAGTTAGCTCAAATGAATTCCTGTTATCTATTGAAATATCCGATATCTTAAGCCACGGTGGCAAATTCTTGTGAATCGCCTTAATCTTCTTTACAAGATTAGCAGCAGTCCCAAGCTTTGTAGCCACGACAAGAACGTTCTTATCTTTGTGAAAAAGCATTAGCCACGCAACATATGCTGCCACAGTGGTAGATATCCCTAACTGACGAGCCTTAAGGATAACGCTAAAACGGTTCTCCTTAAAATCTCTGAGTGCCTGCTCTTGAAAGTCGTACAGGTCAAAAGGGATTGAACCTCTCATCGGGTGAGAGATCTTGGCATATTTTTTACAAAAGAAGGCAGGGTCTTTCCCACAGCGCACTATTTGCGCCATCATCTCCTTTTTGGTCAAAGACATTTATCCCTCAGGGGTTTCTGGATTCTTTTTAGCCTTATCGTTGGGAGGTCGTTTGTCAGACGAGATTTCTAAAAAATCCTTAAATTGTTTGTGGTAGTCTTTGTGCCGTCTCTCCGCAGCACGTTCTGAACCCATCCTGATCGACTCAACACCGTCAAAGCCACCAATGGCATATTGTTTTTTTGCTTGAACCCAGGTGTGAATACGAGAAGTAGTCTGAACCATAATGTCCACATCGGAGTCTTCTGTGAGTGTTACACTATCTTTAGTGATGTTTTTATATTCCTTTTTAAGGAATTTTACAATGTCAGCAAACTTAGCGTTGATCTCGTTTTCAAACTGGTTACGAGGATGAAGCTCGTCCACACGCATTTCGCTCTGGTAGCTAACAATCATTTTTGGTCCCGCAAAGCGTACCTTAAATCCGTCTATAAGACGGCTATCGATAATGGGGTCTCCATCTTCCCGATTAAGACCAATTTTTAGAGCCTCTCCGTTCTCATCCAAAGCGCCGTCATAAGCATTAGCAGCCGCTTGATTCAAACCTTTAATTACGTCTAGGACAGTAGCCATTATTTTCTTCTCCTTAAGGCATATTCGATATGCTCATCTGTTGGTCTTTCGCCGTTATTCCATGCTTCTTCACGATGTTCGATGAAATCTATGTAACATTGGTAACAGCTTTTAAACCTATTCATATATAGGTCGTCTCTGCTGGAAAACGAATATGTTTTACAGACGGGGCATGTGCGGTCATCTTTTTGCTTTGTTCGTCGTTTAGTAATCCTTACATCGCCGACGACGATCTCTTCTTTTTTAATTGAATTTTTGTCTCTCTTAGCTGTCATCTCTTTGAGTTGCGCTAAGTACTCTTTTTCTTTATCTTCTTGCCACTCATTACGAAAGTCTTGTACGGTATTTTTGCCATACTTTTCAGTGATCGCTTTTTCAACGGAGGCGATATAATTGGGGTCTTTTCTGTTTCTCATTGGCTAGGCTGTACCGCCTTTACAATAGCGATGGAAGTCCCTACTCCAATAACAACACCAGCCAGAAGACCTAGTGATCCTTTGTTTCTTCTAAGCCAGGTGTTTTCTTTTTGGATTGTTTCCTCAAGACTTTTAATGGATAGTTTGTACGTCTCTTGGACCTGAATGCATACCTTTTTATCCACAGAGCACTCTGCCATTTTAGCGTCGGTGTCAATCTTATTTTGTAGAAGTTTGCGGAAATCTTCTTCGCTTAACAAAATTCCAACATATGTGTCGGAGCCCTCTTCTACTGCTGCTGGACGAGGTTTGAACTCAGTGACCTCGCCAGCAGTAGCATTGAGGGAAAACAATAATAATGTTGTAACCAGTAATCTCATTTTACTTCTTTAGGAATTTCTTTAGTCCTTCAATTCGCTTGGCTGGTCGCTTAAGACCGCTGACCAATGTGTAAGTTACGAGCTTGTCTTTCTTGTCGTCCTCGTAAATACCACGGTGAACCATAGCACCACCAGTCAAAGCAGCCAAAGTATCGAAGCCGAACTCAATGTTGTCCATCAAACCAACAGTCTCTTCAAAGATCTCTTCGCTACCAACAACAATACAAGCAGCACCTGTAGCAGTTGTTAGGTCGAAACCTTCAGCGAGAAGTGTTTTCTCTAGGTTCTTCTTAAGAGCACTTGAGACAGCAGTTTCGTTCTCAAGGTTCTTGACGCTGGTTACACCCATAATCATACAGCCGGGCTGTTTCATAATGCTATCATAATCTGTAGCATCAAAGGTTGTATATTCTGAGTCTTGGTTTGCTAGGACGTTGAAGACGTGGAACAAGCCGGCGACTGTGTTGTTGATTGTGGTCCAGAACTTCTTGACTGTGAGTTTTGGATATAGTTTTTTAATTTTCTCGTTGTCCACCATAATGAGTGGAGCGATCTTTCCTTTTTCTGCGAGCCCGCAAAGTTGGGTGATGCGAGTGTGAGCATTCTTGGCTACGGTTGGGGAAGCAGACTCACCAGCAGTTGGAAGGGAAGCAATAACACCAACACGCTCATCAACGTTCTCAACGCCGATGTAGGTGAAGTACTTCTTGGCTACCTTGATAAGGGTATTGACTGTACCACCACCTGAGCCGCCAGATACGCCGAGACAAATCAAAATGCGGTCAACGTTGTTGCCGAATACTTCACGGAACTTGTTGAACACTTCTTGTTCTTTACGCTCGATGGCTGCTTCGGCTTTGGCTTGGTCTTTGCCAGCACCTTGTTCGCCATGTTCATCAACCAAAAACTTTTGGTTCTCTGGAATGTCTAGACCATTAAGGTCAGAGCGGGCTGTATTTACAGCGACGGTCTTTGTATAGCCCATATCATAAAAAGCTTTAGCTATGCGACCGCCACCTTGACCTGCACCGACAATAGCGTAGGTTAAAGCCCCCCCTGATTTATCTTCTACCGTTTCCTGCTCTTCGTTGAGATCAGGATCATAATCTTCTATGTCTAGTGTAGGGATATCTACCATTTTAATAGTCTCCTTATAAGTCTAATTCTTGATGTAATCTAATTAGAGCTTTCAATCTTTCTTCACGGTCTTGTATTTCTTTTGTTTCCTCAAGTTTTCGATCGTAAATCTTTTTGATTGCTCCAATTTTATCCTTTTCCAGTGTAGCACGAATTTCGTTTTCTGTTATAGCGGAATTAATTTTTGCTTGTACACCTTCTAAGTAAGCAGTTTTATTGGTGGTTGGGCGAATGATATTATACAAAAACCAAATCAAACCTAACACCATAACAACCAAGAAAGCAAGTGACCAAGCACTGCTCTTTATCTTGTACCAAAATCTTTTCACTTACCATGTCTCCAGGTGGCAGCAATATCGGCTGCGCCTTGAAGCCCAATATATGCTAACGAAACAGCAACCCAGTCGCCACTAGTCAAAGAACCGACTGCTAAAAAAACCGTGGCTGTACCCCAAACAATAAGTTTGCGAGATGCCCATTTTCCAAGTATACTATCAAGTTTTTCTTGCATGATACTAACACCTCCTTTGTAGTTGTAATTAGTTCTGAGCTTGTCTTTTAGCTCGTTTATGGATTTGTGTATCAGATGCTCGAACACGAACTATTTGACCATTGTAGAGTATTTTTGCTACTTTTTCCCACGTATGATATTCAAGCAATAAGCCAACCTTCCACTCAGAATAAACCTTAGGAGTACCATGAAAAAGACATTGTTTAAATCTTACTAAATCACCAGCCCTCATGCCTCTGAGACTACCACCACGTCTTTTTCGTGGACCTCATACATTCCAGCAACGCCAAAAGATAGATCCCAATGTGTAGTCGTCCAGCTTATGTTCCAGTATCCTGGGGTTGGGTACCTCTCCAGGACAAGTCCGTATGGTCCAGAACCAGTCTTTTTAAAAATATTACTTTGAACTAAATCACCGATTTTCATATTTTCTTACTCTCCGCAAAAATGTTTCTTGATTTTTCTTTGATTTTAAGGAACTAATCTCGGTCGTGGGACACTTTAAAAACTGATGCATTGGAGCTTTCATGGTTGACCCCCTATCTTTTACGCCAACAGACAAACCACAAGAAGGAGAGTTAGCAATCCCTATAAAACCGACCACATCGTCAAACCTTATAGCCAGTTCTTTACATTTATCTTGTAATTGAGGATAGACATTTTTGCCACCCATAATTGCCAAAACTTCGTCATCTTTTTGACGCAACCTTATTGATTTTCTTGGCGTTCCAAAAAGTTCATTCTCAGGGCAAACAGGAACAAGCTCATAACCATTACTGTCAGCCCACTGCTTTACTTCATCACTAGAGCGATTTGTCGCATTCCATCTAACATTTTTGCCGAATACGCAGGCACTTATTAATATTTTCATTTGACGTTTAGATATTTTTTGTACTCTACAGGAAGATTATTATAATAGTCTGTACTGCGCAAGGCACGATGTGATTTGGAAAGATGATCTTTATATGCCATATTGACCAGGAAACACGGAGCCTTAGAGCGGGGGTTATAACCACTCACCTCTAAATTATCATTAGGATTAAAACACAAAGCTAGAATATTTCCATTGCCACTCTCTTCTAATACAATATTTATAAACTCTTGATATCCTTTAGTCTCCTCACTACCAACATTAACATTAGGCTGTGCGAACAGGGCGCTTCTTTTCCCTGATTTAACAAACCTCAAGATTGTTTCTATAAGTGTATCACGAGTATTATCAAAAACATCCATATAAAGCTGGTCTGCTAATCTGTCAGCTTTTACAAAAGGGCAGACTGCGAACCCTGAAAACTCAGGGCGTTTTTCTTCTAGAACGTTGATGACGTAATCAGTCATCTGTTTTATTAATTGTTCCCTATTGACTGACAAATGCATACCCATCTTGACGTTCAATGTCAATAGTCATATCGGCAATATCTTTGAGACTATCCAAGTGAGTAATCAAAAGCACAGTCTTGTAGTAGCCCTTA
>Ga0209645_1000268_pt1 | contig 28011 bp, 44 predicted proteins | sample ETNvirenome_6_30_FD_184070 | JGI IMG/M metagenome (GOLD analysis project Ga0209645, IMG submission 184070) | Marine viral communities from the Pacific Ocean - ETNP_6_30 (SPAdes) (version 2) | ecosystem: Environmental > Aquatic > Marine > Oceanic | place: Pacific Ocean | collected 2013-06-19
CTATCACCAGTATATGGAGTATATTCTTTGACACCAGTTACTTTGCCTGATTCGTCTGTTTCATAGATTTGTTTACCAGATTGTTTTAGGAGTTCTTCATAGAATGGTTTTGCATATTCAGGTAGGTTTGTTGAGTAGGAAGTAGTTTCTTGTGCACCGCCGCCACCGCCTTTTCCACCACCATATTCGACTAGTCCTGTTGCAGGATTTATAGTGCCAGATCCACCTACTGATTTAAGTAGACCAGCTTCATAGTCATTGATATGTGCAAGACGCGTGTCACCCATACGCCCTTTAGATGCAATATCTTTATATAAAAGTTTAATTAACCATACTTTTAATTTAGTAGGTATTAAGTTAAGCCACATAATATTTACTCCACTGGTAATTCGTAAAATACAAATCGTTTTTTATAACCTTCATTTTTCCAAACCTTTTCCCAACCAGGTCTACCATATGATTCTATTTTAGTACAACCTGTATCTCTTGCAAACTGTTGTAATTGCTTCAAACCTATTGTTTGCCATTCTTCTATTCTATTGCCACCTGTAAAATGCATGACTAATATTTTAGTTTGAGGATACTGAACAACTTCGGTTACCCAAAAAGCATGAATATCTTTGTCATCAAATGCAATCCACAGTTGTTGATCCTTGGTAAGCAATTCATGTAATATATCAACTGCTTTAAATCTACCATAGGTGTATTTGGCACACCTTTCTGCAAATTGTTCTATACTTCCCCAAACTCTTTGTACATGTTCTCTAGGAACAAGTGTTGTTTTCATTTATGCAGGCATATACCTTTCAGGTTCAATTTCTTTTCCTTGTTTTTTATTTCCTGTTCTAGCTTGTCTTACTTTATCCATCATAGAATAAAGTCGTTCTGCACCTGCATCTGATGAGCCATTACCTAGATGACTAACTACATCTGCTGGTATTACAAACTCTCCATCTGATAATCTTGCTGGCTGACTATTATTTATTGTGGCTTTTATATCATCAGACATACCATCGCCGATAATACCCCCTGTTTCTAAGTAACCACCACTAGCCAAACCACCTAATTGTTTTATTTGCTCTCCTGCTTTACTTTGTTGACTTCTAGCTACACCTTTAGCCAATCCTGCTAAAGCTTGACCGGCTCCTGCACCCATATTACCTGCACCTGCCTTATCAGGTGACATCATTGGAGCACCGCTACCTTGTTGCTTTTTATTTTTATCTGCATCTAATATGTAATCATACTTTTCAACAAACTCAACATCAGTTATATCACCTTTTGGGTCTGCAACAAATTTACCACCTACATCTACAATACCTGTAACCGGTACACGAGTAGGACTTTGACTAGCACCAATGCCTAATGGTGCTTCATACTGAGGAACTACACCGTATTCAGCAAGAGTACTTAATTGTGAAGGAGTATATTCTGCTTTGTTACTACCTGCTAAAGGACCTCCTGTGCTTCCACCCATTACAAACTTTTTAACATGCCCTCCTTCAGCTAATAATCTCAAACCTGTATCACGTTGAAGTGCAGACCCAATACCTGTACCCATACTTAAATCTAACTGTCTATTAGGGTCATATTTATCTTTACGTTGCTCATCAAATGTATCATATGGTTCATACATGCCCGCCATAATAGGACCAGATGCAGTCAATGCCAATTTTCCAGCACCCATAACCTTATCGCCACCACCTAAATTTTCTAAAAACGCACCTGGTTCATCAAATGCTGCTTTTCCTGATTCAAAGCCTTGGCTAACAGATGCTAAACCTCTATCAAAAGAACCCATTAAAGAGGGGTCATATCCGCCTCCCCCTGCTGTTGCAACATCAAAGTTTGGAACGCTAGAACCAACAGGTCCCGTTGCAACATTACTTAAATTAGGAGCTGTAGGGCCTGTATACATTGGAGCATTAGCCGCTGAAGCATATTGTCCTGCTTGTCCTAAAGTACTACCTGTACCACCAGCTAATCCAGGTGCAGCTGTTTGAATTCCTTGTACACCAGATGTAGTAAACGGGCTAATAAATTGTTGACTTCCTTGAGTTGCAGCATTTACTCCAGCCGTGGTTCCACCACCAACTCCAGAGGCAGCCAACTTAGTTGCATCTGCTGCTCCTCGCATTGCTCCACCACCCATACCACCGAGTCCGCCAGTTACAGCACCACCTAACATATCTTGTCCTGATAAAGCAGCAATACCTGCACCTGTTAGTGCACCTGCAGCAATAGCACCCGTAGTAGCTGATGTACCCATAGCTCCAGCCAAAGCTGGTCCACCAAAATACCCTGCTGCGATTGGAGCGGCTGCTCCTAATACTCTGCCTATTCCCATAATAAATTCCTAGTTATATAAGTTGTATAATACCATTAAATATGCTACATATAAACGGTTTTGTCTTAGTTATCAACAAGTATTAACTCAAAACCTGCAGTTGCAGTACTTGTACTCTGTGCTTTAGCTTGCATATCAATATCTGTTTTTTCAGGTACCGAATTAATAGCTCTTTTTACAAAATCATTAAAACCACCCCTACAAGTTACGTACTCTTTTAATTGCCATGCAGCATCTGTTACTCCATTTTTTGTTCTTATTCTATATTCCATTTCTTGGTCTTTGGAAGATGAAAAATTAAAGTTTACAATATAAGCTGTTTTACCAGCGGGCACAGTATAAACTGCCATTAATGTTTGACCATTACCTGCTGATATTGTAGCTCTAGTAGTTGAAGTATCTTGATCTGTTATAGTAATATCCCCTGCATTTGTTTCACTCGTACCTGCAGTAAGCACTATAGCTCTAAATATTCTAAAGAATGAACCTGAAGTAGTTACAGCAGTTGTACCATTCATAGTTACAGTTTCAGTTAATAAGTTATGACTTGAATCAAGCCCTTGGAGCTCTACCGTCCTTGCTCCTGTGCCTGCCGAAGTATCATTAGAATTTGCACTTACAACTTCTAGTTGGTCTGCAGTAGTCATAAAAGGATAAGCACCGCCTGTTTCCCAAACGCTCTCATATGAACCTGAACCTACAGAACCATTATACCCAAACTTACTAACATTAGAATAGCCTTCCACTGCTCCTTGAGCTACAGCTAAATAAAAAGGTATATCTCCAACAGCTACACCAGAGCTACCATCTATAGGAGGAAAATGCGTTATCATTCAGTAGCCTCCCCACCTGTAACATTTACTGTGCATCCTGTAGCATCAGCTTTGACTTGTATTGTGTCAGACTCATTTAGTATTTGTGATCCTGTCCATTGTACTGTGGTATATGCCGGTAATAAATTATTAAAAAATATAGCATTTGCTGCACCGGGTGTACCTTCATTTGGCACTAAACTTACGTATATTCTCTTGGAAGAGCTTGATGTATTTACTATAGTTATATCTTTAACATATGTTCTTGTATTAACTGGACATGAGTACATACTAATATAATTAGTTGTCATTTCTGCCTGCCCTAGTAATTCTGGTGTAACGCCTTGAAAAGCCATTAACTATCTCCTAACCATTGTAGTGTAAGTAACATATCTAAATGTCCTTTAACTTGTCTATTAACTCCATCTACTTCATTAAAGTAAAGTCTAAGTTGGTTTGTCATTTGTAAAGCTTGGTCTCTATTATATTCAGGAGATGGATTAGATAAGTTAGGTGCAACAGTTACTTTTGTATGTTTTTGACTCATTAGCCTCTCCTTCCGTCAACTCTAAAGTCTATTCTAGCTGTACCTAGTTGCCACTGAGTACCTACAGTATCTGACGCTATTTTAAAATTCATTTGTCGTCCTCTTGCTCTTACATATACTTGATTAGTATATTGGTCCACAGTTGCAGTAGTTATAACATCGCGAGTTAAAGTATTACCTGCTACATCTGTTGTAGCGTTTGCAGCACCTGGAAAGTTTCTTACCCCCACTGTTACTTCTACTTCAGGAGTTGCCGTCGCCGAAGAGTTGGTAAAGTTGACGTCAGGTATTACTCTCTTAGTTAATACAAAAGAATCTCCGTCATCTATACCTATATCAGCTGATTCTATGTATGCATCAATAGCAGTTGGGTCTGCTCCAGGAGTAACTACGTTGTCTTTACCATCCTCGTGTTGATACACATAACCACTACTTGTTGCAAGTGGGAATTTGATACTACCAGAGTTAGCCCACGCTGTGCGAGATAGTGAACCATAATACCAAATCTGTTCTTGATAATTAAAGATAACATAACTATCAACAGTGTCTGAATTCGCTGAACAATAGAACCATATAACTTCATTAAACTCACTATTAATACCTGCAAAGTTAAGGTACCCGTTTGTTTTATTCATGTTTTCAAAAACATGTTGTTTTAGTGTGCAAGGTAATGTATTGACTCTACCATCATACATAAAGAACTTATCAGTACCCATCCAGAATATATTATTGTTTGCTTCTGCTACAACGTTTGGACCTATAATGTTAATAGAATCAGATATTTCTTGTAGTGCAAATACTTCCTCTGTTCCTAAAAACTGCACAGTATTTAAAGCTGTATCTGTCCAAATCAATACTTCTTGTCTAGCTCTAAACCCAGTTACAATACCTGAACCTTGTTGAACTCGTAAGAATCCTGCTGTATTAGTTAGTTGAGGTTTCCATTCTTCTGGTTGTGGGCCTATGTTTGGATCAACGTTTGACCATCTAATAAGTAGTGGGTCGTAAGCACCTAGATAATTAACTTCTTGATATGTACCTACTGTAGTAGCATTAGAACCTGGATCATAAGCTAGTGCATAAGTAAATGTAGTAGCAGTAGGCGTAGACAATACTTGAAACTCTCCTTGATAAGCTGATGGAGCTTGTCCTGTCAATAATACCCAGTCATTTACACTTAATCCATGACCAGCTGCTGTGGTAACTGTAGCGGTTGTACCTGACCTTGTAATAGAAGAAATAGTTTGCCCTGCAGTATAGTTTTCTGCATATTCAGTACATCCTAAAGCTAATAAATGTCCACTAAATGCAAATATAACTTTACCTACTTGTTCAGGCACTGCTCTTGAGCCAGTCAGAGTATTAAGTTTTACTGCTCTGTTTGAAATTGTATCTGTATAGTCCCAGTAGAATATATCAGAATCTTGTATATTATAAATAAGGTCATTACCAAAGTGTTCTTGGAAAATAACTCTAGGGTCAAATATAACAGGGGTAGTTGAACCTGAACCCCACGTGCCTCTACCATAAGTCCCTGCACCCCAACCATAACCATAAGTAGTAGATGAGTACCCTACTGGATATTGAAAAACGGCAGTGATTGATGTACCGCCGCCCGCAGCTACTGTACCTGTTGCCGCAGTTGTAACTGTTATTTCAAAGGTGTTACTCGTAACATTACTTATTTGGTGTTCAGTATTTATTTCAGCTGCTGGAACCCCACCTACTGCAGTAGCTCCACTAATTGTTACATAGTCATTATCAGCTCCACCGTGTCCTGTTATTGTAACTACTATTGTAGTAGATGTATTTGTAGTGGCTATGCAATTATTTGTAGCGGGTGTAGTAAAAGTTGCACGGATAGGTGTAATATCATAAAGGGTAGTACCTAATATAATATAGTTTTTCTCGTTAGTGCCTACAGATATAATAGTATTATCGTCCGTAGTACCATATTGAATAAGAGAGCTAGCTTCACCAGAATAAGCAGTAAAGTTAACAGGCGTCCATCCACCTATTTTTTCAGGATAACCTTGTCTAAAACGAATCTTATCACAAGCATACCAGCTACCTTCTGACGAATAGTTGGTTCTATCCCTATTTATTCCGGGTTGGAATATAAGTTTTTTTAGTGCCATATTATTTTTCTCGCATTAATAGAGCGTGTTCGGCAAACCTACGTCTAACTAAGCCTTTCAGTATACGTCCACCCGCACGGCGATACATTAAAAGAACTTCGCCAGCCCTCTCTTTATCACCACGCTTAAAAGCTGACCGCACCGTCGATCGCTGAAATGTCCCCAAACCAAGATTAAAGCTAAAGCTGACAAGAGCATCAAACTCAGACTGTGTTGGTTGCACAGGATATAACAGACGAAGTACTCCATTTTCAAATTTTACTAAATCTTCCTTTAATATTGCATCTATCTCATCAGAGTCCAATTCGCGATTCCATGAATCAGGTAACTCAGTACCACGAGTGATAAGATGACCAACGCCCACAGTCCAATATCCAGCAGGACATCTATAAGGTTTCTTACGCACTCCTTCAAAAGCTTTTATAAGGGTAATCCCTTCCTCTGATGTATTCATGTTTCACCTTTATTTTCTCTTTTCCCATGTGCGACTTCCAAACCAGAAGCCAATGATAGAAGCTATTATAGCCATTTCTTCATCACTAAATACAATTTCCATAGCTTCAGCAAAGTTTACTCCAGAATCCATAGCCCACATCAATCCTGTAATATCAACAAATAAGAGAAGAACAAGAAAAATATAGGTGACAATGGGGCGAACACTAGCACGGAGATTAATAACCCAAGAAGACGCACCTTCCGCGAGTTTTTCGTCATGCTTATATAACGCGATTCTTTCTTGTGTGTATGTGTCCATCTCGACTTGATCAGTTTTAAGCTCTTCAATTTTTTCTTGAGATTTATATCCTGCTTTAGCCATTTCCATAGCTCTTTCCATTTCAATACGAGCCATCGCACATTCATGTTTTTGGTCACCTTTTTGTTTGAAAAAATCTAGAACACTAGGTAATCCTGATGTTGCAAAACCTAGCACAGCTGATAAAATTGATAACATATAAATATACTCCAAAAGTATTGACTTTACAGGAATAATTATACCTTATTTTTATCTAAACCATGTAAGATATATTATCCATTAATCCTATCTCCGTAATGCTCCCAATGAGATCCTTCACCTCTTACATAATGTAGAAATACTTGAGCATACTCAGTTCCTTCAAATTTATCTCTCCAATGTGTTGATACCATACCCTGATACAATATTGCTTGTCCTGGTTTTAATTCTATATTAACTTTTTCTCCATCAGGTTTAGTCATCCATATAGGCCACTCATGGTCACCTCCTAAATGTAGAGTAACACTTATTTCACAAGAAGGTCTGTCCGTGTGTTTTTCTAATATTTCACTATTTTTATATAACCTTGCATAAGTGTAAGTAGGTAACATGGTTTCTTCCATAATATCACTCACATCTTTTATTTTTTCGCATAGTATATTTAAGAAAGGTCGGTAATTATATATTGAAGGTGATAAAGAGCATTGTGGGTCTCTACTAAAAGCTTCAGGATTATCTATCACCTCTTTTTTAAGCTGTTTATATAATCGCTCTGCTCTCTCTGATACAATAAAATTATCAAGAATTAAATAATTATTACTTTGGAATATATCTTTATAAGTTTTAGTCATATAATTAAAATTCTAACCAACCGGTTATGATATATTTAGTTCCTCCGATAGGAGGGTTTCCTCGGTGTGTATGAGTAAATGCTGCAGGGAATATAACCACATCACCCATTTTTGGTTTGTACCTGTATTGTTGGTATAAAAATTCAGTTTCACCGGCTTCAAAATTATCATTTAAATATACAGTCCAAACTAATACTCTATTCTGATGCTCTCTTTTATCTGCTTCACAATGCCAAACATGATAACCTTGCCCTGGTTCAGTCTTTTGAATTTTAGCTTCATAATATCTTATTCCACCTATTTCTCTAAGTTGACTATATTTATTATAATAAAGTTGAACAGCTTGATTCATAAAGGGTATATCAAATTTCTGCATGAAATTACCACTGAGGTGATTTAAGTTAAAATCGTATATTGGAAAATGAACTGTTTTATCATCTTTGATTAAAGAACTAGCATTTTCTTTTTCTTTCCTATTTAAACAAAGACCATGTTTATTGGCGTGTTCAAAGCACTGTATTGTATAATCACAAAACTCTTTATCAAACACACTATACACTTCTATAAAATTAGGTATTTCCATATTATCTAAACCAAGTAGTTATTGAATATCTTGTCCCTTTAGTAACAGGCATGACTTCATGAGGATACATAAACGTGGAAGGAAACATTAATACATCTCCCTTATTTAATTTATATTTTAACTTTCTATCAAAAAAAGCAAATTCTCCGCCTTTATAATCATCATTTAGATGTATAGATGCTGTAACCAATCTAGGCTCTAATAAAAAAGAGTCTGTATGTTGTGTATAAAATTGACCTGTCTTATATCTTAATAGTTGATACCCAGTATCTTCTGCAACATGTGAATGCTTAAACATACTATTATAATTTTTAATACACTCTCGAACATTGTTAAAAACAATATCATCTATTTTTCTTCTCTGCAAATTATTTTGAATTACTTCAGGTGAAGATATATTTATAACATCACAATTACGAGTTTTATCATTTATTTGATTATATTCAACTGTAGTTTTAGTCCATTCGGTTGAATCTTTATATTCTTGTAAAACAATATCAATAGTTTCTTTAGGAACAAGACCTTCAAAAATAACGATGTATTCTTCTAAACGTTCCATTTTACGTAAGGGTGGTAGTTATATACTACGCAGGGTGAAGGGTGTTGATCATCTTTAACAAAAAGATGTAGGTTATGTTTCAGGGGTTACTTCGCTTTCTGCCGCTGCCGCTTCCGCTTCCGCTGCGATTCTGGCATCTTCAGCTCCTTGCCATTTAGTTACACAGTTGTTAACCCAAGTAGGTAATTCAGTAATAGCAGTATTTTCCTCTCTATTATCATACTCTACTTCGCCAGCTGAACCATCCCATTGTAATGCCCATACATTAGTAGGAATATTACAACTTGATAAATCTAATCCTGTGAATGAACGGCCATCTACATAAACTGCGTTATCTTCCACAATAATTGATATTTTTGCCATTTTATTTATCTCCTAATAATTTTCGTTTGGCGGTTTCTTCTAACAATTTTACACTACTCTCGTTAGCTTTAACCATTTCATTTCTAAACGACTCTACAGCCGCTCCAGTTTGTCTTTGTTGACCAGAATTCTCAACTAAAAGCATCGGTAACCAAGTGACAGCACATGCATACTCATCTATATCTTTGCCAGTATTCATGTCTTTTCCTTGTAGTTTAGTAAACCACATACACTCTAACCCTATACACTTCTTCTTCAATAAGGGACAATATTCCCCTTTAGGTAGTTGCATTAATTAAACCTTTCTTTAAGCTTTCAAAATTAGTATTTACTAACTTAAACATTAACGTTCTTCTTTCCATAAAACACTTTTTAGATATTGATCTAGCTGAATGAGGTATATGCCCATCAAATATAACAGCTCTACCATATCTAGGTAATACAGATTTTACTATATCATGGTTATAATACCAAGAGTCACCAAAATCATCAGTAAACTCTCCACTATAAAAAACTGTTTCACCACCCCACTGACTATGCCATTCAGGGTTCATATAGATAATACAAGTAGTTACGTTATCTTCTAATCCACCATCAATATGAGTAAACCCTTCATCACCAAATGTCATGACATTCATATAACAAGAATTTAAATTACTATCTTGTACGCCAGTTTTACTTTTAAACCATTTCCAAATATCTTCAGCTTCTTTATTTTTAAACTCTAATCTAATAGATTGGTTATGAGCGTCGTAGTCACTTCCATATTCTATGCAAGTTGAGTAAAAATTTTCACCATCATCTGATCTAATTCTATTTATGGCTAGATTTAAATCATTATATTTATCTAATAGCTCTAAAGGTATTGCTTTATCTAATACTTCTATATTCACTCATTAATCTTTCGATGCAATAATTACATCCACATACTGTACAGCTAAATCAACTGAATCTGTATCAGAGAAGCTGTGAGTATGGCTTGATCCTGAGAATGGGTGATTGTGAGCTGCTCCACCACCTGCATTTCCAGTATTACCACCAGGATAACTCATTAGATTGGAACCAAATCCGTTACCAGCACTACCTGGTGCAGCACCGCCACCGCCACTACCATGAGAGTGAGATGGAATTCTATTTGTCGCAAGAGTATGGTTACCAACAGAACCGCCCGCTGCTGTACTACCTGTTGTGCCTGAAATACTAACAGTTTGACTTGTAAATGCTGTTGTAAAGTTTACTGTACCACCTGTTCCTGCTGTACCAGAAACTATTCGTAACGCTTTGTTATCATGTGTTGTTTGTTTAGTCCAACCTGTAGGTGCTGCTGTTTGTTGGAATAACATCAATGTGCCTGAATCAAAAGCTGCTGCCGCTGCAGATGTCCAATCTGTACCATTGGATGTTAAAACATTACCCGATGTACCTGGAGACACTGATGAAATAGCACTTGTACCTTCACCAATTAAAACTGCATTTGCAGTATGAGTTGCAGCACCTGTACCACCTTGAGCTACGCTTAACGCTGTAGTTAACCCAGAAAGAGAGGTAATGTCAGAGTTAGCACCTTTTAAAGCAAACGCGGCACCTCCAGATGTAGTAGCCCCTGTACCACCTGAAGCTACTGGAAGAGCTGAACCTAGAGTTAGTGAAGTTAGATGAGTTACAGCATCAACAACATTTGTACCATTATTATATACAAACATTGATTTACCGGCTGGCACTGCAATACCTGTACCAGATGAATTTTTAACTGTAATTGCGTCTGCAACACCATTATTAATTAGGTATAATTTTTCAATAGCTGGAACTATTAAGTTTTGAGCTCCACCTGATGTACCCGTTAAATTAAGTCTTAAGTTACGAGCAGCTTGAGTTGCATTTGTGTTTGTTAAAGTAAGAGTTACTGTACCACTTGAGAACGAAACATCTGCAGAGCCTGTAATAGCTTCTTCTAGGGCTGTACCTAAGTTTGTGTTTGTTATAGTACCCCATGTCCCAGATTTTTCGCCAGTAGCAATTAACTCGATTTTCAAATCTGAATACGTACTTGCCATTTTTAATTTCTCCTATTAACTTGATTGACCGCTTGCAGGTACGCTTGTGACGTGAACTTTAGTGTGTTGCTTACCATTCCACGCGGCACCACAATCAGAGCAGGTTCCTGATTTGTATTCTTCGGCATCTACTTTCATGCCACAGTGTGCACATTCTAAATGTGTTTCATATTTATTTACTATTGTACCATCTTTTAATGTTCTTGCATTAACTATCATGCCGCTATCCTTGTCCAAGAGGGGTCTTGACTAGTGTCTATTTCACCCCATACTAATGTAAATCCGTTAGTTACACATGATGCACTAACCCCTGTTACTACCACTGTTGCTTTACCAATAACACTTGTTGTTCCTAAAGCTCCTGTAGCTGAAACTCCAGTTACAAAGACATTATTAACTGTTATAACTGACTCGTTGCCTAAAGCACTTGTCATCTCAATGCCTGTCAAGGTTACATTAGCATCTGCCGTTGTTGTAGCTGATCCTAGTGCTCCTGTGCCTTCAACACCTGTTACAGTGATTACAGCTCCGGCAGTTGTTGTTACCGTTCCGACTGTTGTTGTTGCAGTTACACCTGTAGGTGCCGCTGTTCCTTTTGCAATCGTTGTAGCTGATCCTAAAGCTGTTGTACCACTTACTCCAGTCACTACTGCTAATACAACCGGTTTACCCCAAGTTCCTCGACCCCATGGTCCAGAACCCCAGCCAGTCCAAGTTTCTACAAATTCTGCCGAGCCAAGTCCAGTCGTACCACTTACACCTGTCGGGCTAGCTGTAGCCTTAGCTATATTTGTTACTGTGCCAATAGCTCCAGTAGATGCTACACCTGTTACAGAAGTTGTACCCTCTGCACTTACACTTGAGGAACCTAATGCTCCAGTGCCTGCAACACCTGTGACTGCAGTAGAAACTCTTATTTCAAAGCTGACTGATCCTTCACTTACTGAGGCACTTACGCCGGTTACAGACGCGTTAGCGTTCGCTGTTACTGTGACAGTCCCAGTACTTGTCGTAGCAAGAAAGGTTACAGGGTTATTACCAAAAGACTCTGCGTCCCAGGTCCCCGCCCCCCAGCCATCTAAGGGGATTATCACATCAGCCATTTAAGCCTCCTGTTAGGCTATACGTATAATAGCGTTTGAAGAATCAGCTGTAGGGAATACAACAGTAAAGTCGCCCGCAGTTGAAGTCTTATCTCCACCAAAGTCTAACACTGCTACAGCTTTGTCTGATTGTGTGTCATTATAAATTAATGCCCCACGTGCTGTAATAGTAGCTGATGACCATGTTTCATCATTAAAATCTAAAAACGCTGTAGTGCCTGACGAAGTCGGAGCGACTGTTGTTAAGTCTTGTCCGCCCGCTGAATATCCAGCTCCTGATGCTTCACCTGATACTGTATAAGCTGTAGTTGCTGCACCTAAAGAAGCTGATGATGTGTATAAAGCCATTTTCATAGTATCAGCACTTGTGTCACCACGAGCTACTGTAGTACCAAAAGCATGAATACCGTTCAACAGTTCAACTTTAAATGACGTACACATTGCTTGAGTAATTGCCATTTTATATCTCCAAAAGTTTAATTAAATCTGAATGCCCCGCATCATGCAGTTTATTCGCTATTGTTGTATGATTAGACTTGATAGCCTTTTTCATATATTGCACTAGAACATGTCTAATGTTTTGTTTGTAAGCTTCTGCTTGCTCACGTATTAACGGATTAGCATCTTGTGCTACATAAATAATTTTTGCCAATGCCATTTCCGCTACCTGTTCAGGGGAATGTCCTTCTCCGCTTGTTGTAATTACATCAAAGTCTACACCCTGTATTATTTCTGCCTGATTATCCATTATCTAACCGGTATCCTTTCTTGCCCACTTCTGTAGGCATCTCGTCTATTTTTACCTTCACCTAAATTCTGCAATAACTGCATAGCTTCTGCATATCTTGCAGTATACTGAGTAACAGTTTCTGAGTCTTCCTTCATGAAAGCAGCTGCTTCAAGTAGTGCTCCGTAGAAGAGAGCAGTATCAAAATTATCCCCAAGCCAAGTATTAGTAGCAGTGACAATACTCTCAGGGTAGTAATAATAATGTAGCTCAGACTCGTAGTTATCATTCGGTGTTGGTCCTAAAATCATAGTAGTATCATCAAATATTGCATAATACTGTGGTTGTCCATAAAATCCAGAATCTGTATCTGGAAAGGATTCTCTAATAAAATTTACATCTTTGTTTAAAAGATAAGTATACTCATTGTCACTATTAATTACAGCAATACTAAATGTTGATAACCAATCACTAGGTAAAGAAAAATACTTATTACCAGATGACATAGTACCTGTAACATTTTTACGTAAGTCAGGTAACTGAACAGTATTATAAATGCGTTGTTCTGCATTCTGTATAAATGTATTAACATCATCTGTTGTATACTGATTTTCAGTGTATGACTGTATAGCCGATACTAATTCTGTATAGTTCATTACTTATCCTTATGCCATTGGGCCGCGAGCTTTTGTACCTTTTGTTGCTGCACCATTACCGCGTGTTACAACACCTTCAGTTTTAACATCCTTTTCAGGATAGCCATTTGAGTTCACTGCTGGTCCTGGTTGTGGTTGCTTATAACTTGGTGTGCAGCCTTTTCTATCTTTATTCATATTATACTCCTAAGTTGTTGTTACAGTAACAGTTCCAACTCCACCGGTACCTTCTAATTCATCTTCTAAACCTTCTAGTCCTAGTGGGTTATTAAGTCCTACAGGATTCCAGCCATACTGAAAATCCCTTTGGGCATCTAAATTTGTATCAGGTCTAGGATCACGTACTGCTTGTGGGTCTTCGACAGGATACATACCTTGTTTATTTTGTGGGTGATCTGGTTCCCAACATTCGCTACAAACTTTTATATTAGTTTGTTTTGTTTTTATAAACAGGTCTTTTAATTCTTTCAACTTAAACTGAAAACCGCAACGGTCACAGTTAGCTATTGAATGTTTACCCGATGTATATCTACGAGCCATTTATATTCCTATATATGCTGGTAACGGGGTGCAAGTCTTAAATCAGCTTTTTCTCTATCTTCGGTAGATGCAAGCATCCACTGTTCTTCATATTCTTGTTTCAAAAACTGAGTTCTATCACCAGCGTTAGGTATCTTTAAACTTAGATAATATGCAAGTCCTGCAACTAAACATGGTAAAAATCTAAATGGTATTTCCTGATTGGTAACGCCAGTCCCTGCGTCTTCAATCCTTTTCATTTTCCAGTATACAAAAGTGTAGTCGTTAGTATCTGGCATGGGCCATACATTAATGTTTGGCTGCGTTGCTTGCCTGTTTATCCATACTTGTATAGGTCTACCTGTACTATTTTTATTAGGTATTGTTCCCCAAGTAGGAGCGGATATTCTTGATATATTAATATCAGATTGTGTAGTTCCTGTTCCTGTTCTAATAACTTGTTCAATAAGGTCAATAGTATCTGTAGGTAAATTATAAGTTTGAGTATCTTTAGTTAAAGCAATAGAACCTTCTTCAATAGTCCATAAGTTGATACCTCTGTTTGCCCATTCTACAGTTATTAAATTTAAACTACGTCTAGCAGTTCTTAAATCATATCCAGTTCTAAGTTCAGCACCACATCTTTCAAATGCTTCTTCTACAATCTCATTGAGATCTAAATTAAATGTCGTTGTACCTGAAGTTGCCATATTATTTTGCCTTTAGTTTTTCTTCTAGTATATATAATCTAACTTCTAAATTATGTATATCCTCTATAAGTATTTCTTTTATCTTTGCTCTTTCTATTTCATTATCTGCAGATGCTATTATTTCTCCCGAAGGACTAATAAGATGACTCAAATTTTGTTCAATTAAAACCACACGACTATTCAATGTGTTTATTGAGTCTACCACCCACCACATGGATACTAATATTAATGGTACCAAACTTATTAATATTTTACTAATATCCACTACTTATTTTATTTGCCTGTTAATTTATTCCAGACCATCCACCAATGTTTTTCAATTAGTTTTTCCCATATAACAATTACAATTACTGCTTGGCCTACCCATTCTAACAATTCCATAATATTCTCCTATTTCTTTTTTCGTTTAAGTGAAGCAACTCTTCTTGGTTTGCCTGCCGGTTGCCCAAGTCTTTTCTTTTGAGCTATACGCGACCTTTTTTCAGCTGCAGTCATTTCTCCAGATGTTTTTGGAGTTTTACTAGAAACACGTTTACTAGGTCTGCAATAAGGAGTACCGCGTTTATCTCCTTTCTTTCTACCACACGCTTTACCGGTTCTAACATCTTTCCATTCTTCTTTAAACCAGCGTTTAAGTGCAGCTCCTTTAGCTGTCTTTCTAACTGCCATTATTTTTTACCTGCTTTCTTTTTCCTACACTTAGCAATAGCACCTGATGCATATGCACTAGGAAATACTTTATATGATGATTTTACTTTATGGTAGCAAGCATCTTTTACACTACCACCTTTTTTTAATTTAGTAGGTTTAGTATGAGTATAACCTTTTTTTGCTAAAGCTAAATGTTTAGCATGAGTATCAGCTGTTACACTTTTACCTGTTTTCTTATCATACATTTTATGAGACTTAAATACCTTTCCACCTGCTTTAAAAGCAATAGGTTTCATGGCTTTGCCCATACCTCTACATTTCATCATACCATACGGCCTTTTGTTTTACCTTTTCTGCAGATACCATCTCCACGAACTTTACCGCCTGATTTAAATCCAGTCATGCTTGGTCTGCTAGGTCCACGTTTCTTCAGATCAACTTTCTTATCTTTATTCCTAGGTTTAGGTCCAGTACTTGGAGCTTTCATAGAAGTCATCATAGGTCCTGATGGTCCTCTTCTTGTAGAATTAGCTTTAGGTTTAGGAGTAGGTTTATTAACCTTAGCCATGTTAGGTCCTATTTTGGTATTAGTAGGTTTACCTGGTTTAGGAGCAGGTTTATTTACCTTACTCATATTAGGTCCTATTTTAGTATTAGTAGGTTTACCTGGTTTAGGAGCTGCAGATTTGTCGTCTCTAAAGAATGTTCTTAGCTTTTTAACATTTGCTCCAAAGCGACCTTTGTTATCGACATCCTGTTTTTTAAGTCTTTTAATTTCAGCATCGGACAAGCCTCTTTTCTTAAGCTTCTTTTCTAAAGTTTTATTAATCTTGCCATAGACTCTTAGCCCTGCATTCTTTTTGTTTTGCTTTTCAGCTTTCATGACTTCGTTGTTTAAGTCACTTTTTACTTTCTTCGCTTTTCTTTCTTTAATCTGTTGGCGAAGTCTGTCTTGTAATGATGCCATTTTAATTCTCCTTAGTTAAACCATACGTCCTCTTGTTTTACCTTTCATGGCAATGCCGTCCGCACGTTTAGAACATGAAGAAACTTTGCCCCCTTTTTTGTAGCCTACTTTACCACCTTTTTTCATATAACCCATTTTATTACGAACATCTGTAGGTAATTTTTTAAGCCCTGGATTATCTGGTTTTTTAAGCATACCGCCTGCTGCTTTTTTAACTGCCTTTCTTTTCTTCTCGGCTTTTTTAGCTTTTAGCATGTCGTCATAACCTTTTTTTCTCATTTTTCTTTCGCTACCACGTTGAGGTCCTAATGCTTGGTCTATAGTTTGAGAAATAGAGCCTCTTATTCTATTTTTTTCAGCATTTTTAAGGCCTTCATTATAAGCTCGTGCTCTTTCAAATTGCCTTCTTTCTTTTGGAGACATCTTTTTAAGCTCACCTAGAGTTTTATTAAAAACCTCTCCGCCCTTTTCATACTTTTTAACTTTACCCCCACACTTCATACAATTAGACATTTCTTTCTCCTTATTTTATTAGATGATTACATATATAAGATATAGCACCACCTACTACACCTGCGATAACAATTAATACTTTCCACCCACCTTTAATTTCGTCAAGAGTTTTATCCATCTTGTCTACTTTTTTACGCAGGTCTGACATATCACCTTGTATTTTTTCTATATCTTCTTGCATATTATTGATAGCAACTGAATGTTCACCTAATTCCCTTTCCGTACTCATTTAACATTTCCACCTTCGGCGAGCTTGCCGTAATCTAGAGTTAGGGTTTTTAGCTGCTTTAGGAAACTTCTTCATTTGACCTGCCGATCTTGCACAGAATGATTTACGTCTCTTAGCATCTTTAGAGCCTTTTTTGACTTTACCCGTAACTGCTGTTTTAAGTTTAGAACCTGGGTTGGCTTTACGATAGGCTGCAACACCTTTCTTAGTCATGCCTGCCCCTGCTTTAGTCTTTCTAAAATTACCTGACTTTACAGAGGTTTTTATCCCCATGCCCTTCTTTTTAGTTTTTTTCTCTGCCATCAGACACAGTCTCCGAGGGATTCGAGCCACCGCCTACTTTTTTCAACTCTTTCACTCTCGCTCTGTACTTTCTCTGCGAGTTTAGAATCTTCATCTTTTGGTTTAGGCTCTTTGTCCATTTAAACATATTATCCGTAGAATACTGTTACTGCGTCTACGTTACTTAAAGCACAATAGACATCAGTTTTAAACAATATCCCCTCACCTGGAATATATACATCTGTGCCACTTACAGCAGCGGGAGTATTCACTAGTAACTCAGTTGAACCACTAGCACCACCATCTTTTAATGTGATAGTGCCTGCGGTACCTGTTGAACGATAATGAATGCTCTTCACTCTGGCACGATGTCCTACAGGAGTACCTGTTGCCCCAGTTTGCGTGGCGGCTTTTACATCGGTTTGTTCTGCCATGTTAGTCTCCTATTATCCTGCTGAAACGTTTAATACGCCTGAGTTATTCCATAGTTGCCCTGCAACGTTTGGATTTGATGTTGGTAAAGATTCTAGTATGATTGTGGCACCGTTTAAAGTTACTGTGCCTGTAGTTGATGTGATACCGTTGTTTGATACAACCGGTCCTGAAAAGGTTGTTGTTGCCATTTTATTCTCCATACAAAGTTTAAGCTTATCCGTCGTGTATGCGTCTGCTGGGGCAGTCTGATAAGCTGGATGTTCCCAGATAGTTAAATCATACTCTTATTGCTCATTTTATGCAATAAAAAAGGGGCCGAAGCCCCTTAGTATAAATCGGTAATTACTTGTTCATTACGTACATTGTTACTTCAAAACCGAAACGCATTTCTGTTACTTCTGGTTGTGTCCAGTGATGTTTCATAGTAGTTCTCCTTAGTTATATCAACTATGTTGATAAAATAATTTTATGTTTTATTTAAATTTATGCACTACTGAAAAACATTAGTTATAGGTAAAAAAAGACCCAGTCGAAACCGGGTCTTTTAGGTATTACTAAGATGCTAATTACGCACCTTGTGAACCCCACATACCTAGTGGATCTGACCAACCAAATGAATAACGCTCACGAGCTTTGTAACGTACGTTACCTGTATCGAAATCGCCGTCCATAGATGTAGTTAATGGAGTACGAACAAAATGTTTCATACCATTAGGTACATCAGTTGTTAAGAAGTAAGCATCTGTATCAGTTAAGAAGTGATTAATGCTATAACCTTCTGGGATCGCACCGTTAGTTTTCAATGCGTTGAGGTCGTTATCAGCAGTAGCTACACGTAGCTCTGTTTCTAATAAACGAGTTGCAACGAATTGTAAGTTTGGTGGGATAACTAATTTACGTGGTTTAGCAGCAATTAATAAACCTCTTTCATCAGTCCAGCCAGCGATTTGAATCACTGCATTTTCTAATGAAGTTTCGTTTAAGTCGGCAGCAACTGCCTGTGTATTGCTGTTTGTACCACCAGATACTAATGGATGGTCTGTAGCAAATAATGTTTTACCATCACCGCCTGTAGGACCACCAGAGAAGCCATTGTTAAGAACGTTAGCAGCTTTCACTTGTTTTGTGTTAGCCATTGAACGTGCTAATGCTTTAGTATATCTAGCAGATAAAGTGTCGTAGAGGTTATCTTCAACTGCTTCTTCTGTTAGTGAGAAACCTAAAGCAATGGTTTCGTGGTTGTATCTAGCTGTAAAAGCTTCTTGTGCATTGTCATAGGCGATGGCTGAACCTTCGTCTTTAACAGGTGCAGCACCAAAGCCTGATAGTTTTGTTTCTTCTTCGAAACTACGTTCTGAAGTTTCAGATTCGTAGATCTCTTTGTGCTCTTCACCATAACGCTCGTATTCCATACCGAATAAAGCATTAAGGCCGGGAAGCAACTCTTTTAATAACTGAGCTCTTGAAATTGCCATGTTTTATTCTCCTATTAAATACCTGTTGCGTTGTTGTAAGAATGTTGTGTTCCATTGAACTTAACTAAAACGTCAGTCTTAGCGTCGCCCACTTCTGAACCTGGTGCATCTACAAAGTCTACAATTCTAAATGCAGCTGCTGTTGTTACAACAGTCGCGTCTAGTGCAACATTAGAGTTACCTGTTACTGTAGAACCTGTTGATGTAGATTGAACTGCAGCTAGAGGGGCATTAGCTCCTAAACCTGTTTGATCAATCGCACCGTCAGCTTGTACTTGGAATACAACGTCTGGATCGTCCACAACGTAAGCCACAGCGTCTGAAGCTACTGTGCCAGTTGGCCAATATTGTGAAAATAGTTTTTGATTTGTGTTTGGGTCTGTATAAGAACATCCAACGAATACCCCGATAGTCCCTGCTGGGAACGGTGAGCCTGCTGAACCAATAGTAGTTACAATCTGGATTACACCAGCTCCTACGATTGATACAATAGTTCCGTTGTAGATGTTAGCTCCATACCCAGACGCAATTTTAATTTGACGAGTAGAGCCAGCATAAGGCTGACCACCAATCAAATTTACGGCTTTTAGTCCGTAAGGTGCGGCTGTTGATGCCATAATATCATCTCCTTAAGATTTTATTTTTTACCAAAAGTCGTGGTTGACTTTTTATCAGAGAATAACGGCATTCTTGGATCATTCTGTCTCATGAGGTTGTTATCAACCGCTTTTTCTTGAGCTTCAGCTTTCTCTTTATAATACTCGTTTCTTTGATCAACCATTTCTTGTGGCATTTTACAAAGTAATAGTCCCCCAACTTCAATTGAATCACCATATTGAGAGTTAGGATTCTTCGGTAAGTTTACTTCTGGGTGATCTGAATGTTTCACAGGTTCCCAGCCTTCACGCATACGTGAGGATGCATTTAGATTATCGGCTTCATTAGCTAGAGATACTCGGACCCATCTGTACGCATACCCTTTTTCTTGCTTAATTTCAGGTAGCAGTGCTGCCGGTTTCCAGGTTCTTTTCTCCCTAACGTCAGTTTCTTCTCTTACTTCTACTTCTCTATTTTTGCGATTATCCATTTGCGTTCTCCGTTTTAATTAATTCGCGTGCATATTGCTCTGGAGTTAGCTTGAATTTCTTTGCTAAAGCTAACTGTGTTTTAGTCAATCTAATCTTTTTAGGACCAGTCGACCTAGTTGCTGGAGCAACAACAGTTGAAGGTTTGCGTTGGGCAGGTTTATCCTCTTCCAACGAATCAGTATCCCCAAAATACTCAGGGAATCGTTTATGCATCGTTTCATCTATACGACGGTAGTATTGGTCAGATGATGGATCAACTCCACTACTGACTAATTTCTCATGCAGCCCTAAAGCTAAAGATGTCATTTCTTGGTCTTTACCAAACCATGTGTTTTGCGATTGCCAAGCAACCGCTCTATCGTCTGGTTTATTTACTCTAGGCTGTAATAATTTTGCTTGCTCTGAATTTACACTATTTTGCTGCTGTTGTAAAGCTTCTTGAGTATATTGAGGCTTCATTCCTTGAGCTTGAGCTAACTTATATTGAGCTTCAGTCATTCTAGTCTGTGCTTCTACAAGTTTATCTGTATCGCCATTAGTATGAGCTTCTCTATAATCTCTTTGAGCAACTGCTACTTCTGTTTCATATTTCTCTTTTAAGGTTTTAAGATAGTCTTCTTCACCAGTAGAAAGAGTCTGTTTGAGTTTATTATTCTCATTAATGATTTGTTGAGCGTAGCGTACAGCTTCTTCTCTTTCTCTTTCTTGAGCTTCTTTAGCACGTCTTTCATCATGCCAAGCTTTCTTCAGTTGAGCCATTCTTTCTTTGACTCTAGCTGAATACTCCTCAAGATTATCATTTTCTAATTCTTCTTTTACTTGTTCTGGTAGAGGATCACGATTTCTATCCGCTTTGGGAGTATCATCTTCCTCTTCTATTTCAAACTCAGGTTCAGCTTTCGCCTCTTTCTTTGGTTCTTCTTTTGGTTCTTCAACTACTTCCTTTTCTAGCTCTACTTCTTGACCTTCAGCCGCAGCTTCTTTGTCATCTAGCTCTTCAGGAATTTCGTTTATGATTTCCGTTTTTGCCATCTGTTTTCTCCTTATGCACCAAAGTATTTTTCACTGTGGCGGTTATGTTTGCATCTGTTCCAAACTGCAGGAACAACTTGTAAATTATCTAAGGAATGTTTACCCCCCTTAGATAACGGTATAATATGGTCAACCTCCCAAGCGAACCCCGTTTCTTTGGCTCGTAGGGCGGCTAACTCATACATCTCTTGCAGGACCCATTTATCATCAGCATCGATTATCTCGTTGACTGCTTTTATGCGTCCTTTTCTTATATCGGCTTTAGTCGCATAATACCCTTTATTATTTTGATAATGAGCTTTGTCATAAGCTTTTTTCTTTTCTTTATTAGCTTCGCGGTAAGCTTTCTTTTGAGCTTTGCACTTTTTTTTATTAGCTTCATACCAAGCTTTCATTCGCACTTTTTGCTTTTCTTTATTAGCTTCGTAGTAAGCTTTATTTTGTGCTTTTCTCTTTTCTTTATTTGCCTCATAGTGAGCTTTTTTCTTTTCCTTATTAGCTTCATCATAAGCTTTCTTTTGCGTTAGAATCTTTTCTTTATTAGCTTCGTAGTAAGCTTCATAATAAGCTTTGCGGTCTTTAGGCACGTTCATACCCCCTTGGGTCATCAACTACCGCCTCAACCGTGTCATCTGAAATGATTCTAAATTCCTTCCCGTGAATCTTGATACGAGTTCCAGAATATGCTCTAGCGATAATGAAGTCTCCTTCAGCACACCAGGGGCCTGTTGGGAATCTATCCTTATCTGCATAAGCCATATCACCCATTTTTACAACAAATAAAACTACAGTTGAATGTTCTTCAATGTTTTTTGTTTTATCTGCTTTGATTAAACCACTCTCATACTTTTCTTCAACGGTTGGTACTACACATAAAATTCTATAACCTTTGACTTCTGGTAATTGAGTTGCTTTTTCTTTTCCTTTTACTGCTTTGCCATTTAAATCGATAACTTTATTATCAGGAGTTATTATCTCACTCATCATTAACCTCCATGTTTCTAAGCATATCAGCTATAATGCCTTGTGCTATTTGAAGCCCGCGAACGATGCCACATGAATTCATATAATGAGCGTATTCTTCAGCTCTCCCCATTGATAAATCTTCTTTAATACGAGTTTCTTCCTCACCGAGTTTTTCAGCGAGAACTTTTAAAACCTCATCCATACCTCTGTTCCTTTCTATTTAGTTTGCGGATTATTCCGTTGTTGCTGAACAGCTTGAGTTCCTAGCTTAGTACCCTCCATAAACTCTTGACTGTTTAGTTCCTTTTCCTGCCTTACTGCATCGGCACCTATTTTTGCTCCTGCAATACGTTCTTGAGATTCCATACGCATTTTCTCAAGTTCCAACTTAGCTTTATCAAGTTCTGTATCATCTGCCATTTTCTTACCTTTAGCAGCTGCTTCCATTTCCTTGATGCGTAATTCTTGTTTTTGCATTTGAAGTATTGGGTCTTCTTCTTGTTGTTGAATCTGTTGCTGTTTAGCTTCTGCAGTATCTTTTTGTAATAACTGTTCAGCTGCTTTCGCAACAACCCTAGATAAATCAACTTCAACGTCTTCTGGTAATACTTCTTCTGGTGGAGGTAATTCTGCCCCCATCTCTTTCTCGAGCATTGCTCTATATTGAAATGCTATATGTTCTGCAATGTGTGCTTCCATAGCTGCTTGGATTGCTGCTGCTTTTGAGCTTTGCCCTACTAACTGTCTAACTTTAGGGTCATTAGCAAATGCCATATGAGCTGTTATATGAGCTTCATGGTCTTGGTATATAAATGCCTTGACAGGCTTACCATTAATAATAGCCATATTCTCAGATACAGGGTTCATAGGTTTCATATCTTCTTTATTAGGTATAAGTTTTTCTGCATTCTTAACGCCTAATACATCTAACATTTGTCTATTTAATTCAGGTAGGTCATATATGTCTGGATTAGATTGTGCTAATTGCATAACAGCTTGATATTGAACAACCTTTTGAGACATTGTTGCAGCATTAGGATCTGATACAGGTATAACTTCAACCATATCATAATCAGAACGTTTAGCCATTTTACTACCTGTTGCTGGCTCATACGAATAATCTGCTGGAGTGTAATCTTTTATAATAGTTTTGATTAATTTAAATTCTTGTTTCATTGCATAATGAATACGGCTTTGAACTGCAGACATTACTTTTAATGTACGCTCTAGAATAGCAAGTGTAGTTCCTACAGGTGCTTGAGACGACATATCTGAAACTTTTAAATCAGCAGCAGAAGCAAATCTTCTTCCTTCATCAATAATCTGGTTCATTAACTGATTAAGAACTTGTGATGGTTCCTTATAAGGTAAAGGCATGATATTATCTCTAATAGTACCGGAAGGTACGTCGACATCACGAAACTCTGCTGGAGAGATTGGTGTATCATCACCTTTAATACGTAATCCTCTAGATTTAAAACCACCAGGAAGATTAGATAATGTACCCGCGTCTACCAATTGCCTTAATATCATTGTTCCTGATTTTGCAAATGATCCGATCAGGTGAATCAAGCCGAAGCAATAGAAACCAAATCCTGGCACGTAACCATAGTGTACAAAGTGCTGTCTTTTTTGTTTCGTATCATCATCAGGATTCCAATTACGTCTTATAGCTAAAATAGTTGATGTAGATTTTTCTATAGTTACTACATAAGGTAAAGCAATACCTGTTTGTTCACCGTCTGACTCATCTTCATACCCTTCTAAGTCAAGATCAACATGCATTTCAAGAAGTTTAAATCTGTCATCAGATGTAGCACTGAATCCCATCTTCTCTGCAATCTTTTTCTCAACTTCATCTAAGTCATAAGTAGGTTCACCTAAATCAACATCTTTATAAAAACCTGCTATTTGTAGTTTACGTAATTCATTTTTTGTTTTACGCATGACGTGGGTAACACGCTCCGCTGTTTCCAAATCTGAAGCACCGTATGGCACTACGATGTCTTCAGCTGGAATATACATAGAGACTTGCCTCTCTAATGCAGGGTCGTAATAAACTTTCTTGAACGCATTACCCGCTAACCCTAATCCCCACAACATTCTTTCATGTTCAGGTCTGTATTCCACCATCTTTTCAGTCAACTGAAAATTCATGTTTTCTTGTACACGTGCAGAAGCCTCTCTATTCTCATCTGTTTCTTTACCAATGATTTGTGTTTTAACAGGGCCAGCTGCAGGGAAAGTTTCAGTCATTGTTTCTGCTTGAAACTTAACGAGGGTTTCAGTCATAAGAGGATGATAAACATTACATGCACCTTCCCATGGTTCTGAACGGTCTTCTAATTTAAGACCTAATAATTCTAATCCATCTACATATGTATTTAGCCAATCTTTACGTGATGCAATATCACCTTCATAATCTTCTATTAAATCACCAGCTAAATTTTCTAAAAGTGAGTCTTCTATTTCTTCAGCTAAGTTTTTATTAAACTCATCATCAGGCATACGGTCAGGATCGATTTCTATTTCTATCCCACCAGCTTTAATAGTGACTTCTTCTGGATCTTCTATTTCTATTTCTAAATCGGGTTCCATTTCCGCTAGCTCTTCCATTCCTTGTGGAGCTGCGTATAGTCCTTTATCTACATTATTGTTATCTTGTGCCATTATCTTTTCCCTAAAAGTTTTTGTATTTGTATTTCAGCTAAATACCATAATATCAACAGGCAAGTGTTAATCATTCTAAATGTTTTATATAGCATATAACCGCTTATGATTATAACCCTTAAAATACTGTACGTCATCCTCTTCATCGCTCGGTAACCTTATAAAGCCGCCTTGTCTAAACCGCATCAAAGCGAGTGTTGTTGAGTCGACCATGTCATCGTTGGCTCCTGAAGGAAAGTCATTACATTCCTCGATTACTTCGTGTGCCCATCTTCTATCAGGTGCCCACACAATACCTGAACTAAATAAATCAGATACTGCATTGACTCGACTAATTTTATCCTGACCTTTTCCTGGAGTAAATTCTCCAACGGGTATACCCATCCTCCTGAACTCTTGGTAGAGAGCAGCACCGTTAGATTTTTTCTCAACAATAAATGCGTCAGGTTCCCATTCTTTATATTCTTCTATGCAAAGTTGCTTTAACTCTGGGAATTCTAGTCGTTGCTTTATTGCATCAAGTAATATTATATTATAATTATCAGTTTCTTCGTTAAGAAATACACCCCAAGTTAATAATGCATTATAGTCAGCTCTATTATTTGCTTCTTGAGCAGCATCGAGAGACATAATGATAAAGTCACATGGAGGTGGATTGTCTTCTTCCCATATATTCCACCATTCTCTTTTTATTAACGCACCTTCTTCAGATACAGGGTTTTGTAAGTACTGAGCATTCCAATATCTTATATCTAATGCAGCACGTCTTGCTTTTAGTTCTTCTAAAGACCAAAACTCAGGCCAAAGTGGTATCTCTTCGTTGTCTTTCTCGATTATTGCAGGAAACTCTACCACTTCCCAGTCATCTACATCATCATTCTTTACCATCTGATTAACAATCTGCCCAGTTAAGTCTAACTTAGACCATCTTGTCATCACAACTATAATTGCTCCTCCTGGCATTAGACGTTGAAGTGGTCCTGATTGGAACCATTCCCACGCAGGTAGAAACACATCCGGCTTTCCTAACTTAGCATCTTGCTCTGAGTGTGGATCATCAATTATAAAGAGGTCAGCCCCGCGTCCAGCAAGAGCACCACCAACACCAATAGCAAAATACTCACCATTAAAATTAGTACCCCAACGAGAAGCTGATTTACTGTCTGCTTGGAGGCTAACATCCGGGAATATATCTTTATACGAGTCGCTCCCCACCAAGTTCCTAACGCGTCTACCAAAATTAACAGCCAAGTCAGCGGTATGTGAAGCCATAATAACTTTCTTCGCTGGGTGCTTACCCAAGAACCAAGCAGGGGCGAGGTACGATATAAGTTCTGACTTTCCGTGTCTCGGAGCAATGTTAACAATAACTCTTTTTCTTTTTCCTTCTGCAATTTCTTCAAATAATTTAGCCAACCTAGCATGATGTGCTCCTACTTTATAGTCTGGATAGACATGTTTAATAAATTCAAGAAACGTCCTACCTCCTGCTTCTTTAACTAACTCTGCTTTATAGTCTGTGAGCAGCTTTAGGTTCCGTTGACGCTCTGATTCTGACATGGTAGGTAGTGATTTTTCCAAGATAGCGAGGTCTTTAGCACTAATCATCGTCATCCTCCACTATTTCACCTTCGACTACCTTACCTTTTAGTTCTTCTATGGTCTTCATTAACTCTTCTTCTAGTTCTTTACCTGATTTAGTGATGTGCGTCACCTCAGTTTTCTTCTTAAACGCATCTACACCATCTATCTCACCTATCTTTGACCATGCTGATATGCGTTCCCTTGATGATTTAGCTAAAGCTGCCTCTTGAAGTAACCCGTTGAGTACGGAAAGTTTGATGTCTGCCAAGTCTTTTGCCACCATGTGACTAGTTTGGTTGACTAAGCCGGCCAAGTAAGCGATTGTTTCATTAGGATAATTAGCGAACTCAGGTTTTAATTCTGGATTCTTCATCATCTCTTTAGCTACCTCTTCAGCTGTTTCCATTTCATCATCACTTGGTTCTATAGCTTCGCCTTTTATGTCAGAAATAACTTTGACTGTGTTAGCTCTGACTTTTAATTCTTCATCAGGTGTGAGTTCTGGTAGTGCATCACGTGCATTTTTGGGTATAGGAATATTATCCTCTAGATGAGGCATGACGACTGTCTGATTTGACTCTTGCGGTAATGTATCTTTTTGTGCTTTCATGTGTCGCTGTTTACACCTTTGGTTTTTATGCAGCTTTTAAATTTCGTGAGCTAAGTATATAATAATTAATATGCAAAAACAACTTCTTACATCAGAAAATCTCAAACTACTTTACAAAACATTCATCAGACTCCCACCTTTTTCAGACCTTGCTATGCCTGAAGCCTCTGAGATCAAATTCAAAGTAATACGTGATGATGAGTTGTTAGGTTTATTTGAGGCTGAACCTTTGATGTTGATGGTAAGTGGTTCACGATGTTCTCATTTCGACACAATCTGCAAAACTTTACTTCATGAGATGGCTCATATGCATTGTTACTTAGAAGACCAAGAGAACTATGAACAACACAACAACCGTTTATTCAAAAAGATTATCAAACAAACAGCATTAACGTATGGGTTCGATCCTAAAGAGTTATAACGTAGCGGTATAAAGTTGTTGTTGCTAAAAATGCCATCACCCAAATAAATATATAAAACTTATCCACCGTCTTCTCCTAGACTAAAATCATAGTTATACAAAAACTATATAAAAGCACTAAATAAAATGCGACGTTAATCATAGCCCACAGTGTATATAAGATATTCAAAACGCCACCATAAGATAAAACGCAAATATTAGTAATCCAACCCCAACATATATAGCTATATTTTCCATACTCGAATTATATCGAGTTTCGTTTTTCCATGTGGTAGTGAGAATCGTTTGCAATAAAAAGGCCCCGCGTGAACAGGGCCTAGAGAGGAGGAGTTATACCATGCAATGTGCACTTATTACATGATTCCTAGATTATACACTACTTTAAG